>OIGD01002120.1_pt1 | contig 16355 bp, 17 predicted proteins | sample 1582211 | NCBI WGS metagenome assembly OIGD01 (sample SAMN04414078, study PRJEB24778) | human gut metagenome | material: faecal | host: Homo sapiens
CATAGTTTGCATATTTGTTACGCTACTTGTATTAAAATTACTTAAATTTAATGTTGTTAATGCTCTACAGCTATAGAACATTTCTAACATGCTTGTTACATTACTTGTATTGAATTTACTTACATCTAATGTTATTAATTTACTACAGTTTGAGAACATAGACTGCATATTTGTTGCACCATTAGTACTAAAGTTGTCAAAAGTTATTTTTGTTAATTGTGTTAAATTTTGAAATAAATATTGTGCTTCTGTGTTTGTAGCAATTACTCCATCACTTGTAAAAGTTAATTCATATAATCCATCTCCATCTGTATCTGTGTAATATGCCATTATGCTCTCATCTTGTTTTTCTGATGCATCAAAAGCTTCTATTGTTCCTTCTGGTTTTTCTTTTCCTAATTTAAATTCTATTGTTTCTATTTTATTTTTTTCTAAAAATTTGGTTTCTTCAGAGATAGTATCTAACTTTTTAATATCTTTTCTAATTGAATATGGAAGATATTGTTTAGGTTGTTCTGTTGGAAATACTTTTAATAAATAACAATAGTATAAATATAATCCATATATTCCTTTATGACCTTTATTTGTTTTTAAATAGTTATTTAATATCTTGCCATTAGTTAATGGTTCATATTTTTTATATTTAGATTTAAATAATCTATTTAATATATTTTCTTTAGAATAGTTTTTGCCAAATACTTTTTCTATTCTAACTTTATCATAATTATCTTTATAAACAGTTATTTTATCATATCTCATATAACATTTATATCCTTGTAATTTTAATCTATTTAAAAATTGTTGTATTGTTAATGATCCACTTATAGCACTATCTAAATCTTCTTTTAATATTTTATAATAGTCATCATTTAAAACATTTTTATTAAAGCATTTAGTATATCTATCTTCTTCATCTAATGTGCCTAATTTATATTCCATGCATAATGAATCTGATATATTTCTTAACTTTGCATAATTAGTTTTATTATTGTTATATTTAATACCAGTTTTAAAAGATACAGAGTTAATTATGAAATGATTATGAATGTGATTTGTATTTTGATGAGTAGCAATTACAACCTCATAATCATTCCACATTTCTTGTGCTAGTTTAACTCCAATTTCATGTGCTATATCTGGTGTTACTTCTCCTTCTTTAAATGATTGATAAGCATGAAAGCCAATTATCCCATCAGTCTTATCATATATTTTTTTAGTAGCCACCATATCACTATAAGGATTAGATTCATCACAGTTAAGTGCTGATACAAATTCTACTTTTTCATTTAGAAAATTATATTCTGAATTAATTGGTTTTTCTAATAAATAATAATGTTCTTTTGCTAATTCTTTATTTAAAGTTTTTTCTTTGTTAATGATATATTTTATGGAACTATCAAGTCTAGTTTTAATCTTCCAAATCGATGTTGTAGCCATTTATATTTTTTCCTTAATTTTATCTGTTGGGAGTATATTCCCGTTGCTTGCTAAGACATCAAATACTTTTTTAAGTCTTAATGGATTATCACTAATTATTCTTAAATTGTATTTTATTCTTAGTATTTTTTTAACATTTGGAATCAAAACTTTTATATCATTTTTATATCCATTAAACATGTCTAAACTTGAATTTATATGATTATAAAGTGGTGAATCACATAAGCAATTTTTATAAAAACTATCTGCGATATAAAATGAAATTACATCAGGTAAAACATAATTTATCATATATTTTTTGAAATTATTTTCGAATGGTTTAATGATATTTATAAAGTCATTTTTTGTTATATCTTTATCATTTATTATCATAAATATTTTCTTTCATTATAATTTCTTCAGCACTATTTTTATAATTATTCATTAATTTTACCCATTCTAATTGATTTAATTCTTTATTCTTTTCAGATAGTTTTTCATCTTGTTTTTTATATTCATTCATTAAAATATTTAACTTATTATTACATTCATTATCAACTGAAATAAGATGGTTTGTTAGTTCATTATTCATCAATAATTGTCTATAAAGTTGTTTATTATTTTCTTTTAAATAGTTTAATCTTAATAATCCATATTTTCCAATATTTATCTTTTTTGCCTCTTTATTTTTAAATTAGGTATTAAATAATCTCCTCGTTTTTCATATTTTATTTTCATAAATTATTCATCTCCTTTGTTTGGTTTATTAGGTTTATAAGTTACTATTCCATATTTTTCTTCTACTTTTTCTTTCAATAATGGAAAGTCTTTTTTATTTTCTATCGCAACAAATCTAACTACTTTTTCATTTTTATTTTTCACAAATTCATATGTTATTTCGTTAGTTTCATCATCAATTTCTTCATATAATTCATAAAATTTTGTTTCATAATACTCATTCATTTGTTTCAAATATTCATCTAATTGTTCTTCTGATATATTAACTGAACCCCTAACTAATTTTTCTTTTCCATTAATATCAACTGGTACAGCAATATCAAATATTCCTGCTTGATAAAACTTTGTTAATTGTTCTATAAAGCAACTTCTAAATTTAACATTTTCAATTATTAATTTATCATTTTTACCTTTAACTAAAACTACTGAATCAATAAATTTTGATACAAATTCTTGTTTTTCTTCTTTAGTTTTACTTTCCCACTCGGCTTTTATTGTTGGCATTAGAGTATCTAGTCTTATCATTTTTTCTCTTTCGATATCTCTTTCTGCCATTAATTGATGAGGTGAAAAGGTAAATTTATTTAAATCTATAGCTTCTAATTTTCGTTGTTCTAATATGGCTAATTTTTCTTCTATAATTTTATAATCCTCTTTAAAATCTTCCATTTCAACAATGCCACTAATATATGCTTTTTTTATTCTATCTCTTTGATTTTCTAATTGTTTTATTTCTTTATTAATTCTATCAATATTATTATTTTTCTTATCTGCTAGTAATGGTAAAAAATATTTTTTAACAGCCATATCGTATTCTAGTAAATCATATATAAATGTTTTTAAACTTTCTTCAACTCTATCTTCGCGATAATTCAAATGGCAATGTTCACAATTGTAGTACATATATTTTCTTTTCTTACCACCAGAACCTTTGCATTTCATAATACGACCACATTTTGGACAAACTATTTTCTGAAAAAATATATAAACTCTATCTCTTGTATAATTTCTTTGATTTATTTCCTTTTGTCTTTGACATTCATGCCACATTGCTCTTGATACAATAGGTTCTACTACATCTTTATATAAAACAGGTTCTTTTTTATCCTTTTTACCTATAGTTTTATATTGTTCATAATCACCCATATAAATTTTATTATCAATAATACTTTGTATCGTTGAATCATACCATGGTTTACCTGGGTACACATTTTCTTCCACAAAGGTATTACATATGGTTTGAAAACTTTTCCCTTCTAAATACATTTCAAAAACTCTTTTTACTATGGGTGCCGCTACTGGATCTATAATCATTCTTTTATCTTCTGAATTCATATATCCAAATGGTTTAATACCTGGAACATGACCTGATTTAATTGCTCCTACAAGTCCAAATTTTGTTCTTTCACTTGTTATTTCTATTTCTAGTTGTGATAAAACTGTTAACATTCTAACAAAGAATCTTCCATTTGCTGTTGATGTATTAACATCATCTCTATCACATACTAAATAGGTATTATATTTTTCAAGCATTGTTATTAGTTCTTCTAAATCTCTAACTGAACGTGTTACTCTATCTAACTTATAAGCAACAATATAATTAATCTTACCCTTTTTCATATCTTCTAACATTTCTTGAAAAGATGGTCTATGTTCCATATCTTTTGCAGATATACCTGCATCTTTGTATACTTTATATACCTCATAATCTTTTAGAGAACATAATTGTAATAATTTTTCTTCTTGTTCTCCTAAACTAAATCCTTCTCTTGCTTGATCTTCAGTTGACATACGAATATAAACTCCTGCGATTTTCCTTTCATTTTCCATAATCAATTCCTCCTTCTTTAATGAAAGGCATCTAAAAAGATGTCACTTCGTATGACATCTTGATTTTTGTATTGACTAAAACACGATAAAAACAATCAATACAAGGATTTTTTAAATCTCTAAAATCTTAATGCCTTGCGAAGTAAACGCGTAACTGATTTATTGGAATCTTTTCTTTTAAATTTCCAATATAGAAATAATCCTGGTCATTAAAGAATAAATACAACCGATTATTCACTATGACCTTATGTGGTTCTACATACGCTAAATTAGTATGTTCCACAATACGTAAGCAACCTTCTATTATTTGGTATTTCTGCTTACTAAATAGGCAAGCCCATTCGATTTTAGATTTGAGTTCTTCACTCATATTGATTTTTTTCTTAATGACTTTTATCATAACATATCACACCTTTCTTTTCAATGACTTACACAAAAAAATCAACTTTTCAGTTGATTTATCATTAAGTCACACAAATGGTGCGACGATTTCTCCTTCTGGGGCGCCATATCGGAATCGAACCGATGCATACCAGAGCCACAATCTGGCGTGTTAACCACTTCACCAATGACGCCATAAAAAATTAACGATGTTATTATACCATTGTTAATTTATCTTTTCAACCCTATTTTTCTTTTTTAGTAAACATTGCATTCTTTTTATTAATTCTGCATTCTTTACATCTTACTGGTTCATTTTCAAAACCCTTTTCTGCATAGAATTGTTGCTCACCAACAGTAAAAACAAATTCTTTACCACAATCTTTACATACAATTGTCTTATCTTGCATAATTACCTCCTTAATAAATATTGAATTTTAACATACATTTCTTCCAAATCTATAAGGGAGATAACTTATTTAAAATCTAATACTAATATAACATATTCCTTATTTTTGTCAATTGTTACCATTTTATTTCTTTTTTATTTACACTTTTTAAAAGAGCATTTGTCTTAGAAAATGGCCTACTCCCTTCAAATCCCTTATAATAAGAAAGTGGTGATGGGTGGGCTGATTCAACTATCATATGAATTTTATTAGTTAAAAGAATTTTTTTACTTCTTGCAGCACTACCCCATAAAATAAATACAATTGGATCTTGCTTTTCATTTAACTTTTTTATTATTACATCTGTAAATATTTCCCAACCCTTATCTCTATGAGAAAAGGGTTTATCTTTTTCAACTGTTAAAACCGTATTTAAAAGAAGAATACCTTGCCTAGCCCAATCACTTAAATCAGTATCAGTTCTTGTAATACCCAAATCACTTTTCAATTCCTTAAATATATTTTGAAGCGAAGGTGGAGTTCTCACACCATGATTAACAGAAAAACACAATCCATTCGCCTCATTCTCACCATGATATGGATCCTGACCCAATATCACTACATTAACATCCTTATAATCAGTTAACTTAAGTGCTCTAAACAAATTAACACTTTTTGGATATATTTCTTTACACTTACTTTCCTCATTCAAGAATTTTGCTAACTTTTTAAAATAATCCTTATGAATCTCCTCTTTTAATACATCATCCCAACTATTTCCTATCATAATACCACATCCATACTTAAATTTTATCATATTTCTTTACTATATTAAATATTTCTTTCCTCATCATTACCAAACTAATAGTATTTATTATAGCAAGTATAACTATAGATTTATCTATTAAATTCCATATTATAGTTGGAGATATTACAGTAGATATAAACAAAAGCACAAGTACAATTATTTTAAATAACTTAGTATTTAAATCTTTAATCAAAAACTTAAGTGCAATTTCTCCATAATAATATCCACCTATAATCGTTGAAAACGCAAACAAAATAATTGATATAGTAAGAATTAAACCACCAAATGTTCCTAAATGATAATTAAATGCATATTTAGTTATTTCTATACCATTTATATTACTTAAATTTAATATATTGTATGGAGATAGCAATATTACAAATATAGTTAATGTACTAACTACAAACGTATCAAAATGTATACCAAACACCTGTATAAGTCCTTGCTCAACTTCATTAGTAGATGATGAAGCACTAGACGCAATTGCACCCGTGCCAAGTCCTGCTTCCGTTGAAAATATTGATTTTGTTGTTCCAACAATAAAACCAGTTAAAAAACTCCTTGGATTAAAAGCACTACTTATTATTAACTTAATAATACTTCCTAACCTACTAATATTTCCAAATATAATAAATAAACAAGTACAAATATATAAAATTGCCATAAATGGAACTAATTTAGATACCACACTAGCAATTTCCTTTACACCCTTAAATATTATAAGAGATGTCATCACTACAACAACCATACCAATTACAAATCCATTAACAGGAACTATTTCAGTAACTATTTTACTTATAGTGTTTGATTGTATTGTAAGAAATCCAAATATATAAGCAAAAACAAATATTAAAGCATAAACAATTGCCAAATATTTCTTTTTAAGTCCCATACTTATATAATAAAACGGACCACCCTCATACATATTATTACCCAATTTCTTTCTATATTTTATAGACAAAATAGATTCAGATAACGTATTTGATGCACAAATAAGTGTAGATACCCATATCCAAAAAATACTCCCAAGTCCACCTATATAAATCGCAAATGCCATTCCAGATAAAGATCCAACACCTATCCTAGATGCTAAAGATATACATAATGTTTGAAATGGAGATATACCCTCATCAGTTTCCTTCTTAACCAAACTCCTAAATATCAATTTAGGATTAAAATGAATAAATTTAAGTTTAAAAGTAAAATATATACCCGATATAAACAAAACTAATATACCTAACATCTCCATCATATCACCTAATAAATAATATGAATATATTATAATTAAATTAAAAAAACTGATAAATAATCAGTTATTTTATTAAGAATTAAGTTTTAACATGTATGGATTACTTTCACTTCCATTGCCACTTTCTATTATAACATTACTTTTTAGATAGATTGAAGGAAGAACATTATAATCTGCTGAAACTATACGATTTAATAATTTTCCATTAGTATAAATAAAAAACGAAGCATTTGCAAAACCAAAAGCAGCATAAGAAGCTAAATACCAAACGTTATATTTACTATAGATCCAATTATTACTCCTACATATATACGTATTTGAACTATCTTGGGCTAGCATATTTGTTTCACATATACTTTCATTACTTGCATATGCATAGTCTGTTATGTATGGTAATGCAATATATCCAGTCCATGTTGTTGTTCTTTCTATTGTATCATTACAATTATCACCATCTGAACAAGATGATTTAACACACCCACCTTTTTTTATGTTTGTCAAGAGAACGTTTTTTCTTTTTTTAATAAATAAAAAGCCCCTATATATGGGCTAAAATATATATCATTTATGATATGTTTCATTATTAAGTATTTTATAACTTCTATATAATTGTTCAATAAATATCAATCTAAATAATTGATGTGGGAAAGTCATATTAGAAAATGATAATCTATAATTAGATAGCTTTTTTATATCAGAAGAAAGTCCATAAGAACCACCTATTATAAAAGTTATGTCACTATTATTAACTGTTGTTTTATCTATCAAATTAGCAAATTCTAATGAATTTAGTTGTTTACCTTCTATCTCAAGTGTAATAATAAATGACTTTTTATTTAATTTTTTCTCTATTTTTTCTGCTTCTTTTTTTAAAGTTTTTTCTTTATCAAAACATTCATCATCTAATTCAATTAATTCTATTTTCACATATTTTGTTAATCTTTTTAAATATTCATCTATACCTTCTCTTATATATTTCTCTTTTATTTTTCCAACTGTTATTATTGTAATCATACTTCTACTAACGAAATAATAGCACATTATGATAATAAAAACTTTACTAGAAAAGATGTAGTTAATATATCATTAGATACTACAAAAGAAGACGAGTTATTTAATTATGTTGGTTTTGAAAAAGAATATGTCCGAATGAAACATTCGGAATTAGATTATGATAGTAAGGAAAAAGATGATTTTGAATTAAGTAGATAAATGTTAAAATAGTCAACATTTATTTAAAAAATCTATTGACAAATATTAAAAGTATGCTAAAATTTAATTTAATTATTTTTAAGAGGAGACTGCATGAAAAAAGATTCTATAATGGAATTATTAGATTTAATCAAAAAAATCATTGCTAGGAATAAATATTATACTAACATTATTTACTCATGTTCTCTTTTAGACTTAATTAGTAATAAGATAATAACGGTGACCGAAATTACATTATAATATAGTGTTTTTTGGCACCGTTATTTTATTTGTAGGAGGTGTTTTGAATGAATAACAGTATTACATTACAAGATTTATTGAATAAATTAAGAGAATATAATCCTGAAGAAGTAGAAATTGTTAAAAGAGCTTACGAATACGCTGATACATTGCATAAGGGGCAAATGAGACAAAGTGGCGAACCATATATTAGTCATCCATTAAATGTTGCATATATTTTGGCAGAGATGCATGCAGATAGAGATACAATATGTGCTGGACTACTTCATGATACTTTAGAAGATACAAAAGTGACTAAAGAAGAAATAGCGGAAAACTTTAACAGTGATGTCGCTAATTTAGTCGATGGAGTAACCAAAATGAGCAAAATGAACTTTTCTTCGAAAGAAGATCAGAATTTAGCTAATACAAGAAAAATTATTACAGGGATAACAACAGACGTAAGAACAATTATAATTAAATTGGCTGATAGACTTCATAACATGAGAACATTACAATTTAAATCGGAATTTAAGCAAAAAGAAAATGCACTTGAAACTATGGAAATATTTGTTCCACTTGCTTATTATATAGGTGCTTATAGAATAAAATCAGAGTTAGAGGATTTATCATTACAATATCTTAAACCAGATATGTATAAAAAAATAGAAGAACGAAAATTAAGATTAGAAGAATCGAGCAATGATTGCTTAAAAGAAATGTTATATAAGATAGAAACTTTATTAAATGATAAAAACATACCTAATGAGATAAAGATAAGAACTAAAAATATTTATGGCATATATAAAAGATTAAATGAGGGTCATAAATTATCTGATATACATGATTTGTTGGCACTTAAAATAATGGTAGATGAAGTAGAAAATTGCTATAGAACATTATATTTAATACATAATGAGTATCATCCAATAAATGATAAATTTAAAGATTATATTTGTAATCCAAAAACAAATATGTATCAAAGTTTGCATACAACAGTTTTTGGACCAGATGATAGATTGGTTCAAACTCAAATAAGAACTTTTGATATGGATAAGATAGCTTCATTCGGATTATCTACATACTGGGATATAGAAAAAGGTAATGCAAGAGAAGTTATGCAAAAAGATTTAAGCGGCAAATATCAATTTTTCAATTCTTTAGTAGAAATAAACAAAGTTTTTGGAGATAATAAAGAGTTTATAAATCAAGTTAAAAATGAACTGTTTTCAAATAAGATATATGTTTATACAACAAAAGGAGAAATAATGGAACTTCCAAAGGGAGCTAGTGTGATAGATTTTGCTTATAAAATTCATACTGATGTTGGTAATACAATGGTGGCAGCACAAGTTAATAATGAATATGTTGATGTAATGACAGAACTAAAAAATAAAGACAGAGTAAAAATAATTACTGATGACTTATCATATGGACCAAGAGAGGATTGGGAAGATAAGGCAGTCACAACATATGCAAAAAGAAAAATAAGAGAATTTAATAGGAGATAAAAATTATGCTAGATAAAATAAAAAATGATATTTTGAAAAATAAAAGAGAAATAATAGAGATTTTGTCAATAATAGAAAACAAATCTGTGGCTAGTGAAGAAATAGAATTATGTATAAAAGCATTAGGGCATAGTCAAAAATATTCTGAAAAAAAAATTAAAGTGATTTCATCATATTTGCCGATGAATTTGCCATTATATTCCTTAATAACATATGTGATAATCCCAAGATTAAACGCCGATACATGTAATTATAGGCCTTCAACAAAAACACTTGAAATATCAAAAAAACTTCATAAATTACTCAAATTGGATTCGTATAATATAAACCTATTTGAGGGGACTAGGTTTGACTATAATAAGAATCTTGTTAAAAATTCAGATGTAGTTATATTTATAGGCAAGCCATCTAACGCTGAGAAATTAACGAAAGAACTTTCATCAAATACACTATTTATATATTTTGGTGTTGGTCAAAACCCGGCCATTATAGCAAATGATGCCAATTTAGAACTTGCGAGTGAAAAAATTGCTGATTCTATAATGTTTAATTATGGTCAAGATTGCGCTAAGCCAAATGTAATATTATGTAAGAGCACTATGTACCCAGAGTTTAAAAAAAAGTTATTAACTGCCATATATAATAGATTAGAACAAAAAACAACTATAAAAAAATTGGAAGTTTTTAAGGATGTTATTAATCTCTTGATTAGAGATAAAGCATATGTAGAATTTGGAGGCAATATAAATATACCAAACCAAACAATTGACCCTATTATTGTGACAAAAAAATTTTCTGACTTAAAATCTAATTATGATGAATATTATGCGCCGGTGTTTAGAATAATGTTATATGATAATGTTAATGATTTAAAAAAATATTTTTCAAATCAGAAATATAAAGATGAAAATATGAATATTTCTTTGTTTGGAAATTCAAGATATATTGAAAAGTTACCAGCATCATTAGTGTTGAATAATGAAATTGTGTCTGATATAGACAATGGTTTTTGTGAATATGGAGGCTATGGTAAGAACACATCATATTTATCATATAAAGGAGTTACCATTAATAAACCATTACTTATTAATAGAGAAATTAATGATTTTTACAATAATGAAAGTTTTGTTAATTCGGCACAAAGTTTATCAAAATATAATGTTAAAAATGATACAAAATTAAAAAAAATAATGTTGAGTGAATATGAAGATAGAATTAGAACACTTTTTGGTAGTAATTTAAATTTTTCGTTTATTTTTGGTTCTTATGCAAAAAGACTCGAAAAACAAACCTCTGATGTTGATATGTTTGTATGTTTAGACGAAGAAGATAAGTTCGCTATTAATGAATTTAGAAATTGGTATTTTAAATTTCATTATATGTATGGAAAATTTCCTGATGTTTTGTATCCGGGAGAAGTAGTAACTAGAGAAAAATTAGAAAGTATAATTGATAATAATTATAATGTTAATTTTAATGTAATTAATGATTCTGATACGTTTGATTCATTATTTTACACCCAAATATTTACTGACAAAAAAATCAACATTATTGGGGATCAAAAAAATTTAATGGAATATGAAAAAAAATTTCAAAAATTTGTACCGGATTTTTGTGAAGCAATATTTGAAACGTTGAAAAAGAATGACAAAATTAGAGATGATAGAGATTATATGAAGTGTTTGATTGCGTTGTCATGCAATGATCTCCTATTTTTTGGAAGAAAACTTGATTTTGAAAAAGCACCACAGATGTATAATGATATTATTGATGAATTAGATGATGGTTTTTTGGGAAAATGTATAAAAAAAAGACAATTATTATAATCGTTTACAACGATAAAAAAAGGTGATACAATAGCAAAAACAAAAAGGAGTGTTAATATGATAAATTTTATAAAAGAACAAGAAAAAAAACTGAAGAAAATTATCTTAGAATGTGGATATTCAATTGAAAATGTAAATATAGTTCCGTCTTCGAGACCGGATTTAGGACAGTATCAATTTAATGGAGTTATGGAATTAGCTAAAATAAGTAAAACAAATCCAAGAATAATAGCAAACTTAATTGTAGAAAAAATGTGTGATGATGATGATTATAAAGATGTAAATGTGGCTGGGCCTGGTTTTATAAATATAACTTTTTCTGATAAACTATTATCTAATTATATCGAATCTACTAGAAAATATCATAATTATGATAAAAATACAATAAAAAGAAAAAAGATAGTTATAGATTATGGTGGACCTAATGTTGCAAAAACTCTTCATGTTGGTCACTTGCGTAGTGCCAACATAGGAGAAGCCTTAAAAAGATTAAGTAAACAACTTAATTATGATGTTATAAGTGATATTCACTTAGGCGATTGGGGACGCCCAATGGGATTAATAATGTTGGAATTGAAGAAAAAACATCCAGATTGGGTTTATTTTGATGAAAATTTTAATGGAGAATATCCAAAAAGATGCCCTATTAGCAATGAAGATTTGGAAAAGCTTTATCCAATAGCAAGCGCAAAGGCTAAAATTGATGAACAGTATTTAAAAGAGGCAAGGGATATTACAACAAAATTACAAAAAAAGCAACAAGGTTATTATGAATTGTGGAAACAAATTATAGCTATTTCAATATCAGAAATAAAACGTTTGTATGATAAATTGAATGTATCTTTTGATTTATGGAATGGAGAAAGTGATTCTGATAAATATGTTTTAGATGTAATAAATTATTTAAAAGAAAAAGGATTAGTATACGAGAGTGATGGTGCTCTGGTTATGGATGTTAGTTTACCAGGAGATACTGTTAATATTCCACCATTATTGTTAATTAAATCTAATGGTGCTATTTCATATGAAACAACAGATTTAGCAACATTATGGGATAGAGTTAATAGTATTAAACCAGATGAAATCTGGTATGTAGTTGATAAACGACAATCATTGCACTTTGAACAAGTTTTTAGAGCTGCTTACAAATCAGGTATTGTTCCGAAAAGTGTAAAATTAGAATTCGTTGGATTTGGTACAATGAATGGCAAAGATGGCAAACCATTTAAAACTAGGGATGGGAGTGTTATGACGCTTTCTGCCCTAATTGAGTCTATAAAACATGAAACATTAAAAAAATTAAACCCAAATATAGTTGGTGATGCAAGAGATGAAATATCTGATTTAATAGCAGTTGGGGCTTTAAAATATGCTGATTTACTTCCTAACAGAAGTACTGACTATATATTTGATGAAGATAAGTTTAGTGATTTTAACGGAAAAACCGGTGTTTATTTATTGTATTCTACAATTAGAATGAAAACATTATTGATGAAAGCTAAAGAACAAAATGTAGAAATAGGTCCGATAAATGTATTTGTGAATGATTTTGATAGGAACATTGCATTAAAATTATTAGAAACTCCAGTTGTTTTAGATAAGGCATTTAAGGATAAATCTCTTAATGAAATAGCAGAATATTTATATCAATTAATTAATATTTTTAATAATTTTTATGCTTCAAATCATATTTTAGCTCAAACAAATGATAAAATAAAACAATCATGGTTAGGCTTGGTTGAAACCGTTTATAATACTAGTTCTGAATTATTAGATGTTATGGGCATAGAACAGCCAAAAAGAATGTAAAATAAAAAGAAAGGGGATAATTCAATTTGAATAAGTGTGTACTTATAACAGGTGCTACAAGAGGAATAGGACGAGCTACTGCTATTAAATTCGCAAAATCAGGTTACGATGTAATAATAAATTATTTGAATAATGATGATTTGGCAGAGAAATTAAAAGAAGAGCTGATTTCGAAATATTCAGCAAATATTACTCTTATTAAAGCAAATGTTAAGATCGAACAAGATGTGATTAAGTTAAAAAATGAAGTGTATAAAAAATATAAAAAAATAGATGTTTTAGTAAATAATGCTGGAGTTATTTCTGATAAAGAATTTCGAGACAGAACAATAGATGACTTTAATGCTATTATAGGTGCTAATTTAGCTAGTGTTTTTTTAATGAGCAAATATTTTGGATTTGAAATGTATAAAGAGCATACAGGAAAAATAATAAATATTTCTTCTACAAATGGTATAAATTCATACACACCTACTACTATAGATTATGATGCGGCAAAAGCAGGAGTGATATCTATGACAAAAAATCTAGCTGTGGAATTTTCTCCTTATGTTAATGTTAACTCTGTTGCTCCAGGATGGGTTGATACTGATATGAATAAAGATCTTCCCACTAAATTGTTGGAAGAAGAAAAGAGAAAAATTTTACTAAAACGATTTGCAAAACCAGAAGAAATAGCAAATGTTATATATTTTTTATCAAGCGATGAGTCATCATATGTAAATGGTCAAACAATAATAGTTGATGGGGGATATTAATTATGAATAAATTTGATAATGTGTTTATAGAAAATGATTTTGTAATTCCTGATTATAATAATTTGAATATTGTTGATTTAGCTAAATACTTGTATAGTTGTTATGGAATAGAATCTGATTTCAATAAAAATTTTGAAAAATTTCAAAAATTGATTCCGAAAAATAAACACACTTTATTAATTTTATCAGATGGAATGGGATCAAATATCATAGAAAAGATACCTGATGATAACATTATCAAAAAAAATAAAGTTAGTGATATGATAACTGTTTTTCCTAGCACAACTGCTTGTGTTCTTACTTCATTAGTTACAGCTAAATATCCTTCGGAACATGGAATTTGGGGTTGGTATAATTACTATAGACCAAAAAATGTAAATTATTATCCATTACTTTTTTTGGAAAGAGGTAGTAATAAACCATTGTCTAATTTTGGAATTTCTCCTAAGGATATATTTATTTCAGAATCGAAATTAAAACATCTTAATTGCAAAACAACCATTTTGTTTCCGAAAGATATTAATGATAGCATTTATTCTGATTTTGTATCGTTTAAAAAAAATAGATTTGGATATAAGGATTTTAATGATATTGTTGATATCTTTAAAAAAGAATGTTTAAATTATGAAACTACTTTTACCTATTTATATTTGCCAGATATTGATAACATTGAGCATGATTATGGAATTGATGACGAAAAAGTTTTTAGAAAATTAAATGAAATAAGTGCTTTAGTTGAAAAATTATCAAAAATAGATGATTTAACAATAATTGTAACAGCTGATCATGGGCAAATAAATATACATGAAGATGTTATAATGGATTATAATAAATATAATAAATATTTTTATTCGGAACCTACTATTGATTTTGGAACAGCTTTTTATTATGTCAAAGAAGAAATGAGAAAAGACTTTGTGAATGAATTTAACAAGGATTTTAAAAACAAAATGTATTTATTTGAAACAAGTGAATTTATTAAAAAAAATATATTTAGTTTATATAAATTAGATAACTATTCAAAAGAAGGTTTAGGTGAATTTATAAGTTTGTGTAAACCTGGATTTTGTTTTATAAATTCCCAAAATGTAAAAGAATATTATCGAAAAACCTTAGGAAATCACTCTGGTTTAACGAGGGATGAAATGATTATTCCTTTGATAATAATTAATTCAAAAAATATTAGTTAAAAATAACTTTGTAAATAGGTAATGAAAAAGATTTTAATAAATGATATACCTACAAAGGAAATAAATATAGATAGTGATATATTATCAATTGATTTGTTAGTACTATGTTCTTTGACTAAGTCTAAAACAGAAGCTAAAAGGTTGACTTTGCAAAATGGAATTAAAATAGATGGAGAAAAAGAAAAATACTATGTTAAGGATCATCATATTCCAATTATATCAAGAGAACTTTGAAATAAATGCCAAGAAATATTAAACAAAAGAAGAAATGAAATGTCAGAGAAAGAACATCATTCTAAACATTATTGCTATAGATATACATTTAGTTCTAAAATTGAATGCGGTATATGTGACTCAAATTATGTCCATAGAATAAGCGGTAATCAAAAAGGAAAGAAATATTTCTATTGGTCTTGTTATAATAAAGTTACTTTAAAGGAAAAATGTCCCAAATCATTAACAATTAGAGAAGATGTATTAAAAGAAATGTTTATTGAAGTTTATAACTCAATTACAACTCAAAAGCATAAAACGAGAGATAGACTAATAAAAGAAATAAAAGAAACTATAACTAGCGAAGATAATAAGAAGGAATTGAGTAAACTTTATAGTGAAGTACAAACTTTACAAAAAAGACTATCTAATTTAATTGATTTAAAACTTGATAAAATAGAAAACAAAGATGTCTATAATGAAAAAGAAGAAGAAATTTCAAATAAAATAAAAATGCTAAATGAACAAATTGAACAGTTAGAATATAAAGATATATCTAAAAGACTTAAAGATATTGAGAAAATCATAAATGAAGAAGAACAACCAATGGAAATGTTTGATGATGTTAAATTTGAAAATTTAGTAGAAAAAATAATTATAGGCAAACAATATAGAGATGGTTATATTAATCCTAATACTATAAGATTTGTTCTAAAAATTGGTACAGAGTATAAATTTAAAGATTTGTCATTTGTGCCAAACAAGAAATATAGGTGCAGTAGAGAGTTCTAAGAAAACAGATACTT
>OIGD01002122.1_pt1 | contig 16344 bp, 17 predicted proteins | sample 1582211 | NCBI WGS metagenome assembly OIGD01 (sample SAMN04414078, study PRJEB24778) | human gut metagenome | material: faecal | host: Homo sapiens
GAGAAGTCGATGCGTTGGCTCGAATTGAGCGAATGGTTATAAATATACTCTTGAACGCCTTATCGCATGAAGTCTTAGCTTTTGTGATAAGCAAGCCAATAAAGACCTCCTACAAAAAAAGCTCCGCCTGTGATATTCCCGAGAGTGGCCGGTATGAGGTTGCGCACGACAAAGTCGTATATCTCCACATCGGCCCCCTGCAACATACCCAGAGGTATGAAAAACATGTTGGCTATGCTATGCTCGTAGCCGAGAGCCACGAAACACATCACGGGAAACCATAGGCCGATGAACTTTCCGGCTGCGCTGCGGCAAGCTATTCCCAACCATACGGCCAGACATACAAACCAATTTGCCCCGATTCCTTTGATGAAAGTAACACCCCATGACATACCGACCTTTGCTTCTGCGATATTCTGTATGGCCGTATTCCAGGGATCGGACTTTACAATGTCTGCCAGATATACCATGACGTAAACAAAAAAGATAGCTCCGATAAAGTTTCCGATATATACCAATAACCAGTTGCGTAGCACCGGTATGAGTCCGTATTTATGATTGCACAGTCCCGGAATCAGTACGGCATTATTCCCCGTGAACAGTTCGGCGCCGGCAAAAACGACCAGTATAAGTCCGAGGGGGAACATCGCTCCCGATAAAAGACGCTGCAAGCCCGGATTATTTGTTGTAATTTCAGGAAATCCGTATCCGATGACAAGCGATAACAGACCGCCCATCGCTATGTATATACCGGCCAGAATAGCAAGAGTCAGAGTTTTTCGGGTACTGAAAGAAATTTTTTGTATGGCCGTATTTTCTGCGGCGGTGATAATTTCGGGAGATGATAATACGCTCATAGCCAGAATAAAACGTTTTTTTTTACGTGAGCCGCAAAGATACGACTTTTTATTCCTCTTCGGAAAAAAAGTCGTACATAAATCAATTGCCGGTGAACAAATTTCTGGTAGCGCTGTTTTATAATCAGAAAAGCATCTCAAAAGTGTTTGAGATCGAAATCAAAACAATCAAGAAGATATATTCTCGTTTTTGTGTGTTTCATTGGTATTTATCCTGCTTATTCTGAAAAAGAATAAGTCTATCCTCTTTCTTGTTTTTGATATATTTCAAGCTCGAAGAAGGTTGGCTCGTGAGAGTCGTAACCTTCTTTTTTATTTTATGTCCGTAGCACTTTTGATGTATTCCATGACGTCGTTCATACCATGTATGAATTTTTCGAAATCTTTCGGATAGAGAAAAATTTTGTGTTTTTCAAACTGTATTTCTCTGCTTTCTTCATCTCTTAGAACACGCTTGCTTTCAGTAATAGCCAAAAATAACTCACCGGTATTGTTTGCTTTGACATCTAAATAGTAAATTCTTTTACCGGCTTTGATGCTTCGTGTAAATAGAATATCGTTTTCTCGTGGGTATGTAACTAATTCATCATTCATAATTAATACAATAAATAGGGACAGAATTCCAAATTATTAACTAAACCATTTTCACAAATAAAACAAATAAATTCTATATCAACAACTTTATAAATATAAAAATTTACTAAATAATATGCGTCGCTATATCGTTTTCCGGATTGAAAGAAAAAAAGAATGGCGGTTAGTAGGGAAACTTCAAAAATGTTGTACCTTTACGGCCGAAAAATAAATTTGGTAAAATGATCAATCGTGCTTTGATCCGGACAAAAGTGGTGCAAATCGTCTATTCGTATTTGATAGACGGCGATAAAAGTATAGATACTGCCGAGAAAGAACTTTTCGCAAGTCTCGAAAAATCATATGAATTGTATCATTTACTGTTGCTTATTCCTGTTGAAGTAACACATTTGCAGCGTCTGCGCATAGATAATGCACGAAGTAAATTCATGGCTACGGCCGAGGAGAGAACGCCCAATACACGTATGATCGATAATCGCTTTGTGGCTCAGTTGGAGGAGAACAAAACATTCTCGAAATATATCGAAGAGCGGCCTTTGGTGTGGAACGATGATACCAATTCGTTGCTCGACCGTATTTTGTCGTCGGAGATTTATGCGCAGTATTTGGAAGCAGAAGACTCGTACGAAAATGACCGTACTTTCTGGAAGAACATCTATCGCCGCCTGATTTTCTCCGATGAAAATCTGGGAGAAATATTGGAGTCTCAAAGCCTATATTGGAATGATGATATGCCTATCATTTCGACGTTCGTACTTAAAACCGTAAAACGGTTTGAAGAATCGGCGGGAAATGAGCAGGAACTGTTGCCGATGTTTAAGGACGAAGACGACCGTATTTTTGCCCGTACACTTTTCCGTCGGGCGTTGTTGGACAGCAATGATAATAAAAAGTTGATCGAGCAGTTTACCCGGAATTGGGAAATCGAGCGTATCGCTTTTATGGATATTGTCATTATGATTGTAGCTTTGGCCGAGATAACATCATTCCCTTCCATACCATTGCAGGTATCATTCAATGAATATATCGAAATCGCCAAGTCGTATAGTACATCGAAGAGCGGCAATTTTATCAACGGGGTATTGGAGGCTATCACTTCGTTGTTAAAAAAAGAAGGACGATTGGAAAAATAATTTTTCGTTTGTTATAGTGTAGAACAATAAATATATAAACAATAAATAAAAACAATTATGACATTACTTACAATTCTTTTGCAGGAAGCTGCATCACCCAAAGCATCGGGCTATTCGAGTATTATTATGATGGTGGCTCTTATAGCCATATTTTATTTCTTTATGATTCGCCCGCAAAGCAAACGTCAAAAAGAAATCCGAAAATTCCGTGAAGCACTTGCCGAGGGACAGAAAGTAATCACCGCCGGCGGTATTCATGGAAAAGTAAAAAGTATCAAAGATAATACCGTTGTTGTAGAGATAGCCGACAATGTACGTATCACGGTCGATAAAGGTTCTATCTATGCCTCCACAGCCGATACGGCCAATACGACTCCTACCAAATAATTCCAGTCGGATAAAAATAAAAAAGCCGGGATCGAATCCCGGCTTTTTTATTTTGTGGGGTAGGCGTTTTCCTGTTTGACGGTATGATCGGTATTTGCGTTTTTACATGAAAATAGGTTTGGGATAGAGGGTGTCTGCCGATAGTTATAGAGAATATAAAAATGGTCGAATAATAACTTAATTCCGAGGAAAAACTCTATCTTTATCCCCGAAAATCTATACGATAAAAGTAAAGATAATGAGTGATGACGAAAAGAAAAAACGGGTGGGAGTGAAAACTTTTCTTCTGCGTAAACTCGGTAGTGTGCGCAGTCGTTTACAGAGCGAGAGGAGTAAGGACATTTTGACATTTCTGATGTTTGTTGCCCTCTCTTTTCTGTTTTGGATGATGCAGTCGCTCGGCGAAGATATGAACACCGTGTACCGTATTCCCATAAAATATACCAATATTCCCGATAATACCATTATTACGTGTGAACTTCCGACATCTGTTACCGTGCATTTGAGAGATGAAGGAGCCGTATTGATGAATTATAATCTCGAAGGTATCCCTTCGTTCGAGGTCGATTTCAAGCAATATGCCAATAGTCGCAATGCTTTTATCCTTACTTCCGAAGAGATAAAGAATCTGATAAAGAAAAATCTGCGTAATACGACAAATCTTACATCGATGTCTATCGATACGCTGGCTGTGTATTATACACAGGCTGCGGGGAAAAAAGTCAAAGTGCGTATCGAAGGTTCGGTAACGACTGTACCGCAGTGTATTATCAGCGGAAAGATACACTCCGATATCGATTCGGTGCAGGTATATGCTCCCGAGTATTTGTTGAATACGATTTCCTATGTCGAAACCGATTCGTTTGTCGTGAAGGATATAGCTCAGACATGGACACAGACTGTTCCGTTGCGTAAAATCGAAGGAGTGAAAATCGTCCCGAATGAGATAACGCTGACAGTACCTGTCGAAGAACTTACGTCGAAGTCATTATCGGTCCCCGTTTCGGCGGTGAATGTGCCCAGAGGTATGTCTTTGCTTACTTTCCCGGCTGTTGTGAAAGTAGATTGCATGGTTCCCGTGAGCCGTTTTTCTCAAATATCGGCAGAGGATATCGCTGTTGCCGTCGACTATAAAGAGACTCGTAATGCTCCCGAGAAGTTGGCGATAAAAATAACCCGGACTCCCGGGGCGGCATATTATGCAACCGTTGCGCCCGATAGCGTGGAATATATACTGGAACAGAAACACTGATGATTTTATGGAGATTATCGGAGTTACAGGTGGGATAGGAAGCGGAAAATCCGTAGTGTGTCGTTTTTTACATATTTTGGGCTATTCGGTTTATGACAGCGATGAGCGGGCGAAGGTGTTGATGGATTCATCTGCATCTATAAAGTCGGCACTTGTTGCGGAGTTTGGAGCAGATGTGTGCATCGATGGGGTTTTGGATCGCCGTAGATTAGCCGAGATTGTCTTTGCCGATGCTATGGCATTGAATCGTTTGAATGCCATTGTACACCCAGCCGTAAAGTCCGACTTTAAGGAATGGTGTGAAAGGCGGCAAGGGGAGCGTGCTGTTTTTATCGAGTCGGCCATACTCATAGAAGCCGGTTTTTCCGATGTTGTCGATACGATATGGTTGGTTACGGCATCGGAAGAAATTCGAGTTGAACGCATCATGTCGCGTAATGGATGTACCCGTCAAGAAGCCATGTCGCGTATTCATTCGCAAAAAAGTGATGCCGAAAAAGAAAAATTTGCATCGCGTATCATTCATAATAGCGATAAAAAACCGCTTATCCCTCAAATTTTTAGTGCGCTTTCGGTGTTGTCTTAGCCGGTTTTTCGGCTTGTTTAAATGTCTCGGTAGGCTTGATTATCTCGGGAATGTGTATTACTTTTGTGCGACTAATACCAAATGAAGAAAGATAAAGATTATGTTGAAGAAAATTTTATCCATATCGGGTCGTCCCGGACTTTTTAAGTTGGTCTCTCAAGCGAAAGGGGCATTGATTGTTGAAGCCTTGTCTACGGGAAAACGTACGTTGGCGTACAGTCATGATAAAGTAACCTCTTTGGGAGACATAGCCATGTACACGCAGAGTGGGGAAGAGCCCCTTTACAAGGTACTTGATAGTGTAAAGAAAAAAGAAAACGGTGCTGTCGCATCTGTCTCGCCGAAAGCCGATAAAGAAGTTTTGCGTACTTATTTTGCTGAAATATTGCCCGATTTCGATACGGAGCGGGTTTATCCTACCGACATCAGCAAATTGATTTCGTGGTACAATATCTTGGTGCAATCTGGAATAACCGATTTTTCGGTAAAAGAAAAAGGGGAGGCACCGAAAGAAGATAAAACAGAGTAATATCCGAGAGGACATTATAAAACGCATGGGGCGGGAATTTCAATTCCCGCCCCATGCGTTTATAGATTATCGTCGGAATTTGTAATACCGTATCATATCCGATATACCGTAAATCGCCATCGATATACCGAATATCGTCATGATGAGATTTACCGTTCCGAAAGGCTTGAAAATCATGAGGAATCCCGCTATCGTGATCAGTACCGGTACAATATACATACCGACGGGGATAGGCATTATTTGACCCGAACGTATCAGAGAGATGATTTGCGAAATACCTGCAAGGAGAAGTATTATACCTAAGGCTATCAGGATAACAGCATTGAAAAATGTCGGTTGCAGTAACATCCATGCGCCGATGACAAGAGCCCCGATACTTTCGACCAGAACATACCCGGGCATGGGTGTTTCCTTGTTTTTGTAAGAGAAATACCCGATGATTGCAAGTAAGGCGGGAATAGCCAATGTCGCTCCGATAAGCATGATGACAATATTGGGGCCGAGCTGCGGGTTGATAATGATGACAACACCCAATGCAATGGCAAGCAAGTTGCGTATGATGGGATTTTTGAAAAGAGATTCCATAATAAAAAGTATTTTTGATAATAACAAAGATAACCCTTTGATGTTGAATAAAAATATTTTTTGCATTAAAAAAGTGTCGCTTTTCCTGTCGATGGGAATTTTTATTGTGAAAACCTTTTTTTTCGGTTATCTTTGCTTCATCAATATCTCTTTTTATATTTCGCAGATGGAGCGCAAGAAAATATTGTTTATCGTGAATCCGATTTCGGGGACGCATTCCAAGGAGAATGTGCCGGATTGGGTGCAAAATACTCTCGATAAAAATATTTTTGTTCCCGAAATCGTTTTTACCCGATATGGAGGTCATGCTGCCGAGCTTACCCGCGAAGCCGTGAAAGAGAGATATGATTTTGTCATATCGGTCGGAGGAGATGGTACCTGTAACGAAATAGCCCGTTCTTTGGTACATACCGATACGGCGTTGGGTATTGTTCCCGTTGGCTCGGGAAACGGTTTGGCGCGCCATTTGGGGATACCGCTCAATCCTATACGGGCATTGCGTATTCTCAACGATGCAATAGTAGATAACATCGATTACTGCAAGGCCAATGACAAAACTTTTTTTTGTACTTGCGGTATGGGCTTCGATGCGTGGGTAAGTAAAAAGTTTGCCGAAGACAGGCATCGGGGTAAAATGACATATATAAAAAAGGCGATTGAGGAATATCTCACCTACAAGAATGAGGTGTATCGCATCGAAACTTCCGATGGAGTCATACAGGAAAAGGCATTTATCGTAGCCTGCGGCAACGCCTCGCAATACGGGAACAATGCCTATATAACACCACGGGCAAGTCTGCATGACGGAAAAATCGACGTAACGATTATGTTTCCCGTAAGTCCCATCGATGTTTTACCGGTTGCGGTACAACTGTTTACCAAATGGATCAGTGTCAGTTCCAACGTAAAAATTTTTGAAACTCCGGCTTTGACGATTACCCGGGAACGGGAAGGGGTGATGCACCTCGATGGGGAACCGGTCGAAATGTCGAAACGCGTAGACATTACATGTGTTAAGGGTGGACTGAAAGTGTTGGTGCCTCGTACTGAGCAGCATAAGTCGTTGATTGCGCCGATCCAATCATTGGTTTTTGATGTAGTCGATACGATAAAACACGAGTTGGATATTTAATCATATTGTAATTACTTTCGTGATTGCTTTTTTTTGAAGGATTTATCTTTATCTCTTTTGCTTGTTTTTATAAGTTTTCTATTTTAATGTTTGTAAACATTTTGTTTTTGATTGTAATTTATTGATTTATTTATAATTAGTTTGTTTCTTTGAATTTTGGATAGAATGTTTTGGTGATAAAAAGTTTTCCAATTTGGAAAACTTTTTATTGAATTGTTTGTCTGTAAATTTTCTTGTTTATATATTTGTCGAACATTCGGTTCTCGATTTTTTTGAGAAAAAAGAGATTAAAAGGGAATCCTGTGGAAAACAGGAACTATCCCCGTAGCTGTGAGTTTCAGTAGAAGTCTGTTCGATAAATGCCACTGGAAATTTTTGTATATGACCGGGAAGGTGTAACAGATGAAACAAGTCAGAAGACCTGCCGTTTGTGAGTTGTAAAGATGCTTCGGGTCGAAAGCAGGACAACAGACAATCCTTTTGTCATGTATGCCTCTCTGTCTTTTCCCCTTTGCATGCGTATTGTTTGTAAATTTTTAATGTATGTGGTATGATACAGACTATTATCAAACGTGATGGCCGTATTGTCGGCTTCAACGAAGAAAAAATCATGGCGGCTATCCGCAAAGCGATGCTCCATACCGAAAAGGGAGAAGACGAACCGTTGATCCGTAAAATAACCGACCGCATTGCTTGCAATGGCCGTGAACAGATGTCGGTGGAGGAAATTCAGGATTGGGTCGAAATGGAACTGATGAAAAGTCCGCGTAAGGAAGTCGCAAAGAAGTATATCGCTTATCGGGATCAGCGTAGCATTGCCCGTAAGGCCAAGACGCGAGAGATGTTTCTCGATATCATCAATGCCAAGTCCAACGACATCACTCGGGAAAATGCCAATATGAATGCCGATACTCCGGACGGCATGATGATGAAATTCGCCAGCGAGACGACAAAACCTTTTGTCGATGATTATTTGTTGAGTGATGAAGTAAGAGACGCCATACGTCATGGATACATTCATATCCACGATAAAGATTACTATCCTACCAAGAGTCTGACTTGTGTACAGCACCCGCTCGACAAGATATTGAAAAAGGGGTTTTGTGCCGGACATGGGGAGGCGCGTCCTGCCAAACGCATAGAAACCGCGAGTATCTTGGGCTGTATCTCTATGGAGACGGCTCAAAACGAAATGCACGGAGGACAGGCCATTCCCGCATTTGATTTCTATCTTGCTCCTTATGTGCGATTGAGCTATATCGAGGAGATAAAGGTCATTGAAAAATTTATGGACGCAGATTATTCTCATCTTTATGAGGCACCTATCGATGATTATCTCTATAAGGAACTCGACGGACTGACAGGCGAAGAACGAATCAAGCAACAAGCGATCAATTGCACGGTACGCCGTGTACATCAATCGATGGAGGCGTTTATTCACAATATGAATGCCATACATTCCCGAGGGGGGAATCAGGTCGTTTTCAGTTCGATCAATTATGGAACGGATACTTCGGCCGAAGGACGTTGTATAATCCGTGAGATACTGATAAGCACTTATCAAGGAGTAGGGAACGGCTCTACGGCCATATTCCCCATACAGATATGGAAAAAGAAAAGAGGGGTAAGTTATCTGCCCACCGATCGTAATTACGATTTGTATCGGTATGCCTGCAAAGTAACCGCTCGTCGCTTTTTTCCGAATTTCGTCAATCTCGATGCACCTTTCAACCGGCACGAGTTGTGGCGGGAAGATGATCCCGAACGGTATAAATACGAGGTTGCCACAATGGGATGCCGTACCCGCGTTTTTGAAAATCGTTTCGGTGAAAAGACCTCTATCGGTCGGGGCAATCTCTCGTTTACCACCGTCAATCTGGTACGGCTTGCCATAGAGTGCATGTCGATAGAAAATCGGAACGACCGGATCAATGCCTTTTTTGCCAAACTCGATGAGATTCTTGAAATTACCGCTCGTCAGTTGGAAGACCGTTATAATTTCCAAAAAACGACGTTGGCCAAACAATTTCCTTTGTTGATGACGATGTTGTGGGTCGGTAGTGAAAACCTCAAACCCGATGAAACGATAGAGAGCGTTATCAATCAGGGAACATTGGGGATCGGCTTTATAGGATTGGCCGAGTGCCTCGTTGCCCTTACTGGTAAACATCACGGTGAAGATGCAGCTTCACAGGAATTGGGCTTGCGTATCATTACCTATATGAGAGATCGGGCCAATGAATTTTCCGAGCGGTATCATCACAATTTCAGTGTCTTGGCAACACCGGCCGAGGGTCTTTCCGGGAAATTTACGGCAAAAGACAAGAAAGAGTTCGGGATAATCAAAGGTATAACCGATCGGGAGTATTACACCAATTCCAATCATGTGCCGGTTTACTTCAAGTGTAGCCCCAAGCACAAAGCCGAAATCGAAGCACCCTACCATGAATTGACGAGGGGTGGGCATATTTTCTATGTCGAGATCGATGGTGATGCTACGCACAATCCCGAAGCCATAATGGATATTGTCGATTTGATGGACAAATACGATATCGGTTACGGGTCGGTCAATCACAATCGCAATCGTTGCATGGATTGCGGTTATGAAGATGCTCAGGAAGCCCTTGAAGTTTGTCCCAGTTGCGGCAGTACGCACATTGACCGTCTGCAACGCATTACAGGCTATTTGGTCGGGGCTACCGATCGTTGGAATCATGCCAAACTTGCAGAACTTCATGACCGGGTCGTGCATAAATAATCGGGAACCGGAACTTTCAGTCTTGGATATTGTAGAAGGTACGTCGGTCGATGGTGTCGGCTTGCGTACCTCCATTTACTTTGCCGGCTGTGAGAACGCTTGTAAGGGCTGCCATAATCCGCAGTCGTGGAATATGGCTAACGGTAAGAAATATTCTGTCGATACCCTTTATGACATCGTGCGCGGAGCAGATATGAATGTAACATTCTCGGGAGGAGACCCGATGTTGCAGGCCGGGGCGTTGTGCGCGTTGGCGAGACGTATCAAGGAAGAGTGTGGAAAGACGATATGGTGTTATACCGGGTATCTGTTCGAGAATCTGCTTACCCGTCCCGATACACGGGAGTTGCTTGCTTATATCGATGTTTTGGTCGACGGTCCTTTTATTTTAGCCGAAAGAGACTTATCTTTGCGTTTTCGGGGAAGTCGCAATCAACGTCTTATCGATGTCCGTCGGTCTATCTCCGGGAAACAGACTGTCGAATTTCAACTGTAAAATCTCTTTCGATGAAAAATATAGCCGTTTTCGCTTCTCATGGCGGTTCCAATCTGCAAGCCGTCATCGATGCGATATCCGAAGGTCGTCTTATTGCCCGTATAGGTGCGGTCATCAGTAACAACTCGACCTCATTTGCATTGGAACGGGCCCGTCGTGCCGGAATACCCGCTTATCATATCAGTACCAAGACCGAAAACAGTGAAGAGGCTGTTGCCGAAAAAATGTTGTCTGTCTTGGAGACGCACGATACCGATCTCATTTTGTTGTTGGGCTATATGCGTATGTTGCCGGTTTCGGTATTGAAACGGTATCATAACCGTATTTTCAATATACATCCGGCGTTGTTGCCTCGTTATGGCGGTAAAGGTATGTATGGTATTCACGTGCATGAGGCGGTGATTGCGGCCGGTGACAAGGAGTCGGGCGTAACGATACACCGTGTCGATGAGTCGTATGATCGGGGAGAGATTGTCGCTCAGTCGCGGGTTGTCGTTTTACCCGACGATACGCCCGATACATTGGCAGCTCGCGTGTTGGAACGGGAACATACGTTCTTGGTAGAGACTGTACAGCGTATTCTATCCGGAGGAATACCTGTGAGAGGTTGATTATTGAGTATAAAACCAATGCTCCCTGTCGAAAATTCCGACAGGGAGCATTGGTTTTATTTAGGAGCGGAACGGAGTAATGTGAAAAATCTACTACCAACAGTGCGGGATTTCTTTCTAACGTTTCCTCATGACAGAACGTGATGCTGTGGGGGAGAACCTCATGGAAAACTCTTTTTGCGAAAGTTTTTCCCTTGCTGTTTTGGAAAATAGTTGTTTGTCGTGTGATTTCCGGCAGTTATCGGGAAAGATATTTTTACAGAAGAAATAAACTTTTCCCGAGAGATTCAGTCTAAGAAAGAAAAACAGCGAAACGTATCATGAAAGAAAGAAAAAGAATAGATTGGTTGATAGGGATATTTGTAGGGATTTTTTGTATCCGTAGTGCTGCTTTTGTTCCCGAAAAGTTGAATCGGGGGCTTGTCGCCGTGAAAACCGAAGGCGGCGTATTTGTGAGTTGGCGGCTTTTTTCTACCGATGACGATAGTACCAGTTTCGATCTTTACCGCGATGGAGTGAAGGTAAATTCACAACCTATCGTTTTGACGAACTATTTCGATGCCGGCGGAAGCGTGACTTCGGAGTATGTCGTAAAGACGCTTTGTCGGGGAAAGCAGGTCGAACATTCTACGGCGGTGTCGAGTTGGGAGCAGCCGTTTTTGCGCATACATCTCAATCGTCCGGCCGATGGAGTAACTCCGCCCTTCCGGGCTGTGAACCGAGGACGCATCGAGGAACGTCCCGAAGGGGAACATTACAGTTACGAACCGAACGATTGCAGCGTGGGCGATGTCGATGGTGATGGTGAATACGAAATCATTGTGAAATGGAATCCTACCAACGCCCGGGATAATTCGTTTCGAGGATATACCGGTGAAGTGTATCTCGATTGTTATAAGCTCGACGGCAGACAGTTGTGGCGTATCGGTTTGGGAAAGAATATTCGTGCAGGTGCACATTATACACAATTTATGGTGTATGATCTCGATGGAGACGGACGTTCCGAGGTAGCCTGCAAGACAGCCCCGGGTACGGTCGACGGTACGGGGAAATATGTACTTCTCGACGGAGATGACCCTCTTGCCGATTACCGTACGCCGGTAGGAGATGAAGTCGTTGGCACGATTATGGAAGGTCCCGAGTATCTCACCGTGTTTGATGGAGAAACAGGGGCGGAGGTAACAACGATTCCGTATGTTCCCGGGCGGGATGTTACGAACGATTGGGGAGATAGAAAAGCCAACCGAAGTGAACGTTATCTGGCGTGTGTAGCCTATCTCGATGGCGAGAAACCGAGTTTGGTAATGTGTCGCGGATATTATATGCAGGCTTATATCGCGGCTTTTGATTTCGACGGAAGAGAGTTGAAATTACGCTGGTTGCATCGTTCGGAAAAAAAAGGAGAGGGTCTTTACGGCGAAGGAGCACATAGCCTCGCGGTGGCCGACGTCGATCATGACGGTTGCGATGAGGTTATTTACGGATCTGCAGTGCTCGACCATGATGGAACGGTGTTGCATCGTACCGGTTTGGGACATGGAGATGCTTTGCATGTTTCAAATCTCATACCCGACAGGGAGGGGTTGGAGATATTCATGGTACATGAAGATATCGGCGGAGCTGATGTGCGTGATGCGGCGACGGGAGAAATTCTGTATCGTGAAGAAGACAACGAAGATACCGGACGAGGGATTGCCGCCGACATTGATCCCGGCCATCGAGGTTTTGAATTTTGTTCGAAAGCTTCACCGAGAATATATTCTACCGCTGGTTTCGAGTCTATCGCCCGGGGGCGTATTCCTTTGAATTTCCGCATTTACTGGGATGGAGATTTGTACGATGAACTCCTCGATGGTACCCGCGTCAGCAAATGGAACCCTCAAAGAAAACGATGTGAAGAAATGGTCGATTTTCGAGATTTACAACCGGTGTCTTCATGTAACGGTTCTAAGAAGACACCTTCGTTGAGTGCCGATATTTTGGGTGATTGGCGAGAGGAGGTTATCTTATGGGATCGGGAAACGGCATCGGATCTGGTTGTATTTACAACAACCCTGCCTACCGATTACCGCATACCTACGCTTATGCATGATCCCCTTTATCGAATGAGTATCGTTTGGCAGAATGTTGCCTATAATCAGCCGCCTCATCTCGGTTTTTATCTGCCCGATCGTTATAGTCGATAGTTCTGTGTCGTTGTTCCGATAGCATGATGTCGCGATCGGCGGGGGTATGGTTTGATTTTGTTGGAAGCAGGAAATGAAGGATTCTGTTTTATAAAATGTCAGAATGTCTGTTTTTGTCAGTATACCAGTTTGCAAGCTGTCAGTAAGATTTTTCGTGTCTAAAAAGACGTGATAATAGGGTGGAAATGCGTTAAGACTCGGGAATTTTTTCTATCTACATCTCTTACGGCATACTGTTTGTTCTCTTTTTTGCAGTATTGACTCCCGATGTAGGGGAGAAGTACGATGAATATGATTAAACCCTAACGATATGCCATATATTGATTATTACAAAATATTAGGCGTTGATAAAAATGCAAGTCAGGAAGATATAAAAAAAGCCTATCGAAAGTTGGCTTGCAAATATCATCCCGATTTGAATCCGAATGACTCTTCGGCAAAAGAGAAATTCCAGCAGTTGAATGAAGCCAATGAAGTATTGGGCGATCCCGAGAAACGGAAAAAATACGATACTTATGGTGAACACTGGAAACATGCCGATGAGTTTGAGGCTCAGCAGAAAGCCTATGGTGCACGAGGCGGTACGGCTCGGGAAGATGGCGGTTATTGGTATTCGACCGACGGTACACACTTTTCGGGTGGCTTCGGCGGAAATGAAAGCGGATTCTCAGACTTTTTCGAGGAACTTTTCGGAAAGCGGGGGGCTTCTGCCGGATTCGGACGCGGACAGTACCGGGGGCAGGATATTCAGGCCGAATTGCCGTTGACATTGCGGGAGGCGGCGGTTACGCATCAGCAAACTTTTACTGTCAACGGTGAGACGTTGCGGATTACCGTACCGGCAGGGGGGGAAAACGGACAGGTAATCAAGTTGAAAGGTCATGGCGGGAAAGGGGTCAATGGCGCTCCGGGCGGCGATCTCTATATAACGTTTATCGTACAAGATGATCCTGTATTTAAAAGGAAAGGTAATGACCTCTATACCGATTTGAATGTCGATTTGTACACGGCTGTTTTGGGGGGAGACGTTATTGTAAATACCCTTGACGGACAAGTGAAGATGAAGGTACAACCGGGAACTCAAAGCGAAAGTAAGGTGCGTTTGAAAGGAAAAGGTTTTCCCTTGTATAAAGAAGAAAGAAAAGCCGGAGACCTTATCGTTACTTATCATGTAACGATACCTACCCATCTTTCGGAAAAACAGAAAGAGCTTTTCGAGCAACTGCGGAAAGGTTGAAACATCTAAAACGAGTAGATTATGCTGAACGATTTCATTCTCATAAAGGATTATTGCGAAAGGTGCAATATAGAGCCGGATTTCATTCTCATGTTAGAAGAAGACGGATTGATAGATATTACGGTTGTAGGCGAGTCGAGATGTTTCCCGGTAGCTCAATTGCCCGAAATCGAACGTTATGTACATTTGTATTACGACCTCTCGATAAATAGGGAAGGTATTGGGGCGGTTAAGCATTTGCTTTCCCAAATCGATGATTTGCAAGAAGAAGTACGTCGATTGCAAAATGAACTTCGTTTCTATCGCTCTTTTGAAGAGGAATAGAATAAAGAAATTTTCTGTGTAGAGAGTCAAGATAGGTTTACAAAGAAAGAGGAGTTACACCCGATTCGGGTGCAACTCCTCTTTCGATAATATTAGCGGATATTTGTGATATTGAAAATCGTGTTGTATCGGAGATACGGTACATTGTACAATTATGTCCTGTCTGTTATGTCTTATTTATGAGAAAGAGAGTCAACGCGATACGAGCAGTCGGTGCAAAATCGATTGGTATTCGTTTTCAAAGTTGGGGGTAAATATGTCTTTATTGAGAGAAGCCTCGATTTCCCGGATAGACCAAAAACGTCCGCATTCGACTTCATCGTTGTCGGGAATAATATTTCCGTCGTAAATAGTGAAAAATGTATTTACCAATTCTTTTTCTATATCCGATTCGAAAATGTATTTGCAAATGAGTACCGGTTGGAAATCGGTGATACCCAGTTCTTCCCGCGCTTCCCTACGGAGGGCGTTTTCTACGCTTTCTCCATAGTCGATGTGGCCGCCTACGGCAGTATCCCATTTTCCGGGCTGTATATCTTTATGTAAAGCCCGTTTTTGCAAGTAAAGATCTCCTCGGGAATTGAACAGTTGCAGGTGGACTACGGGGTGCAATATTTTACTGCCATTATGACATTCTCTTCGGGAGGCTTTCCCCATGACACGGCCGTCGGTATCGACAACCGGAAAAATTTCATTCGGATTGGCCGGCATGATAAGTTCGTTTTTAGGATTGATGATAATTTGCGATGGCATTTCGTAGCTCTGCTTCGCTTGCGTCCGCAGGGCATATATCGAAATTCAGACGGAAATTGCAACCCGATCGCCATTCCGAACAACCGTAAGCACTTTTCCCTTTGAGTATAGACCCTTTTTTGCATAACGGACACAAAATAGGAGCATTGGCCGACGGCTCTTTTTTATTTTTACGGGCTGTCGTTTTTTTCTTTTCCTTATCGTTTTTCTCTTTTTTGTCTGATTTTTTCCCTTGCTGCATTTCTTCCGGTTTCGCCTCTACCGTGATTGTGCGGTAAGTGCTGTCGTTGCGGACATCATTTACAATTTGGGTAACCATTGTTTTCAGCTCGGAAAGGAAATCGGCCGCCTTGTATTCGCCTCGTTCGATGCGGCGTAACTTATTTTCCCATATACCTGTCAACTCGGCCGATTTCAGCAATTCTTCCCGAATCGTGTCTATGAGTTCGACGCCGGTAATCGTTGCAACAAGATTTTTCTTTTCTTTGCGTATGTAATTTCGTCTGATGAGTGTTTCTATAATGGCTGCACGGGTGGAAGGGCGGCCTATGCCGTTTTCTTTTAACGCATCGCGCAGACTTTCGTCTTCGACCAGTTTACCGGCTGTCTCCATCGTTCGCAGCAAAGTCGCCTCGGTATAAAGTTTAGGCGGTTGAGTCCATTTCTCGCTTAGAGTAGGGACATGGGGGCCGCTTTCACCTTTGGTAAATTGTGGTAGAACGCCGTTTTCGTTATCATCTTTTTCTGCCGCATCGCTTTCTTTTTCGAAGACCGTTCTCCAACCTGGGACCAAAATCTCTTTACCGGTAGCTTTGAATGCCACGTTGTTGACATCTCCCAATACGGTTGTGGTGGCAATTTTGCAATCGGGGAAAAATACGGCAATGAAACGACGGGCGATCAGGTCGTAAACTTTTTTCTCCA
>OIGD01002126.1_pt1 | contig 16303 bp, 15 predicted proteins | sample 1582211 | NCBI WGS metagenome assembly OIGD01 (sample SAMN04414078, study PRJEB24778) | human gut metagenome | material: faecal | host: Homo sapiens
TCGTTCTTTTCCGGTGAAGCGACTGCCAACCGGCGCTTTGCGGACCTTCTGCGCGCCAGCGGCTTTACGGTGACCGTTTTCGAGCCTGCGCCCGGTTTGGAGGGCTTTATGACGCCTGTTCGGGAGACTGTCGGGAAGTACGATCTGATTCTGTATGCTGCCGAGCTGGTCACCAAGTCCAATCAGACCGTTGTGCGCCCCGAATGGAGCAGCCCGATGGGGGCAAACGTGCCGGTCTGGTGTCATTCCGTGCCGACCGTATTCGTGTCGTTCGAAAACCCTTACCATCTAGTCGATGTTCCGCAGGTTCGGACCTTTGTCAACTGCTACGGTGGCAGCGAGCCCTTCCTCCGCGCCGCCCTCTCCAAGCTGATGGGCAAAAGCCGCTTTCTCGGCAAATCACCCGTTGACCCCTTCTGCGGAAAGTGGGAGTGCAAGCATGTGGGGGAGGGGAGAAGACCTCGGGACTCTGTCCCGAACCCTGCTTAGACCCTTCTTAGGAAAGAAGGGTCTAAGGGTCCCAAGAACCTTACCTGAAAAGGGCATACCCCCCAATTTACGAACCGAAAAATTTTTCGGCGTGTGAATTGGGGGGTATGCCCTTTTCAGGTAAGGTCTTTGGATTCCTAAACCTTTCTCCTTAAGAAAGGTTTAGGCGGGGATTGGGGCGGCGCCCCAAGGTCTTTCGAGGTCTATCCCTCACTTCTTCTGCTGGCGGCACCAGACGGACATGACGAGGCGGTGCGGGAGGAGCTTGACGAGGCGGACCTGCGCGCGGATGGAGGCACCGCAGACCGACACGTCGCGACCCTTTTTCATGTCGCGGATAGCGCGGCGAATCACCTGATCGGGGGTAAAGAATTTGTTGTAGTAGGTGATGGTGTCATCCAGCACGGCGCGGTCGAAAAATTCGGTCTTCACCCAGCCCGGGCATACCGCCATGCAGCGGATTCCGCGAGATTTCAGCTCCACGTTCAGCGCGCGGCTGAAGCTGAGTACAAACGCCTTGGTCGCGCCGTAAACCGTGATATACGGCACGGGCTGGAAAGCGGACAGCGAATCCAGCTGATAGATCTGCCCGCCTTTGTGCATGTAAGGCAGCGTCAGATAGGTCATCGCAACGTAGGCTTTGTCGTTCAGATCAATCATGTTCAGCTGCTGCGACAGGTCGATGTCACCAAACGCGCCGAACTTGCCAAACCCGCTGGCGTTGACCAGAACCGCCACGTCGGGGTCCTCCGCTGCCAAAAGGGTCTTGTATTCGTCCAGTGACGCCGGAAGGGTCAGGTCCATCGCAAGCGGACGGATCCGGACCTGCGGAACCAGCGACTGCAGGCTTTCCAGGCGGTCCAACCTGCGGGCAATGACCCAAATTTCGTCAAACGGCGTCTCCTTTGCCAGCTGCAAGACAAACTCCCGCCCCATTCCGGACGACGCACCGGTGATAACCGCAATTTTCATAGTTTTCCCCTCTCCCGCTCCTGCGTAACGACCGCGAAGCAATCTTATTATACCCTACGGCAGGGCGCTTGTCAAGCCCCGAGACCGATTTTGCGGCATGCGATGGAATTTTTTTGAAAAAAGACTTGCAATCCGGCGCCGATTCGTTTATAATAGAAGCAGAAAGAAACAGGACAGGAGGAACAGACCATGAAACGAATCGCGAAACGGTGCCTGATTGTACTTTTGAGCCTTGCCGGTGCGGCGAGCGTCCTTGCATTGGGAACGGTGCTGCTGGTCCGGGCTAACAACCGCGGTCTGACCGGCATCCGGACCAAAACGGCGAAGAACGGGGACGTGACCGCCTATGTCAGCTGCAGCGGGCTAAGCGGCTACAGCGTGCAGGCGGTCGGTCCGGAAACACAGGCGTATAACGGCGAGCGCCCGCTGCCGGTCTCCGTGTTAGGCAGCAACGTTGTCTGCGTTGCCCTGTACGACACCAATGCAGCCGACAGCTTCCTGAAAGCCTACCGCGCGGGGATCCGCTACGAGCTGCCGGGGACCGACCTGTCGTTCCTGTTCGTCTTTCCGGACGATCACGGGGTCTGGGTCTACATCGGCTCCGATGCCCCGCTCCCAGCCGACAGCGTGGTTGTCAAAACGGGGCTGTTCGATTGACATTCATATTAAGAAACGGAGACGCATATGAACCAGTCGACACGAGATTCCATGTATGACCAATTGACACGCAACACGCTGTTTTTGATTCTTCTTCCGATTGTCGGAATCCTTATCGGCTGGTTTGGCTTCATCCGACCGCAATTTGATAACGTGCCGGTTACAAGAGCCGAGGCGCAATCGGTCTCCGGCAGTTTTGAAGAATACGAAGTCTCCAAGAATTACCGCGATCTTGTCTTTTCGGGCGGGACCTCCTACCCGGTCTACCCGCACACCGAAACCGCAGAATTTCAGGACCGGATGAAGTCGCTGGAGAAAGGCACGCACCTGACAATCGCAATTCATCCCAAGAGCGGCTACGTCATCGGGATTCGGACCGACACCGAGGAACTGCTCAATTTTGAAACCTCCCAGCAGGAAATCTATCAGTATGGCAAGGGATATATCTGGATTGGCGCTTTCTTTATTCTGGCATCGTTTCTCGTCACCGGAATCGGCTTTTACGAAAAGGCTGCCAGGAAGAAAGAGGACATGCGGCAGCGCCTGCAGCGGGCACGGACCAAGAAGAACGCGCAGGGACGGTATACCCCACCCCTGCGGGATGCCGAACCGCTCGGAAAAGGAAAGGTCCTCCTGCGCACCAAAAAGCAGGGCTACACCATCCATTACCGTCGCCTGAAAACCGTAAACGAGCTGGTGGTCAACGGCAAGGTGTATGACGAGATGAAGGCGCTGGTTGAACCGGAGCACAACCTGTGCGCGATGATTGACGGACACTGCATCGAAGCAGGTCAGGACAATGACTTTTTCTGCTACATCCGCTTTGACGGCGAAACCGTTGCCATGAAAAAGCGGTATTTCTGACGGTCCGGCACGGGAATTTGCAGAACCGCGCCAAAAACGACGCAAATAATTGTAAATTTTTCACATATCCCCTTCCAATTTGTTCCGAACTATGCTATAATAGTTCAGATAGAAACCCGAAACAAAAAACGGAGGAAACAGACATGGCAATCAAGATGAGAATTTTATACGCATCGGGAAAGAAAAAGATCCGCAATCTCGCAAACGAGATCAAGGACCACTACTCGCTGGCGTTCAACTCGGTAGACGTCATTCCACCCGCGTATTCCTGCGACAAGGAGCGCATCGTTCTGCTGGCGGTTTCCGCAAAGAAGGACATCAGCGATTCCGTCAGCCTGTTCTGCAAGGAACTGACCAAAGCCCGCGCGCAGAATGTGGCGCTGATCATCGACGGTGACGAAGCGGCGGCAAAGAAGCTGAAGGAGATTCTGACCGAGGCAGGTACCAACGTCATCGAGGAAGTTCTGTACGTAAACGGCGGGTTCCCGATCTTCGGCGAAAAGCTCAAGGAAGAGGAAAAGACAGCAGCCTTCGCGTGGGTCGACCGCGTGATGGAAAGCCTGAAATAAGCAAGACAAAACCTCCGGCGCCAGTCGTGCCGGAGGCTTTTTGATTCCGCTCCCCTGCTTGATTGCCCGTACAGGTGGCAATACTCCGAAAAAAGGCAGAAAGGCGGGAGACGATGGACCGACAGGCAGAAAAACTGCTCCGGCAGGCGCAGGCACACCGGGAGATTGGCGCACGCCGCAGCGCCGTCTCCGACCTGATTTCGGCAATCGGCGGCGCGGGAATCGTCCGAATCTGGGGAGAGATTCTCGCCTATCTGCGGCGGCTCCGCATGCTGCGTATCATCCTGCAGGTCCTGAACTGGCTGGTTGCGCTCCTACAGGCGGGGACCCTGATTGTTCTGACCACAGCGGTCTTTTTCGTCCTGATTCCCCTGCTGGTGCTGCTGCTCATTCTGCTGCCGCTCGTCACCCTGCTGGACCGCCACAGCAGCGAAAAGCGGCTGGCAGCAGCCTTTGCGGACAGCCGGGAGGCGGTATTCCTCTTCCCCTCTGGCGCGGGGACCGCCAAAACTGCCCGGGACCTTGCAGCGGACGGAACCCGGACCGTCCTGCTGATCTCCCCCTATTGGCTCACGTCGCGCGACGCAAGCGGGCAGCCGGGACGCCGCTATGTCAACCTGCGGCAGGAACAGGCGCACGTGTTCTGCATCCGGCGCAGCTTCTTTTTCCGCGCCCGACGGCTGGCACAGGAACAGGGGCTGGAACTGACGGTCGTTTACTGAGCCGAGGTCGGGATGCCGTAGCTGGCGGCGTACTGCGCGGCATACGAGCCGGACGGGCAGACCATGCGCAGCCCGGACGCGCAGCGCTCAAATGCACCGTAGCCAATGGACGAGACCGACGCCGGAAGCGTCACCGAGGTCAGCCGGTAGCAGCCGGAGAATGCAAACCAACCAATCGAGGTCACCCCATCCGGGACGGTCACGCGCTCCAACTCGCAGTCGCGGAATGCCCCGTCCGCAATCGCAACCACGGGCTTGCCGTCAATGGCAGACGGAATTGTCAGGACCTTCGCGGTCCCGGTCCAACCGGTCACCGTCACCCCGCTCCCAACCGCTTCGTATGTAAATCCGGAGAGGTCGGACGAATTTCCGGCAGACGCCTGCGCAGCCAATGCGGCTTCCAGCTCCCGCAACCGGGCTTCCAAGCTGTCGCTCTGCAGCTTTTGCGCCGCGCGTACCGCTTCCAGCTGACGCTCCAGGTCCGCAATCGTCAGTTCCGGGGCTTGACCGGTCCCGTCCACCTCCCCGGATGTGCCATTCTCCCGAGGCTGCGGCTTCGTAACGCAACCGCCGAGCAGCACCGCCAGCAGCACAAGCAACAGTAGCATCCAACGTGATTTCATACCCATCTTGTTTCACTCCTTTCGTTTGCTTTAATCCTACCACAAACGGAAGGTCGAAAGCAAGCGAAACCCGTCAGCAGAAGAAAAATTTTCCCAAAAAGCAAATAATTCGGAGCATTCTCTTGACAAAAGCGAAAAAAAGCGGTATAATAGATACGTTGCGGACCATTAGCTCAGTTGGTCAGAGCCACCGGCTCATAACCGGAAGGTCCAAGGTTCGAGCCCTTGATGGTCCACCAACCAAATAAGGCAGAACACACGCCCTTTTGTGTGTTCTGCCTTATTTGGTTTATGAAGCGTTGATACTCAGAACCTTCTCCCGCAGGGAGACGATGTGCGTCACATAACCTACCGGAACGCACTCTTTCTATCGCACATCTTGGTTCTGAGCCCTTGATGGTCCACCAACCAAGTAAGACAGGACACATGCCTTTTGTGTCCTGTCTTACTTGGTTTATGAAGCGTTGATACTCAGAACCTTCTCCCGAAGGGAGACGATGTGCGCCGTATAACCTACCGGAACGCACCTTTTTCACCGCACATCTTGGTTCTGAGCCCTTGATGGGGCAACCGGTTGTTTTGCAACCGGTCACCCAAGTGTTTTCGGCACCCCCCGGTCTTCTTACATCCGCTCGTGAATCGTGCGGGAGATGACCTCGTCCTGCTGCTCGCGGGTCAGCTTGTTGAAGCAGACGGCGTAGCCGCTGACGCGGATGGTCAGCTGCGGGTACTTTTCGGGATGCTGCTGCGCGTCCAGAAGCATCTCGCGGTTGAACACGTTAATGTTCAGGTGATAGCCGCCGGAGCGCACATATCCGTCAATCATATCCACCAGATTCTCCGCGCGCTCGCTGTCGGTCTTTCCAAGCGACGAAGGCGTTGCGCTGAACGTGTTGGAAATGCCGTCCCGTGCATACTCATACGGCAGCTTTGCAACGGATTCCAGCGATGCCAGCGCGCCGTGGCTGTCTCTGCCGTGCATCGGGTTTGCGCCAGGTGCCAGAGGCTCACCCGCATGCCGCCCGTCCGGCGTGGTGCCGGTCTTCTTGCCGTAGACCACATTCGAGGTGATGGTCAGAATCGACATGGTCGGAATCGATTCGCGGTAGGTGTAATGGCTGCCGATCTTCTTCATGAAGTTCCGGACCAGAGAGACCGCAATCTCATCGGCGCGGTCGTCGTTGTTGCCGTACTTCGGGTAATCCCCCTCGATGCGGAAGTCGACCACAAGCCCGGATTCGTTCCGGATCGGGTAAACCTTTGCATACTTGATTGCCGAGAGCGAATCGGCTGCGCAGGAAAGCCCTGCAATGCCGGTTGCAAAGAAGCGGCGCACCTTGGTGTCGTGCAGCGCCATTTCCAGCGCTTCGTAGGAATACTTGTCGTGCATGTAGTGAATCAGGTTCAGCGTGTTGACGTAAAGCCCTGCCAGCCAATCCATCATGCAGTTGAATTTCCGCATCACCTCGGCATAATCCAGCGGTCCGTCACCCGCAATCGGGCTGTATTCCGGAGAGACCTGCAGCGGCTTGCCGGTCTTCTTGTCCAGCGTCAGCTCGTCCCTGCCGCCGTTGATGGCGTACAGAAGGCACTTTGCCAGGTTCGCCCGCGCGCCGAAGAACTGCATGTCCTTGCCGACCCGCATGCTGCTGACACAGCAGGCAATGCAGTAGTCGTCGCCCATCTCCGGCTGCATCAGATCGTCGCTTTCATACTGGATTGCGGAGGTCTTGACCGAAATTTCGGCGCAGAATTTCTTGAAGTTTTCGGGCAGACGCTCGCTCCAAAGCACCGTCAGGTTCGGCTCGGGCGCCGGTCCCAGATTGACCAGCGTGTGCAGCATCCGGAAGGAGGTCTTGGTCACCAGCGGTCTGCCGTCGCAACCCATGCCGCCAACCGATTCGGTCACCCAGGTCGGGTCGCCGGAGAACAGCTCGTTGTATTCCTTCGTGCGCATGAACTTGACAATGCGCAGCTTCATGACAAACTGGTCAATCAGTTCCTGCGCACCCTCTTCGGTCAAAAGACCGCTGCGCAGGTCGCGCTCCAGATAGATGTCCAGGAAACAGGTGTTTCTGCCGATGCTCATCGCGGCGCCGTTCTGGTCCTTCACCGCGCCGAGATAGCCGAAATACAGCCACTGAATCGCCTCGCGCGCGTTCTCGGCAGGGCGGCTGATATCGCAGCCGTAAGCGGCAGCCATCTGCTTCAGTGCGTTCAGCGCGTGGACCTGCTCGGCAATCTCCTCGCGGTCGCGCACCTTGTCCGGCGTCATGTCGCCGTCCAGCAGCGCCTTGTCCTCTTCCTTTTTGGCAATCAGGAAATCCACGCCGTACAGCGCAATGCGGCGGTAATCGCCGACAATCCGTCCCCGCCCGTAGGCATCCGGCAAACCCGTCAGAATGTGCGCGGTGCGCGCGCGACGCATCTCGGGCGTGTAAGCGTCAAACACCCCGTCGTTGTGCGTTTTGCGGTACTTGCGGAAGAAGGACGCCACCTGCGGGTCCATCTCATAGCCGTACATCTGCAGCGACTGCTCTGCCATGCGCAGCCCGCCGGACACATGCATCGGGCGCTTAAAGGGTGCATCGGTCTGAAGACCGACAATCTTTTCCAGGGTCTGGTCCAGATACCCCGCAGCGTGGCTGTTTACCCCGGAGACCGTTTCGGTGTCCGCGTCCAGCACGCCCCCCGCAGCCAGCTCTTTTGCCGACAGTTCGGTAATCTCGTTCCACAGCGCCGTTGTTGCCGCAGTCGGTCCCGCGAGGAAGGACCCGTCCCCGGTGTAAGGGGTGTAGTTGCGCTGAATGAAATCCCGGGTGTTGATCTCCCCGCTGCTCCATTTTCCGGGGTTAAACCCGCTCCATGCCTTTTCGTTCATTGTTTGCCTCTTTCCGGCTTGCCGGGGTTTCATGCCGGATCGCCAATTAAAATTTGTTCTGCCCGTTTCACGCTCTCCGCATCCGGAACCTGTGTGTCCCCCAGGGGATACGGAATGCCGAGCGCTTCGTATTTTGCCTTTCCCAAGGTGTGATACGGGAGCACTTCAACGCGCTTCACGGTCTTTAAACTGTCAATCCAACGCCGCGTGGCGCGCAGGGTTTCCTCGCTGTCGGTCCAGCCGGGGACCAACACCTGCCGGATCCACATCGGAATCCCGTCCCCCGACAGCCGCTCGGCAAATGCGAGCGTGGCAGCGTTTCCCCTCCCGGTCAGCTTCCGACAAACGGCATCATCGATCTGCTTAATGTCGAGCAGCACCAGATTAGTCAGCCGGAGCAGATCCGCGTAGCGTGGGTCAGCCGGGTCATATTCCGCGCCGGAGGTGTCGATTGCCGTCGAAATTCCAATCGATTTCAGCCGGTCGAACAGCTCACACAGAAAATCGATCTGCAAAAGCGGTTCCCCGCCGCTCACGGTCATGCCGCCGCGCCTGCCGAAATAGCGCCGGTATTTCGCAATCTCCTCGGCCATCGCCTCGGCAGTCACAAGCTTGCCGCCTCCGCAATCCCAGGTGTCCGGGTTGTGACAGTAGCGGCAACGAAGCCCGCAGCCCTGCAAAAACAGGACAAAGCGAAGTCCCGGTCCGTCCACAGCTCCCATTGTCTCATAGGAATGGATTCTCCCTGTCATCCGTTTGCCCTCCTTGCGGTTTGTTTTGGGCATCTTTTCAGATGCTGTGAACAGTTTATCATATTCGCGCCTTTTTGTATGTTGTAATTGCAACGAATTATAACTCTTTTTTGTGCAAAATGCTTTTCTTCGACAAAAGCAGCCTCGACAAGGTATTTTGTATCCCCGAATCCAGGCAACCCGATAGAACTTTGCTGAAACTCAGCGGACACCCCCCATGTATCACTCCTTCTTGACAACACATTCAAAATATAATAAAATAGGTTTACCGCGCACGGAAGAGTTACATTATCGGATAAAGACGCGGTAAAAATTGCCCCTGGAACTGAGAACCGGTTCCAGGGACTTTTTAGTCGTTATTACAACGGTCTGGAAATTCCTGCATGTATTCATTTATCTATGACAGAAGGCGCTACATTCGCAATCCCTTTCGCGCCTGTCTCGTAATCCTGACAACTGCACAAGTCAACATCGCAATCAACGATAACGCAACGACAATTAAAAAGACACCAGCCCCAACATGATTGGATTGTATCGAAATTACGCCGATTCTTAGAAAGACAATACCGACCAGGGTGACAAGAAGAAATAACGGAATCACGAACAAATTTCTAATCAACCGAAACTTCCTGGAATTGGGAATCCTGACACTTGTCAGGTCACGCCTTGCAGGAATGTCATCATCCAAATTGATTTGCACATCGCAATCAACAACATTTAAATCAAACGATATTTTATCGTCCTTCGCATAGGACAAAAGTTTATCCAACGTGCCTTCTACAAGCCCAAATACAATTGAAATCCAATTCATCAGAATTTTCTTTCTTAATTTGGAAACAGAAATCCTTGAGACCAAAATTTCGACTCTGTGAATCCCTTCTTTGACATCGACATGCAAGGAATTGGGAGATAGCGCGTAGGATTGCCCATCAATGGCAATCGAACAAACAGATAATCTATCCCATGTAAATGTCATTGATGCCTCCTATTGCAATCCTTTATTGCGGTAACACAAATCAAAGTGATCCCATTAGCAAATCCCTATGCCGCATCCCGCCGGGGACCTGTTTTGCCGCCCCTGTCCATATTATACACCTTTCAGTTTGAATTGTCAAGAGCTTTCGGCACGCACCGGCAACGATGAAAAACACAAACCCTCCGCGCCCGTTTCCGGGTGCGGAGGGCAAGGCACCGCTGCGGTTCCAACTGCATGCCGCGCGGTCCGTCACACAACCAACATTTGCATATTACCGCTGCACGCGCCCGGTTGCGTTGCCGTTTGCAAGCGCCTCGATCTCGGCAACGGTTGCGGGGTTCATGTCCCCTTCCACCGTGTGCTTCAGGCAGCCTGCCGCCGCTGCAAACCGCACCGCGTCGCAGGCGTTCTTCCCGTTCCGCAGGGCATCAATCAGCCCTGCCGCAAACGCATCCCCGCCGCCGACCCGGTCGACAATCTCCATGCGGTATTTCTCCGAGCTGTACAGGTTCTCCCCGTCATACAGCTTTGCGCAGAAGCTGTTGACCTCTGCCGAAAAGGTGCGCCGCTCGGTCAGCGCCACATAACGCAGCTGCGGATACAGCGCCTTCATGCCCTCGGCAAGCGCCAGATAGCCGCGCTCGGTCACATCGTCGCCCGACACCTCGCCTGCCGGAATACGCACCCCGAACAGATCCGCCGCCTGATTTCCGTTCGTAATCAGCACATCGACATACGGCAGATACCGCTGCATCGCCTTTGCCGCATCCGCCACGCTCCAGAGCTTGGCGCGGTAGTTGGGGTCGAACGAAACGGTCACCCCCTTCCGCTTTGCCGTGCGGCAGGCATCCTCGCAGGCGTTTGCCAGTTCCGCACTCAGCGCCGGGGTAATGCCGGTCAGATGGAACCAGTCGGCACCGTCCAGAATCGCATCCCAGTCGAATTCCGCCGACTTTGCCAGCGCAACAGCCGAACCGGCACGGTCGTAGACCACCTTGGAGGGTCTTTGTGATGCGCCGCGCTCCATGTAGTAGGTCCCCAGCCGCTCGCCGCCGCGCAGCAGATGCGCAGTTCCCACGCCCCATGCGCGCAGGCTGTTGACCGCCGCCTGACCGATGTCGTTTGCCGGAATTTTGGAAACGAACTCCGCATCCTCGCCCATGCAGGCAAGCGACACCGCCACATTTGCTTCTGCGCCGCCGAAGGTGACCTCAAACGATCTTGCCTGCGTCAGGCGTGCATAGCCGGGCGGGGTCAGGCGCATCATCAGTTCGCCAAAGGTTACGACTTTCATCCGATCACCTCCAAAATCTTTCGGCAGTTCCCGCGGATGTCCCCCTTCATCATGAAACTGCCGCCAACCGCAGCAACGCGGTCACAGGCGAGGTACTCTGCCAGATTGGAAAGGTCAACTCCGCCGGTGGGCAGAAACTTCACCTGCGGGAAGGGTGCCGACAGCGCCCGGATGCTTGCCAAGCCGCCGTAGACATTCGCGGGAAAGAATTTGACGGTCGTGATGCCAAGCTCCAGCGCCGCCATGATTTCGGTCGGTGTCACACAGCCGGGATAGTACGGAACGCCCGCTGCGCGGCAGACCTCCGCCACGCCAGCGCTCAGCCCGGGAGACACGACAAATTCCGCGCCCGCCGCGATGGCGGTCTTTGCCTGTTCTGTGTTGATCACCGTCCCCGCGCCGATGTGCATATCCGGGAAGGCTTCACAGCCGATGCGGATGGCTTCCGCCGCGCAGGGCGTCCGGAAGGTAATCTCTGCTGCCGGAATGCCGCCGTCACGGAGCGCCTCCAGCGTCGGTTCCGTTTCGCTCAGGTCGTGGATTACCACAACCGGCAAAACCTTGATTGTGTCTGTCAGGTTGGTTCGTTTCTGCATTTGTTCTCCCTCTTTCCTTGTCCGATTCCCGCCGGGGCGACCGGCTCGCAGGTTTACTGCTTCAGCACTTTTTGCTTTTTGATGACAAAGTGTGTGACCAGGAAGGCGCAGGCAATCAGGAGCAGTGAGCAGCCCGCAAGCACCTGCTGACCGTGGACCTCGATTCCGAAGACCCGGTTGCCGTTTCCCTGTATGGATGCAAGAACGCGGCTGCCGAGCAGGGATGCGCCAAACCCGCACAAACCGCCGATGCAGTTCTTGATTGCCATCGCCTCGGCAATGCAATCGGGACGGACGTAGCTATACGTAATATTGAAACTGTTCGCGTTCAGCCCCGCCAGGCAGACCGCGTAAAGCACTGCATAGGGAATAATCAGGAACCAAGTTGCGGGTCCCGTGAACATCAGGCACAAAAACGCCGCTGCGGCAATGCCGAGTGCAATCTCGATGCCGTGCGCAAAGGAGGTCTTGTCGGAGAGCTTTCCGAAGGGACGCGACAGGAGCGCACGCGCGGCTTCTCCGCAGATGTTGACAATCTGAATGGTGAACATCGGAATGGCAAGATCGCCCGTCTTGTAGGTCCCCACAAAGCCGACCGTAAAATACCGCCCCATCTCCCACAGCACCGTCATGCAGATGACCGAGCGGAAATTTCTGTTTCCAAACGTTTCGCGCAAAACCGCCCGCATTCCGGGGACCGCGCGTTCCTGCGGAGTTTCCTCTTTTCCGATGCACAGAAAGCAGATGAAATTTGCCACATTCAGAACCAGGACCAGAATCGCAATCAGCAAAAAGCCCCGGTTCGTCTGCCCCGCGTCCTCAAAACGCCCGAAGATGTACCCGACCGACGCGGTAAACGCCATGCCGCAAAGCAGGGAAATGATCTCCTTTTTTGCCGAGAAGTCAGCCCGCCTGTTGGGATCGACAAAGCTGTTTGCCCAGCGGAATACAATGGTTGCAACCAGATACCGCATGGCGTAGGATGCCAGGATGATGCCCATGACAATCAGCTTGATTCCCGTCCCCCGGAACGGCAGAAACGGGGTCAGATAGAGGAAGATGAACAAAAGATGCCCCACGCAGTTCAGAACGGTGGAAATCCGCTTGGAATTCATCTTGCGGCGGCAAAGCAGAACCGACAGAATCTGCACCGTAAACGCCAGCGTAATAAAGGAAGAAATGATGCCAACCGTCGCGTCATCGATCTCCAGCGCTTTCAACAGCTTTGCCAAGAATGCATCCGCTACCAAAAGCGCAATCAGATATTCGAACATACACTGCATGACGTAAGCGCGGCGGGACCGCCGGTAAACCGCAGATGAAAAATCAGGTGTCATAAAAAGCTCCATTCTATTCGGTAAGGTAAAAACGGCGCCGGGAAGTCCTATTCTTTTCCGAGAATCTCTCCCATTGCGGCAAGGGCTTCCTCGATTGGGGGAAGTTCCGGGTGCCACTTGCGCTCCCATTCCAAGGAGAGGCAGCCGTCAAAACCATCGGCGCGAAGCTGCTCCACAATCGCGTGGAGCGGGATGTCCCCTTTGCCGGGGAGCACCTGCGTGCGGTCCGGGAGACAGTCTTTGAAGTGGATGTGGCGAATGCAGGGGCGCAGCAGACGGTAGAGCGGCTGAAATTCCCGCCCCGTTGCAAAATAGGTGTGCATCACGTCCCAAATGAGACCAAAACCCGCGCGGTCCCCGAGGGCATCCAAAACCGGAGCCAGCGTTTCCGCGCAGTTGAAATCGCCGTGCGTCTCCAGCAAAGCGGTCACGCCGTACGCGGCAGCATCATCGGCAAGCAGGGTCAGCCCCTCGGTCACGCTCCGGATTGCGGCGGCAGGGTCATCGCCCGTGTTGTTGCCGAACACGCGGATATAGGGCGCGCCGAGTGCCGCAGCAATCCGCACGGCTTCGTGCGCTTCCGCAAGGGAGGCAGCCCGCTCCCGGGGATCGTGAAACGATGCGGAGGCACCGATGACACGAACCCGCAGACCGGCGTTCTCCAGGTTGGTTCGTGTTGCTCCGATCCGGTCCGGCGCAAAGACGGCAATCTCGCGGTTGTCAATCACCCCGCCGATTCCTCTCAATTCCAGATACGGGATCTGATAGGTCTGTGCAAGCGTGAGAATGTCCGCAAGCGGGCGCTCGACACAGCCGAGTGTGGAAAAGCATTGCTTCATATCGGGTTCCTTTCCCGGACGGCGTTTTTTTCGTCCGCATCTATTGTAGCACACCGGAGCGGCACTGTCAAGCGTTGTTTGCGGCTCCTGTGCAAAAAATATGTAAGAGTTGCGCAAATTTTGAAACACGGCAAAACATACACTTTGCAAGCCGGCAGATTTCCTGTATAATAGAAATCGGCGAAAACAAAGGAGATTGGAATCATGAATGAAAAAATCCTGATGGGCGGCGCAGACCTGCCCTTGGTCTGGACAGCGGAAAACCTTCGCGCGGCAGGGCTGAGCGGAGAAACCGTAACCAAAGAAGACATCCTCGCCTCCCCCGAGCGGTACCGCGACACGCGCTACCTGTTCTCCACATGGGGAATGCCGGTATTCCGGGAGGACGAAATCAGGCGCTGCCTGCCGTCTTTGCGGGCGGTCTTTTATGCGGCAGGGAGCGTGCAGAGCTTTGCCGCGCCGTTCCTCGATGCAGGCGTTGCGGTCTTCTCCGCGCGGGCGGCAAATGCGGTCCCGGTTGCGGAATACACCGCAGCACAGATTCTGCTTGCAAACAAGGGCTTTTTCCGCGCCTGCCGCAGTCTGGCACGCGGAACCGGCTGGGAATCTGCCCGCGCGCTGTCAAGAGAATATCCGGGAAACTATGGGGCAACGGTCGGCCTCATCGGGTGCGGGCTGATCGGGCATCTGGTAATGGAACGCCTGCAGCGTGACGATTTGCGCGTGCTGGTCTCCGATGCGTTTCTCACGGCAGAACAGATTCATGCGCTGGGTGCCGAGAAGGTTACCATAGAGGAGCTGTTCGCCCGCTCGGATGTTGTCAGCAACCATCTGGCAAACGTCCCCGCAACGGTCGGCGTGCTGGGCGGCGACCTCTTTGCATCCATGAAGCCGAACGCAACCTTTCTCAATACCGGCAGAGGGGCAACCGTTTGCCAGGACGAGCTTGCCGCCGTTCTGACCGCACGTCCCGATCTCTGCGCCCTTCTCGACGTGACCGACCCAGAACCGCCTTCCCCCGCCTCTCCCCTGCTCTCGCTCCCGAACGTTTTTCTGACCCCGCATATTTCGGGCAGTCAGGGCTTGGAGTGCGCCAGAATGGGAGCTTACATGGCAGAGGAATTTTGCGCCTTCGATGCCGGGCAGGCAACCCGCTTTGCCGTCACGCGGGAGATGCTGGACAGAATGGCATAACAAACAACAAGGAGATAGAACCGTGTACAAAAGACCGATTAACCGCGCGGAGCTGCCGGAAGAGTTCCCCTACCGCGACAGCACCGAAATTCTTGCCACGCCCTGCAGCACAGCGGGGCACACGCTCCCGAACCGCATCGTTTACCAGCCGATGGAGGGCTGCGACGGAACGGGAGACGGGACGCCGGGCGAGCTGACCGTTCGCCGCTACCGCCGCTTCGCACATGGCGGTCCGGGGCTGATCTGGTTTGAAGCAACCGCAATCCTGCCCGAGGCGCGGGCAAATCCCCGGCAGATGATGCTGACCGAGCAGAACCGGGACGCATACAAACAGCTGCTCTCCGAAATGCGGGAGATTTCCATGCGCGAGAACGGCTACGCGCCGCTGATTGTCTGCCAGCTGACGCATTCGGGGCGCTATTCCAAGCCGAACGGCTACCCGGAACCGCTGGTGGCGCAGCACCGCCCGCTGTTTGAGGGCAACCGTCCGCTCCCCGAGGACCGCATTCTCACCGACGACGACCTCGCCGCCCTCCCCGAGCGCTACGCTGATGCGGCGCGCCTTGCGGCTGAGGTCGGTTTTGACGGCGTAGACATCAAGGCTTGCCATGGCTACCTGCTCTCCGAACTGCTCAGTGCTTACGGCAGGAGCGGTCCCTTTGGCGGCGAAGCCTACGAAAATCGCATGCGGCTGCTGTTCACGGAAGTCGAGGCAGTCAAAGCCGCAGCGCCCGACAGCCTGCTGCTTGCCTCCCGCTTCAACGCCTACGACGGGTTTCCCTACCCCCACGGCTTTGCAGCGAGCGACCGGGCAGGCGTTCCCGATCTGCGTGAGCCGGAGCGGCTGGCGGGCGATCTGGTCCGGCGCGGGGTGCGGATTCTCAATGTCACGATGGGAAACCCTTACCAGAACCACGAGGTCAACCGCCCGACGGCGTTTGCCGAGGCGGTCCCGCCATATGAAAGCATTCTGCGGATGCGCGCGGGGGCTGTTGCCGTTGCGAAAGCAGCGCGCGCGGCTGCTGCCGATGCCCTGACCGTTGCAACAGGCTTCTCATTCCTCGGTGTCACAGCACCGCATGTTGCCGCAGCAGATCTGGCGGCTGGCGCATATGAACTGGCAGGCTTTGGGCGTCAGAGTTTTGCCAATCCCGATTCCGCGCGGGAGATTCTGCAGACCGGATGTGCCGATGCCCGGCGTCTCTGCCTGACCTGCGGAAAATGTACCGCCCTGATGCGTGCCGGAAAAACGCCGGGGTGCGTGATTTACGACAAGGAAATTTACGGCTCCCTCTACCGGGAGACCTTTGCAAACCAGAACGGAGGAACCAAGGCATGAACTATGCAATCGTAACCGGAGTGCTCGGTGGAATCGGGCGCGCAACGGCAGAGCTGCTGCTCTCGCGCGGCTGGGGCGTGTTCGGCATGGATCTGCCCGGGAATCCCGACCTTTCGGGCTTTTCCGAACACTTTACCTATGTTTCGGGTGACCTTTCCGCGCCTGCGGACCGCGAGCGGCTGGTCTCCCTGCCCCCGCA
>OIGD01002140.1_pt1 | contig 16172 bp, 16 predicted proteins | sample 1582211 | NCBI WGS metagenome assembly OIGD01 (sample SAMN04414078, study PRJEB24778) | human gut metagenome | material: faecal | host: Homo sapiens
CCGCCGTCGGCATCGGCTTAAACTATGCGTTCTGACCGCAGACGTTTGCCGCCGGTTTGAACTGTGCTTTTCGGAAAACGTGAAAGCGCAATCTCCCGAGAAAAAACTCCCGGATAACTCCGGGAGTTTTTTAAGCGGCAAACCGGTCAACTGCAAACCCTCCCCGTAAATGGTCAGTACCCCGGAAAGCGGAGGGAAAAAGAAAATCCCCTTTGAAAAAAATTCAAAGAGGATTTTTTGTATCGGGAAAACTACCAGCCGGGTTTGCGGAGTTCTTTTGTTTTTAACCGGCAAAATGAAAACAACTATAAAAAAACTGAAACCTTATGAAAACAACCTTAAAAAAAACCCCGAAACTTTACGTTCCGGGGTGATGTAAATATACCGCTTTTCGGTTTTTAGGGTTTTATCCGCCGCACGTCGGTCAGGGCGGCAAACTTTTGATACATCCGGTCGAGATATTTCATGTCCGGTTTTGAAGCCAGAAGCTTGCATCCGAGGTAACGGGCAAAGGCGGAGGTGAAAAACGGAAACTGCCTGCTTTTCTTGGTAAATTTCCAAAAGGCGGAAACCGCGCGCAAATACATCCGTCGCCGGGCTTCGTCCGGCAGTTCCGGATGGTCTTTCAGCATCCAGTAATAGGCCATGAAACGATCGTGGTCGAGTTGTATTTTGTTGCCGGAAAAGTTGCCGATTTCTTTCGGCACCAATACGACGTTTGCCGTCATTTTGACGATGCCTTTGGCATAAAGCGCCGCCCGGAGCGGAATCGATTCGTCCTGAATAAACGCCCGTTCGTCGGCGCCGCCGGCCTTTTGCAATACGTCGGTTTTTATCAACTGTCCCATGCGGGTGAAACGTCCGTTCAAAACCCCGCTCATCGCGTCGGGCACGTATTGATAGTCAAACTCTTCCAGCCGGCAGTTTTCCAGTTCCTTCGGATCTTTGCCGGTTTTGGTAAAACAGCCGTAAATCATTTCGGCGCCGGTTTCCCCGGCCACCGCCAGCATTTTCGCCGTGGAGTCCAAGGGAAAGATGTCGTCGGAATCAAGCATCCGCGTCCACTTGCCTTTGGCCAGAGCTATACCCTGATTGATCCTGGCGCTGATTCCCCGGTTGTAAGGGTTGGTGACGATGGTGACGTTTTTGACGCCTTCGGTCATCCGCCGGATAATTTCGACTGAATTGTCGCTTGAAACGTCGTCGACGAAAATGAATTCCGGGTTTTTAAGCCCCGTTTGTCCGAGCAAAGCCGTTATGACCGACGGCAGATAAAATTCCTTGTTGTAAACCGTCATTACAAAACTGACATCGATTTCTTCCGCCATCCGTTTTCTCCGTTTTTGTATCGTGGCCGTTTAATCGTCCGCAAGTTTGCGGCTGAGTTCTTCTTCCAGTTCGCGCAGAGTGTCTTCGCTGACTTTCGGCGCCGCGGCATTTTCCGGCGTTGTTTCCGGGTTTTCACCCGTTTCGGCTTTGTTTTCTTCTTCCGCTGCTGCCGTCATCTCCGTGACAGCCGCTTCGTCTGCCGGCTCAACGGGAGAAACGGCTGCCGCGCCGTCGGTTTCCGGCGTCGCTTCCGCATTTCCGCCCGTTTCGGCCTTGTTTCCTTCTGCCGGAGCAGTCATTTCCGCCGCTTTTTGTTCTGAACCGTCATTTTGGCCGTTTTCCGGCAGGCTGAGAACGCGGGCGTCGCCGTTAATGACGGCTTCCGTCCCATCGGTCGTGTTTTCGCGGATTTCTATGTTGGTCGTGATTTCGTTCGCACGGTCGTCTTCTCCGTTTGGACGGGAGAAGTTGAGCAATGAGTGCGGCGCGTTTTCGTCGGCCGGAAATTCCGCCGTTTCCTCGTTATTGCCGCCGGTGTCCGCTTCTTCCGGTTTGAAAGGGATGACTTCCGTCTGGGCGGCGCTTTCCTCGCCTTCTTCGCGAACGGCGGCAGGCAGCAGGTCTATCGGTTCCCCGCTCAAATTGATTTCCTCAAAGCCGTCTTCGCGGACATTCGCTTTTTTCGGTGTCGTTTCAACCGTCCGCTGCATCGGCAGTTGGTCGCGGGCCGCCAGCTCGTCCGGCGTCAGCGTTTGTACGCTGCTTACGTCGGTGTCGATGCATTTCAGCAGCCAGACGTCATAAACGGGATGTTCAATCGCGTTTAACGCCGGTGAGGAAGACAGCATCCAGCCTTTGAAAATGTTGACCTGCTCGTTGCCGTTGACGGTGTCCGCCACGTCGACGAAAGCAAAGTTTTCAGGCGTTTCCTCCGGCGAACGGGTACGGCAGTCGCGTACCAGAACGGAAAAGCTGCCGAACTTTACTTCGGCGTTGACCGGCACGTTGATGACGCTGACGCGGCCGGTGATCTTGTCCATCGCCTGCATCTGCGCCGTGTTGGTGGGAATTTCGGCGGCCTGCGCCTCAATGCCGATGCCGGCGGCAAAAAGGGCCGGCAGTAGAAGTTTAGTTCTGTTTGTCATTGCCCGTCACCATAAAAATGACTTCTCCGACCAGGTCTTCCAAAGTCTTGAAGTCTTTCGTGTTGGTAATTTCGTCGCCGTTTTGCAGCAGTTCTTCCGACTTGCCCGGTTCGATTTTGATGAATTTGTTGCCCATCAGGCCGTTGCTGGCGATCACCGCGGCGCTGTCTTTGGGCAGCTTGACGTTCGGCGCGATGCTGAGTTTTACTTCCGCATCGTAGTTTTCGTTGTCAAGCTTCTGACCGATGACGGTGCCGACCTTGATGCCGTTGATCATGACGTCGGCGCCGGTGGTCAGGCCGCCCACTTTCAAAAATCTGGCGTTCAGCTCATAGCCCCTGACAACCTGCAGGTCGGACACCCGATAGGCGAAAAACAGGAAAAACGCCGCGACCAGAAGGACGACGATTCCCATAATTGTTTCAACCGGACGTTTTTTCATTTTGTTTCTCCTTTGCCTGCAGATTGTTGTTTGGCTTTGCCCATGCCGATAATTCTTTCCACCAGTTCCTCAAGCACCATGGCGTCCTGAGTGTAGCTGAATTCCCCGCCTTCCGGAATGTAGTCTTCCGACCCTCCCGGTTCGATTTCGATGTATTTTGATCCGAGAATGCCGTCGCTGACGATCGACGCGCTGCTGTCGTCGGGAACTTTCAGCCCGTCTTTCAGCTCAAGCGTCAAAATGGCGTTGAACTTGTCGTCGAGTTTGGCCGCCGTCACCTTGCCCACCGGCATGCCGGCCAGCCGGACGACGTCGCCCACCTGCAAGCCGTCGGTTCTGCCGAAACGCGCGTATACCGGGTAGTAGCTGCCGCTTTCCTGGTGTTCGACCGCTTTGCGGCCGGAAACGTAGAACAGCGACAGGGCAATGAGCGCCAGCGTTACGTACAGGCCGGTTTTCAGCGCGTTTTGTTCTTCGCGGGAATATTCGTTGCTCACTTTTATTTTGCTCCGTTCTTTTTCTGATGCTGATCAGGGTAATCCAATTTTGCCGTTTTGTCATCAAAGATTTTCAAAAAAACGGGTCGGTTTGTGGAAATGATGAGGATAATAATCAAATAAGCATGAAATTTAAAAGAAAGCGGTTTATTATAACCTCATGTCAAACGGGAAAACGAACAATATGATCGAAATTCGGGGGCTGATGAAAAAATTCGGCCGGCGCGAGGTGCTGAAAGGGATCGGCTTTTCGGCCGGCGCGGGAGAACCGATAACGCTGCTCGGGCCGAACGGCGCCGGCAAAACCACCCTGATGCGGGTTATCTGCGGCTATCTGGCGCCGGATGCGGGCAGCGTGCGGATCTGCGGCCTGTCGTATGAAAACGACCGGGCCGGCATTTTGCGCCAGCTCGGCTACATGCCCGAAAACACGCCGCTTTATCAGGAAATGACGGTGTTCGAATATCTGCGTTTTGTGGCCGGGATTTTCAAAATGACGGAAAGGGATTTTGCCGCCGGGGTCAAAGAAACGGCGGTCGGGCTGGGTATTGAGCCGGTTTTGGGAGAGAAGATAAAAAACCTCTCCAAAGGCTACCGACGGCGGGCGGGGATCGTTTCGGCGCTGCTGCACCGGCCGCGGCTGGCGGTTTTGGACGAACCGACGGAAGGGCTTGATCCCAACCAGAAAATCGTCGTCCGCCGTTTTTTAAAAGATTATGCCAAAGACAACCTGGTGCTGATCTCGACCCATTTGCTGGAAGAGGCGGAAGCGCTCAAATCCCGCGTGTTGCTGCTCTCTGAGGGCAAAATCCGTCTGGACGCACCGGTCGAAAGTCTGCGCAGTTGTTCCGCCGACGGTACGCTTGCCGACGCTTTTGCCCGCCTGACGGCCGGTGCGGAAGAAAATGCCGCGGACGAAAGGGAGGGGAAAATATGCTGACGGCGCTTTACAAACGGGAACTGGGAAGCTTTTTCTTCAATTATTCGGCTTATTTTATTTTTGCCGTATATATGGTTTTTTCGCTTGTTTTTGCGGTTTTTGTCGGCATGTATTTTGTCGTCGACAATCCGGCGATGCGTTCGTATTTCGCTTTTCAGCCGTTGGTGCTGTCCGTAACGCTGCCGGCGGTGACCGGCCGGCTGTGGTCGGAAGAAGCCAAAACCGGCACGCTGGAAGCGCTTTTGACCCTGCCGGCGGACGATCTGACGCTGGTCTTCGGCAAATTTGCCGCGGCCTGGACAATGGGGGGGCTGATGATCCTTACTTCCGTGCCGCTCGCCTTGCTGACGGCCGGCACCGTTGCCGTTGATCCGCTTAATCTGGCTTCCGCCTATTTCGGCGCTTTGCTGGCCGCGGCGGCGCTTTCCGCACTCGGCTGCACCGTTTCCTGCCTGATTCCTCTGCCGGCGGCGGCTTACCTGGTCAGCGTGTTTTTCGGCTGGCTGCTGATTTTCTTCAATCCGGCGCCGCTTTTTTCTCCGCTTGCCGGTGTGTGGCCGGAAATGCCCTTTTATCTGCCGTCCGCGCTTGACTTTTCTTCCCGCTATCAGAGTTTTACGGACGGATATTTCGGGCTGGACGGCGTTTTTTATTTCGTTTCTCTGACTGCGGCGCTGCTGGCTTTCAACTGGGTGGCCGTTTATGCGGCAAGGAGGGGAAGATGAAACGCCGGAGCGCGATACTTTTGGCCGGCGCGCTGCTGGCTTTGCTTTTTGTCATCGCCAATCTGCTCGTCAGCCGGCTGGTCGGCGGCCGCCAGCTGGATGCAACGGCGTCAGGGCGTTACACGTTGACGGAAGAAAGCCTGAAAACGGTTGCCGCTTTGCGGCAGCCGGTCACGATACGGCTTTATGTTTCCGAAAAACTGCAGTCCGCCTGGGACGAACTCGGCGCCCATGCGGCTCGGACGACTGCCTTTCTTGCCCGCTGCGTTTTGGCCGCGCCGGACAAGATACGGTTGGAAATCAGGCGGATAAAACCTTTTTCCGATATGGAAAAACAAGCGGTGAGCGAGGGGATGCTGCCTTTTCCGGAAAACGAGGAAGAGCTGTATTTCGGTTTGAAGGTTATTGCCGCGGACGGCCGCAGCGCTCTGATTCCCGCCCTTAAACCCGAGCGCCGCGCATTGCTGGAAAGTGACCTGAACCGGATTTTACACGGGCTGAACGAAGAACGGAAAGTCAAAATCGGCGTTTTTTCGCCGCGGCTGCCGTTTTCGCCGGACGGAAAAGGCAGCGCCTTCGCTTCTCTGGCGGCGCTTTTGCAAGAATATTACGAAGTGTTCGAAATTCCCGCCGGCAGCTCGCTTGTCCCTCAGGACATAAGCGTTGTGCTGGCGCTTGATCCCGGCCGTCTGCCGCCGGTGTTTGCCTACGCGCTCGACCAGTATGTCATGCGCGGCGGCAAAGTCGTTTTTCTGGTCGATCCCTATTCGGAAGTCCGACATTCGCTGCAGGGGTATCCGCCCCGGCCCGACGCCGAAATGGGCGAATATCTGAAAACCTGGGGAATTGATTATCATGCGGAGCGGGTGGCCGGCGACGTTCTGCGCGGGGAACGGGTGAAAGGCGGCGACGGCCGTTACCGGGTGTATCCGCTGTGGTTCTGGGCTAAAGGAGAAGACGGGCGGCCGCTTCGTTTTCATACGCCGGGCAGCCTTTTGGCCGCAGAGAACTTTGCCGATCTGCATTTTTCCGAATTGGCGGCAACCGGCGGCCAGAGCGGCGACATTGCGGCGGAAAAAATCCGCTACGCGTCGAAAACGCAGGTCATTCTCGACTATAATCAGGACAATAAAAAACGGGTGCTGGCGCTGTTGGCGGAGGGAAAGTTCCGTTCCCATTACCGCGGCGGCATTCTCGACAAGGCGAAATCTGCCCAGCCCTATCTGCCGTTTGCCGTTCGTGACGCCGCGGTGGCGGTCGTTGCCGACAGCGATTTTGCCGCGGATGAGCTGTGGGTCGCTTCCCGTGATCCGGAAAATCCGGTGTACGGCATCGTGCCTTATGCCGGCAATGCGGCGTTTTTGCTCGGGCTGATTGACCGGCTGAGCGGCCGCGCCGTCGTGCCGCCGTCGGTTTCTCCGGAGGCACCGGGAGCCGCCAACATTGCCGAAACCCTGTATTTAAAAAGTGCGGAAAAACTGCGGGAGGAAAAAGAAAAATTTGACGCAAAAGAGGCCGCTTCCTCGGCTCGTCTGCGCCGTTTGAAGAAAAGTCTGACCGACAGTGAAGACGTTTCCCGCCGCCGGGAAATCGAGCGGGCGGAAAATGAGAACCGGCGTGACCGAAAAGCGTTGCAGAATCTGGAGCGGCAGATTGCCGCTGCCGCCGATGACCGGTTGGAACTGTTTGTTTGGCTCTGTTTTGTCGTTTTCCCGTCGGGGATGCTCGGACTGTTCTTTGCAACGGCGTTTTTCGTCCGTCGCCGCGTACGACGGCAGATGATGACTTTGGAGAAGGAAAAATGAAAAAAATTATTCTTTGGCTGTCCGTTTCCGTAGCGCTGCTGGCGGCGGCCATGTTTGCGGTCGTGAAAAAAATGCCCTATTTTTCACCGTCGAGCAAAAGCACCGGCGATCTCGTTTATGCCGGTGCCGACGAACTGACGGGAATAACCGTACGTTTCGGCAAAGAAAAGATAAAACTGAGAAAGCTGGACGGCAGCTGGCTGGTTAACGGCTATTACGGCCGCAACGCCGCGGCAGATGAATATGCAAACAGACTGCAAAGGGCGACAATCCTGTCGTTTTCCGACGCGGCGCAGCCGAAACCGGCGGTTAAAGTCCGACTGGACGGCGGCGCGCGGCGACGGTTCTCTTTTTCCGTCCTGCCGACGGAAGATCCGGGACGGAGCGTCATCGGCATCGACGGCAAAAACTATCTGGTCAGCGAAAACCTGATGCCGCCGGCGGCAATTGCCGACTATTACCTGCAGCCTCTGCTGCCGTTTGCGGAACATAAGATTGAGCAGGTGATCGGTCTGCCGCGGGAAGCGGCGGAAGAGCTTTCGTCGTTGCCTTGTCTGGGCGCTTCCCGCCGGCTGCCGGAAGCGGCGCTCGATCCCGAACATAAAAGCTTTGCCGCGGTAACCGTGGACGGTATCAAGGTTATTTTCGGTGTTTACAAATATAAGGAAAACTACCGGCTGACAGTCAGCCTCAAAACCACCATTATGCCGACGGAAAAAGCCGCGGAATTCGTAAAACAAAACGGCTTCCGTTACGACGGTTGGTATTTTGTCCTTTCCCGCCGCGACGGAAGTCGCCTGTTTGAGGCCTTAAAAAACGATTAGTCGAGGTCGGCGTCATAATCGCGCGACATCTGCAGCAGCCGGTTGTAATAATCGGTGGTCAGCCGCATCAGGCATTCGTTGCGCAGGTACATCTGCGAGCCGCTGTATATCTGCATGGTCGTGGCATAAAACGAACAGAAGCGGCTGCGATAACCGTTGAACTGATCCTGCATGTCTTTGATGTTGCCGCGGAACATGCCGTTGCCGTTGTTCCATTTCTGAATGCGCTCAACTTTGAGAAAGGTTTTTTGGTAAAGGTCGCTGATGGCCCGGTCCAGACGTTTGATTTCGCCCGACATGCAGATCGCCTTTTCGTCGTCGCTGTAGCCGCTGGCCGCCTGCAGACAGTTGTAATAGTCGTTTTCTACTCTTTCCCCGCCGGCTTCCGCGGCAGCTTCCTGCGCCGCCTGCGCGTTAAGCGAAAACAGTGCGAACGCTGCGACCAGACATAATTTGTAAAACATTTTTTCCCACTCCTTTGATGTTAGAAAACTGTTTTTCATTGTAAAGTAAGCAGCTTAAAAGTCAATTAAAGTTTGTCGGCGTTTTTTTTTGCGCGGACGGTATTGTTTCGGACTTGCTAAAATACATTTTTAGTATTATATATACATATAATGTACAAAAGAGGGTGATTTGAAACAAAAGCTGGACAGTTTGTTTTGGCGGTTTGCCGAAGAAAAATTCGTATACGGGGGAGTTTATCCTTATTATACGGAATTGGTATTTGCCTTTGCCGACTATGTTGAAAATGCCGGTGACGACGAACTGCGCCGTCTGCTGCCCGGTTGCCGCCCTTCGCTGTTGCGCAAAACCGTTCGCCGCGGAACCGACAAATGGCTCCGCCGCCATGCCAAAACCATGATGCTTCTCTGATCAGGCGCCGATTATGGACAGAAATTCGTCTTCGCTGATCAGGGGAATGCCGAGTTCGGCTGCGTTTTTGGCCTTTGAGCCCGGCGCGGCGCCGATCACCACATAATCGGTGTTTTTGGAAACGGATCCGGCTACCTTGGCGCCGGCCGCAAGGGCTTTGGCCTTGGCTTCGGAACGCGTCAGTTTGTCGAGTGTGCCGGTAAAGACGACGGTTTTTCCGGCAAGCGGACTGTCCGCGTCGATTTTCTCGTTAAAGTCTTCAATCGTTATTTCTTCGCGCAGCCGGCGGATGGTGAGAATATTGTGCTCTTCTTTGAAAAATTCGACAATGTCATGCGCCATCGATTCGCCGATGCCGTCGATTGAGAGCAGTTTTTCGTTTTTTCCTGCTGCCATTTCCTCTTCAAAATGCGTCCAGCTTTCAAAATTTTGAGCGATCAGGCGGGAGGTGGCGGCACCCACCTGACGAATGCCGAGAGCATATATGAAACGCGCCAGCGGAATCGTTCTTCTTTTGTCGATGGCGGCAAACAGGTTTTCGACCGACTTTTTGCCCCAGCCTTCGCGTTTTTCCAGCTGCAGCCCCTCGCCGGCGTCGAACAGGTCCGTCTTTTGTCCGGTGTTGCGTTTTTTTAAAGTGAAAATGTCGACCGGTCCGCCGATGATTTTTTCCTTGTAAAAGTCTTCGATGATTTTGCCGCCCAAACCTTCAATATCGAAAGCGTCGCGGGAAACGAAATGCTTCAATCGTTCGATGGCCTGCGCGGGACAGGTCAGGCCGCCGGTACAGCGGCGGACGGCTTCGTCTTCCTCACGCACGGCATGCGCGCCGCATTCGGGGCAGAAATGCGGAAAAACGAATTCTTTTGAATCGTCCGGGCGTTTGTCCGGCAAAACGGCCACCACCTGCGGAATGACGTCGCCGGCGCGCTGGATGATAACCGTATCTCCGACCCGGATGTCTTTGCGTTTGATTTCGTCTTCGTTGTGCAAGGTGGCGTGGGAAACGATGACGCCGCCGACGTTGACCGGTTCCAGATCCGCCACCGGGGTGAGGGCGCCGGTGCGCCCGACCTGGATGCGGATGCCGCGGACGGTTGTCAGCGCCTGTTCGGCCGGAAATTTGTGCGCCACCGCCCAGCGCGGGGTGCGGGTAAGAAAGCCCAGCCGTTCCTGCAGGGCAATGTCGTTGACTTTGTATACCACGCCGTCGATGTCATAGGGAAGGGAAGCGCGAATTTCCGTCAGTCCGGCAAAAAACGATTCGATTTCTTCAATGTTACGGCACAACCGGTTGTTCGGATTGACGGGAAAGCCCCATTTTTTCAAATGCACGAAAAAGTCTTCCTGTGAATTCCATACCCTTTCGGAAACTTCGCCCCAGGTGTAGGCAAACAGGCTCAGCTTCCGTTTGCGGGTGATTTCCGGGTCCAGTTGCCGGAGCGAGCCGGCGGCTGCGTTGCGCGGGTTGGCGAACACCTTTTTCCCTTCCCGTTCGCCGGTTTCGTTTAAGGCGAGGAAATCGGCTTTTGACATGTACACTTCGCCGCGGACCTCAAGCACGGCCGGCGCGTTTTTAATTTCAAGCGGCAGCTCGGCGATTGTTTTCAGGTTTTCGGTAATGTCTTCGCCTTCTCTGCCGTCGCCGCGGGTGGCGCCCTGAACGAATGTGCCGTTCTCATAGCGGGCGGTGAACGAAAGGCCGTCGATTTTCGGCTCGCACATGAAGGCGATGTCGGATTCCGTATTGAGGAAACGTTTGACCGAAGCGATAAAGTCTTCGACTTCTTCAACCGAAAAGACGTCTGCCAGCGAAAGCATCGGGAACCGATGGGTAACTTTGCCGAACGCGCTGTTGACCGGTGCGCCGATTCTTTTTGACGGGCTGTCGCTGCGGACAAGCTCGGGAAAGCGCTTTTCGATTTCTTCGTTGCGCCGTTTGAGGAGGTCATATTCGGCGTCGCTTAAATAAGGCGCGTCGTCCTGATAGTAGGCGGCGTCTGCCCGAGCCGTTTCTTTGGCGATTCTTTCCAATTCCGCAGCGGCTTCTTCCGCCGTCAGCTTTTCTGCTTCAATCATGTCTTTTTCCGTTAAACAATTTTTATCTGCCGATAATATACTTTCATCACTTTCGCTTTTCCAGAAAAAATGATGCAGACATACAAAATTATGTTTTATGACTTGCCAGAAGTAAAGATTCGGCGTATAATCATACCATAAAATAAATAACATAGAAATTATTAACCCCAAAATATATAACATATGAAGACGTATAATGCACTGAATCTGAACGTTATCGCAGAAGATAAATTCAGAGCGAACAAGGGAATGAGTTATAAAGAAGCATCTGCCGCAATCGGTGTCTGCTCTTTAACCGCCGTATTCGTAAAGAACGATCAGGATGTTGTCGTCGACAAGGAGAGAGTATGGATGACTCCGGGCGGCGCATGGGTTAAAACCTCCGGTTATGCCGATGTCGGAACCGTCAAAGGAACGTACGAAGGCGTGCCGGTGATTCGCGAAGCCAAGTTCAACCGCGTCAAAGCCGTAACGCTTGAAGAAGCGGTGAACGCGATTGGTGCCTGCTCGCTGGCCAAAGTTGCTCTTTGTGACGCGGACGGCAACATGATCGAAAAGGACGGCGAACTTTCCCATGAGTTGGTATGGCTCAGCCTTTCCGGCACCTACTGGGCACGGATCAGCGGCAATATCGACGAAAACGTCGGACTGACACTTTAAATGGTGGATATGTTTTAGACAGGACGGGGCATAAGAACCCGGCCTGTCTTTTTTTGTACCGGGAAAAAACGGCAAAGGGCGCGTGGTTGAGGAGAACTTATGTTTTTTCCATTTTGTTCGTTTTCTGTTTCCCTTTTCCTTCTTTCTGTCCTTTTTTCGCTCTTTCTCTCTTTCCCGCTTTGCTCTTCTTCCTTTTTCCTCGATTCCGTTTCTTTCGCCGCTCTTCTTTCTTTTTTCTCTTTTCTCTTTTCTCTTTTCTTCTCTTTTCTGTTTCCCTTTTCCTTCTTTCTGTCCTCTTTTCGCTCTTTTCATTTTCCCCGCTTTGCTCTTCTTCCTTTTCCCCTCTTTTCCGTTTCTTTCGCCGCTCTTCTTTCTTTTTTTCTCTTTTCTGTTTTCTGTTTCCTTCTTTCTGTCCTTTTTTCGCTCTTTTCATTTTCCCCGCTTTGCTCTTCTTCCTTTTCCCCTCTTTTCCGTTTCTTTCGCCGCTCTTCTTTCTTTTTTTCTCTTTTCTGTTTCCCTTTTCCTTCTTTCTGTCCTTTTTTCGCTCTTTCCCTCTTTCCCGCTTTACTCCTCCCCCTTTTTCCTCTTTTTTGTTTCTTTCTCTGTTCTTCCTTTTCCCCGCTTTTCCGTTTCTTTCGCCGCTCTTCTTTCTTTTTTTCTCTTTTCCGCTTCCTTTTTCCTTCTTTCTGTCCTTTTTTCGCTCTTTCTCTCTTTCCCGCTTTACTCCTCCCCCTTTTTCCTCTTTTCCGTTTCTTTCGCCGCTCTTCTTTCTTTTTTTCTCTTTTCTGTTTTCTGTTTCCTTCTTTCTGTCCTTTTTTCGCTCTTTCTCTCTTTCCCGCTTTACTCCTCCCCCTTTTTCCTCTTTTTCGTTTCTTTCTCTGTTCTTCCTTTTCCCCGCTTTTCCGCTTTCCTTTTCCTTCTTTCTGGCCTTCTTTTTTTGTTCTTTCCCTCTTTCCCGTTTTGCTCTTTCCCCTCTTTTTCCTTTTCTTCCCTTTTCTTTTTCTCTCTCTCTTGTGTTTTTTACGTCTTGTTATTTACGTATAAAAAGCTTCTTTACTATTGTAAGAAAGACGATCCGGCAATTGTATGAATAAAAGCAAAGGAGTTTTTTTATAAATACGTATACGATAGCACACACAACATAGACCCCCAAAAGATCGTGTCGTCTTCGCAGCGAAGTATCTCGGAAGGGGCGTTTTACGGCGGACGTTCAGCCTCAGAGAACGATACCGATGGAAAGGAAAAGGAACTATTGAGGCGGAGTCCTGTCCGGACCATATTCGTATGTTGCCGGAGATACCGTTCAAATATTCCGTAAGCTTGATTAAGGGGTGTTTCAAAGTCAAAAGTAGTTTATTGATATATGAATGGCAGAGAAATGCGAAATTTCGATACAGCAACCGAAAAGATGCTATGTCGATACCACCGGGAAGTATGCTCAAAAAATTGTTGAATACGTACGGAATCGACTAAAAGGAGACGCTGAGCAAAGTCAGTTGACAATGGACTTAGCTCCGTTTGCGGGTGCAAGTAACAACCGTCCGGTCAAGTTTCTGTGCACCATTCAGGTGCTTGCCGGTGGGTTATATCCGTATACGAAGAATTCCGCGTTTTACGTGGGGATCTTTCTATGTGCGGCTCTCCCTGCCAGACATATGATCCTAAAAATTTGCAGCTTTATTATATGCCTGACGGTCTCTCCGGTTTTACTCGGGGCTGAATGCTTTAGCGTCGGGACAGTACCGCCCCGCGCCGTTGATCATGATCAAACCGTAAGCTTTGCTGCATCCCGTACCTTCGATCATAGGCAAATCGTGAGCTTTGCAGTCTCCCGGTTTACCGGAGGATATCTGTTATTTCTCTTTTGCCGGAACGGCTTTTTCACTTTCGGTTGCTTCGGTGGTAACGGCTTCTTCAATTTTCTCTTAAGTTTTTTCTCTTCCTTTCTCTCTCCTTTTCTTTCTTTCGCCGTTTTCTTGTTTTTTCTTCTTTCTTTCCGTTTCTCCTTTTTTCCTTTGTTCTGTGGCTTTTTTTCTCATCATCTTTCCTTTTTTCTGTCTTTTCCCCTTTTCGTCTTTCCTTCTCTCTTTTTGCCTTTTTCTTTTTTTTCGCGGTTGTGGTATCTTTGCCGTTTTGTCCTGGATTCTGTTTGGCCGAGGTTTGGTTTTCGTCCGTTTTTTCTGTTTGCCGGATTCGGCGCCGTTTGCCGATTCTCTTTGCTCGCAAAGACGAGTTTGTTTTCTGCATTGTTTTTGGGGCCGGGCAGGGATGGCCGAACGGAAACACCTTTTTTCTGTAAGGTGTTTTTGCCTGTCCACGACCGTCAAACTGATCCCCGGAAGTTCTCGCGGTTTATGCCGATGTTCATCAGCCCAGGTTTTTTGTATCCTTTTATGTCCTTGGTGTTTTCTGCTGCATTATTTCCCGCTTTTGCCGGATATATCGGAAAGAATCGCCTTTTCTGTGTTTTTCATGTTGCTTCGTTTTATACCTTTTTTGCGGTGTGAAGATGCGGCCGGTTCGGCAGAGGCTGCCGATATTCTTCCGAATCGCGAACTTCAGCCGGTCAACGCAGGCAGTGTTGATTGTTTCGAATGATTTTTTAAGCTTTCCGAATCTTATGACCGGAGAGAAGGACCGGTTCTGCCCGTGTCGGCTGTGCCGTTGCTTTCAAAGCATAAAAAAACTTCCGTTTGCTTAATGCAAGCGGAAGTTTTTTCGTCAGAGAATGCGATTCGTCAGAATTTCATCAACTCATTGGTCGAAGTGCCGATTCCTTTTTGTTTAAGGACTTTCTGAACGATCTCAATGTCAAGTTTAGGCGTGTAATAACCGTCTTTTTCGGGCCGGTTGTGCTCATACAATACGGAAGGATGCAGATCAAAAATGCCGGCCGCATAAGCGGATTTCAGATCTTCAACCGAAACGGCTTCCGTATAGAGTGCGGCCTGTAGCCAGCGGAGTTTCAGCAAGCCGTCGGACCTTATGCCGCCGAAGTTGCGGAACCCGGTGAAACAGCGGGCGCAGATTTCGGGCTGTTCGCCGTCGTTGATCGCAGTCAACAGGCGGGACGGCTTTTTTAACAGCTTACCGTCTTCGGAATAACCGGTAAAAGCTTCGCCGCCGACGTTGTAGATAAAATGCGCCACGGCAATGATCTGCCCGTCGCTCAGCTGGACACTGATGTAACGCAGGAAGGGCTGAACGTGTTCTTTCAGATGCCTTACGGTTACATCATAAGCTTGTCGAGGAGTGATCGATTCGCCTTCTTGCACCAGACGTTTGCCGACGACGGTATTGTTAAAGCCGTAAGCGAATCGCTCGCCGGTCGGATGCGTCGTCTGATTGAAGCCGGAAGAGTAGACGATTGACATGACAATGTCGTCAATGCACTCGCCGAAACGCTCGTTGTTGTACTGCACGGGATCAACCTCGGGTTCTTCTACTGCGACCGGTATCGGCGGAGCAGGTTCTTCCTGAGGAGGATCGCTTTTTACCACATTGTAGATTACCACGCCGCAAATAACGGCCAACACAGCGATTGCAATTGCAATCATTCTTTTTTTGGTTTCCATAAATGAAAAGTTTTAGAAATGAAAAAAATCCCATCTTGGTCGCATTGGGAAGACGCGGCAGATAATAATACATATCTACATAATTGAAAAACAAGACAAAGATAACGTAAAAAAGGGTAATAAGCAAGCATTATTTAAAAGAATCTTTCCGTCGGCTCTTTTGCACGATAAAAAAGCATGCCGCCGAATCGGAAGCATGCTTTGAAAAAAGTACGGAAACGGTGATGAAACTATTGCGGGGCCACCACCATCGTCATTTGCCGTCCCTCGAGTTTGGGTTCCGATTCGACCTTGCAGATGCCTTCCAGATCGTCGACGATTCGTTTTAAAACCTCTTTCCCCATGTCGTTTGCGCTCATCTCGCGTCCCTTGAAACGCATCGTAAATTTCACTTTGTCGCCTTGCGTCAAAAACTTTCTGGCCTGTTTGATTTTGACTTCGTAATCATGGGTATCAATCATCGGACGGAGCTTCAACTCTTTGATATTGACGACTTTCTGGTTTTTCCGGGCTTCGTTCTTTTTCTTCTGCTGTTCATATTTGTATTTGCCGTAGTCGAAAATTTTGCAGACGGGGGGAACGGCCTGGGGAGATATTTCGATCAGATCCAACCCGGCGTCCGCCGCCAGGGCAAGCGCTTCCCGGATTGCTACGATTCCTCTGTTTTCGCCGTTTTCGTCAATCAGACGAACTTCTTTGCTTCTTATTTCCTGATTAATGCGCGGTCCGTCACCTTCCCGTACTGGCGCATTGGTGTTTTCTCTAGATATTTTAGCCTCCTCAAATAATTAAATAACTCTTTATATATTACAAACCGAAAATTGTTTGGCAAGTAAAATATATATTACAAATAAGAAATCCGACCGGCCGAAAGTAGAGGTTATGGCGGAAGGTTTTATTGACCGGCAAAAAAAATTATGCTATAAATTACGAACATTCAAACGGTTATCAAAAAAATCACAAATTTTGCAATTTTTTTTGAAAAAAGGTGTTGACATTTGCAAAAGGGTGTCATATAAACCACCTCGCTGACGCACTGAAACGTTAGCGACGAACTTGAAATGGTTCGGTTCCCGGAAGCGGGAAGCTATAGAAGAGAGTAGATATGAAGTAACTAGAGGATATGCGGACGGTATGATCTGAGGAGATTATATAAGTCTGTATATTAAGGAACCTAGAGGAAATTCTTTAGAGTAGTAATGACAGACAGGATTAAATTTAATATGAGAGTTTGATCCTGGCTCAGAACGAACGCTGGCGGCAGGCTTAACACATGCA
>OIGD01002156.1_pt1 | contig 16047 bp, 9 predicted proteins | sample 1582211 | NCBI WGS metagenome assembly OIGD01 (sample SAMN04414078, study PRJEB24778) | human gut metagenome | material: faecal | host: Homo sapiens
CATCGTAAAATTGGTCTTGTTAAAGATGCTTTATTTTAATTCAACCAACGGGTATGTTTTATACTAAATCACAATAGGTTATTACTTATTCTGATATAGTGCGACAATCGCGAAATACAATCTTGTATTTTAACAAAGAAACCTGTTCGAAATTTTTTGTATCTTGTGATAGGTTATTTGAAATGCGGTATTTGAACGCAATAGGCTGAAAATAGACTGTTGCCTTCTCTACTGTATAAAGAATGTAACGACTCGATAAATCGAGTCGTTACGCTCTTTCAATCCCATAGCAGAATGGGATTCAGCTGCCACACACGAACCGTCGTTCCCGACGGACAGGCAACGCTTATTTTATCCGCTCGAAATTAGGGCAGACTCATCTCCACCCAGTTCATACCCGGGTCACCGATCTGCTGACCACCCGAAGAGTGGACGTTGATTTCACCCAGCATGCTGTTGCCCGAAGGAGAATGATCCTTGATAATCTGACCTGCTCCGTCGTTGAGTTTCCAGTAGCCTACCAGACCTTCCGAATCCACCGGAACGGAGTAGAAGTGGTTTTCGGCATTGATCTCCTCCTTGGTCAGCGTGCGGTTCCATACGCGCACCTCGGCCATATAACCGGGGAAGAAACGGTCGGCGTTGTAGGCATAACCGATCCAGAAAGCACGGTTGTAGTCGCTCTCGGAACCGCCGTATGCCACACCTAGGTTAAAACCGGAGTAATTGGAGATACCGGTTCGATACAAAAGTTCTCCGTCAATGTAGAAATAAGCGAAAGTATCGTCCCACGTCACGGCGACATGGTACCAGCGATCCAGTTCGGAGAGTTTCAACTTGGTATCCGTACGGTTTCCGCCTTGCATGGCCAGCTGAATTTGGTTCCAAGGCACATTGACGTCGCCCAGGCGGAGGAGGAATTTACCCTCGACACCCATGATGGTCGACAAAGATCCGGATACGCGCGTCTCCTGAATATTGACCAGCGCCTCCATGGTGCCGTTCTTCAAGCTGTTGAGCGCTCCGCCATTCTTCAAAAACGGGAAATAGCAGCGCGAGCGGCGCATGTCGGCCACACACTCGATCAGACCCTTGGGCTTCTGCGTAATATTGATGTTGACCGTCAGCGCCTCGGAGTTGTCGGGAGCGTTCTTCTCGGTGAGCACGACATCGCAGCTGCGAGCAGATCCGTTAACCAGAGCCTCCACTGTGAAGTGCAGGCCGCTATCGTCGGCATTATTATAGGTAAACCAGCCCGTCGCCCCCTCGCTTACCGTCACATCGAACTCGACATTGGCCGTTACCGGAATATCGAGTGTCTGAGCCTCCACATCTAGGAAATAGGCCAACTTCTCGGGCTCGATCTTCGACTTGGGAAGCTGAGTTACCTTCAGCACGGCTGTGCCGTTCTTCACACCCTTGATCGTCACGGTAGCCTCACGCGGAGTCTCACCGTCGTTCTGGGCCATGGAGAAATAGGCCGTCACGTCGGTCTCGGCGCCGCCCTCGGTGGGGCGGGCAATCGTATAGGTCAGCCACCCCTCGGTCTCCGATACGATTTCGGCCGTCAGGTTGCGATAGTTGACATTCGTCGTCAACTCCACGGCCAAACGCTCCACAGCCGTATAAGCCAGGCGCATTTCCGACTTCGACGTGATTTCGATGGTCTCGCCAGTTTCGCCTTTCTCGACGATCTGGAATTCGACCTCCTTACTGCCCATCTTGAAGACGTAGTTGGCGCTCCGCTCCTCCTCGGTCTCATTGGGATCCACCTCGAAGACTATCTCGGCACCGTCTTCTCCACTCGTAGCCGACGGCGTCACGAAATCGGACTCTCCTTCGAGCGTCCACGCGCCCGAGCTGGTAACCAGCACCGTCACCTTGCCGCCTTCGCAGGACAGGATGTTCGCCCCATCGGCATAGAAGAGTTCGAGCTGCTCCTCGGTCTCGGAGGCCTTTTTCTTGAGCGTAATCTTGAAAGACGCGGTCTTCTTGCCGCATGTGAACGTATAGGTGAAGACCTGGTCTTCCTCCTTGTCGTTGGCCTTCACGGTGAAGGCCACGATGTCGCCATCCTTGCCCTTAACGGCCGAAGGGAGCACATAAGCGTTCTCGGCGCCTTCGAGCGTCCACGCGCCCGAGCTGGTAACCATGGCCGAGACATCGCCGCCCTTACTCCCCACAACGCCTTCCATCGGCGAAACGGAAATCTTGTCTTCGGTAGTCGAAGGATCCACCTTGTCGTCGCTGTCATCGCAAGCTCCGCAGAGTGCGAGCGCAGCAGCTGTAAAAAGAAATATTTTCGAAATTTTCATATCTTGTCGTTCAGGTTTTAAGGATTTGTTCATTACCAGCGAACCGGAAAACGGCTTCGCCCGGTTCCGACCGAACGATCGGCGGCATCCCGGCCGAAGCCGGAACGCACGACCGAGTCGTTCGTTTTCAAATTAGTTGATCGGGTGCGGTGCGGGATCGTACTGCCCCTCGCCGATCTTGTTGTAGACGTTTTTGGGATCGAGTACGTTCTGCTCGTAGCAGCCCTGTGCCACGTTGCGGAACTGCTTGAGCGAGTGCGAACGGTTGTTGCTGACTGTTCCGGTTCCGGAAGGATCGAATGCGAACCACATGATCCAGCCGTAACCCTGATTCATCAGTGCCTTGGCACTCTCAGACGAAATGGAGTTGCCATAGTTGAGCTGGATGGAATTACCGGCACATCCGCTCAGTCCCATACCGTTTACCGGTCTTGCCGAACCGCCGTAGTCGGCGCAGACGTTGTCAATGAATTCAGACGGCTTATGCTCCACACCGTCGATGAATACCGAAGGCAGAGAGGACTGGATATGGCCCAAGTAATAGAGGTGTACCCAAGTCTCCCAGGGGCACAATTCCTTCATCGCCTTTTTGGTCTCGTAGCAGAGACGGGCGGCCTGCTGGGAGCTGGGGCCTGCGAACCATTTTCCGGATCCGTAGTAGCGCGAATACTCGTCATCGAAACCGATACCATCGAGTTTATAGTCGAGACAGATTTGAGCCAGCTCCTTACCGAACTGCTCACAACCCCAGTCGCTCAAACCAGCGATGCCGGCCTGGTCGTGGTTGCCCAAGATGTCGAGCAACACCTTGATACCTTTCTTACGCAGCGGCTGGAGCAGTTCCTCCGAGTTGTCGAGTAACGCCTGCACGTTGGGGTTGGCATTCATGTAGACCTTCTGCTTCGAAGCATCCCAGTTGATGTTGCCAGCGAATAGCACGACAGCATCGAAAAACGGCTGACCGTCCTCCAAAATGTACTCAATGGCGTTGAGCGGGTTGCAGTCGTTCACCTCGAAATAACAGATGTTACGGATCTTCTTCGAACCAATGCGCGAAACTAGGAAGTCAACGTATTCAGCCTCATCTTTAACGACGATACCCTCCGTTTGGGCTACGGCCTGAAGGGGAACCATGTAGGTGGTTACATACTCCAGATCGGAAGCACTCGGCGTGAGCGTTACCTCGATCTGCGCAGAGGTTTCACCGGCGGGGATAGTCATCACGCCGTCGTTCGCAATGGTGCAGAGTTTCTCGGGGAATACGACATACTCGGTAGCGTGGTCGAAGTTGTACTCTTCGACATGGCGTTCGTCGAAGACGAGCTTCACCTTGGTCTCAACCATAGCGGTCTTCTCCAGCGTGAAGGTCAGGGTTTTCTTGACGGGCTCCACGGCATCGTGAGCGAACTGGATGTTCAGATCATCGGCCGTCGAGAGCGAACCGGCGATCTCCTCGCCCGGGGTGGGATTCTCGCTGCCGGCCTTCTGCGACACGGCGATCTTCGCAGTCTTCTCACCCTCGCTGGACGTCACGACGATCTGCCCCACACGGGCATCTCCCGTATTGTCCTTGGCGTTGACCGTCAGCTTGTCGCCCTGCTTCTCGGCCGTCATCCACTCCTCGGGGTAGGAGAACGTCCAGTCGGGTGCATTAGTCGTAACGGTCAGTTCAACGGCCTTGTTGCCAGTAGCCTCGAACCCAATGGGATCCGACGGCGAAATGCTCAGTACGATTTCACCTACTTCAAGCCCCTTTTGGTTTACGTTGATGTTGACGGGTTCGGCGTTACCGGCCGTAATCGTGATGCGGCCCGGACGTACGGACTCCGTGGTATTAGCCTGGGCATTCACAGTTAGTTTGTCGCCGTCCTGCTTGGCGACGATCCACTCACCGTTCTTCTCGAATGCCCACGACTTGGCGTCGGTCTTGACGGTCAGCACAACGTCCTGATTGTCGCCGGCCTTGAACTCAATAGCAGACGCAGGTGTTACCGACAGGGAATTCTTTTTGTTCACATCATCGTCATCGTTGCAACCGACGAGAGCCCCCGATGAAATGGCGAACATACCCGTTAAAAGCATCAGAAATGACTTTCTTTTCATGTTTGGTTGATTAGGTTAATTAAAAAGGTTAAATTAAAGTTAAGGAATTACGATTCTTCAGGTAATAAATCTCTCACTCTTCGGGAAGCGCGACGCTCTGCCAATTCACTTCGCGCTCGGTCTTCAGATCGAAGCCGTTGCCGGTATAATCCTTGACGGTCTTACCTTTCGTATTGTCGTCGAACTTCCAATAAGCCACCAGTCCGTCTGATGCGGGATCGATTTTGTAGAAATGGTTCTCGGAAGCGATCTCCTCGGCCGTCAGGGCCTTGTTCCAGAGGCGCACTTCGCCCATCATGCCGTCGAAACGACGCTCGTAGAACAAGTCGCCGTCCGACTGGAGGCGGTACGAGTGGCCGATCCAAAAGCAGCGCTCCTTGCCGTCCGTCTCGTCGGAGTGCGGAATGGCGAAGTTGATCTTGTCGATGATCACGGCATGCCCGTCGGTACCAGATACTGAAGCCTTGACCGTATCCTTCAGCTTGCCGTCGATATAGACGCAGATAGTGCCGCGGTCGAACGTGACGGCGATATGATGCCAAACGAACAGCTTGAGGTCATAACGGCTGTCGGCCTCGGCCGGAATCTTCCCGCGTGCAGGCGAGGTCTCCTCCTCCGAAACCTTCTTGGCGAAGGCCACCTGCAACTGGTTAGTCGGACGGCCGTCGTCGCCCAAACGGATGAGGAACGTATCCTCGATGCCCATAATTGTCGAGATCTTGCGGTCGAACGAGTTGGCGTAGACGAGCGCTTCGAGCGTGAAGGTCTCCATGTCCTTCACCGCCTCGGTATCAGCCGTCCACTCGGGCCAGGCGCAGTTGTTCTCCATCTCGGCCACGACGTTGATGAGCGCGGCCTTCGAGAAGACGAAGTAGACCGTCCGGGCGCTTTCGAGGATATTCATGCCGTCGGCCGACACGATGCGTACGGGCAGCACATAACGCTGCTTCTCCTCGATGGGCAGATTGTCCAAATTCGTAAAGGCGAAGGTGAGCGGCGCACTCTCCACCATCCCGGCCGTGATGACAGTCGAATTATCCGCGAAATCGTAATAGCCGCCGTTGGCAGGGAGCAGTTCGGCCGTTGGATCGTCGTAGAACATCCGGTAGTGCTCCAACAGACCGGGAGCCTCGGCGAACGTGACCGTGATGTCGCGCTCCCGGGGCTGGGCCATGGCGACGGTGACGTCGCAGCTCTCTTCCCGGGTCACGTCGAGGTTGTCCCGTTTGATAAACACGTCGTCGGTGAACGACGTTGCGGAGATGAACACCTGATTGCTGAAGTGGTGTTTGCCCTCCTCATCCTCCTTGCAGCCCATGAATACGGCTACCAGGAGCAGACACAATGCGAATCCTAATTTATTTTTCATCGTCGTTTTTATTTTCGGGATTGTTTTCGGGCTCCTCTTCGGGCTCGGGGTTCAGGATGCCGAGCGCCTCGCGGATTCTCTTGTATGTTGGCGTATTGAAATAGTCTTCCTGTGCGTTCGATGCGCAGAGCCCCAGCTTATCGCACTGTACAGTCTGGGAGGTTTTCGGATCCATCACCCACTGCGCGGCCACCTGGAGCGAAGCGCCCACCTGAGCGTCGTCGCCACCGTCGGCGATCGACGGCACGGAGGCTTCCAGCACGACCCGGTTGCTCGGAACACCCTCTTCGAGTTGGTCGCGCACCATACGGGAGATAGCCACCGACGACGAGGCACCCTCAGTCAGGATGATGACGTAGTCACACTCCGCAAGAATCGTCTGGTTCTCGATGCTCGTGATGAAGGCGGGGTATCCGCGGAAGAAGAGTAGCTTGTTGGGATTGTCGCGGCGCCACGTGTCCGCCGCCAGGACGAACGGAGCTGCGGCGCTGCTGTCGTAACCGCCCAGATAGGAGACGACGATGCCGTCGAATCCGTATCGGGAGCAGGCCGCAAGCTGCTTTTCAGTCTCGGCCTTGCAGTACTCGGCGAACTTCTCCTCCGTATAGTCGCCCTCGTGCTCTGTACCGGAAGATGCCTCCTTCATGGCGTCCCAGGTACTGCGGATTGTCGTATAGTCCACGACGTTGAGCGTGCGGGTACCCTTCTTCGAACGTACTTCGGCGATCTCGTCCGACAGCGCCGGATGCAGGTCGTCGACGTCGGTCATGAGCAGGTAATCCACACTGTCGGGCATGGACATCGGATGCTGGTTCTGCCGGTTCGGAGCGGTCGAAGTTCCCCGGACGATCATCATCGTCACCAGGTGTTCGCCGACCTTGAAATCCCGGAGCGATGTCAGAAAAGCCGGATCATTCTGATTCATCGGCGGCAGAAAATCTTTGTGTTCGGCTTCCGTCCAGTCGCTGCACGAGGCCAGCAGGGCCGCCGCGGCGAAGAACGGAATGAATATGCGTTTCATGTCGAATTTCGTTTTAATGGGTTAAACGGTGTGTACGGTTATTTGACGGCCGGATTGCAGTCCCACCACATGCGGGTCGCCATGTTGTCGGAGCCACCAAGCATCTCCACAGCCTTGGCGTAGTTCTCCGGGTTGTTGGTCGCCTCGTCCGCAGGATAGGACATGCGACGGGCGCCGAGCGTAAGGTTCCGGATGCCCTGCGAGTTATTGCCCACGGCGGACTCCATGGCCGGAATCAGGTGCGGGAAGCCTGTACGGCGGAAATCAGCCCACGCCTCGTTGCCAAGATGGAAGTTGGCGATCCACTTCTGGATGATGATGCGCTCCTGCATCTCCTCCTTCGAGGCGCCGTCGTTCCAAGCCACCCCCAGCTGGGAGAGCTGTGTAGAATAGGAGGTCGCACCGCCGTTGGGGTCGGTGTAGGATTCCGGAAGAGTGGTGCCGGCAAGGTATTCGTCGACGCCCGCAACACCCCACTGTTCGAACGAGAGGCGGACGCCCTGCTCGTAGAAGGTCTTAGCGCTGCCACCCATGTTCCAGCCGAACACGCCGACGGCTTCCGCCTTCAGGAAGGCCACCTCGGCGGCATTCATCCACTGCAACGGAGTAGCCATGCCATCTACGAAGTTGACGCCTGAATAGAGCAGCCCCACAGTGCTGAGCGCTGGAATGGCGATACCACGACGCATGCCCACATACTCAGGAGCGTTGTCCCCGGAGAACTGCGCCTTGCTGAAATATTTCTCGCGGCGCGGATCCTCATAACCGTTCATGTAGCAGATGATGTCGGCTGCAGCATGCGAATCGCCGCCCGTCACCGACCCAGCTGGGGAGTTGTACATGCATGCCGTATAGAGCGGATTGCCGTCCTTGCCGAAGGCCAGGGACGAAAGCTGCGCATTGTCTGCGTTCGACTGCATGACACCGACAGAGTGCGCCACGGCCTGTTCGCCCAACTGCTGCGGAGAGAGGCCCTTCGAGCTTACGAAATCGGTGTATACCACCCGCATGGCCAGCCGCAGCTTCATCGAGTTGGCAAAACGGCACCATTTCACGGCTGTGCCGTCGAAGACTTGGTCGGTCGTGCTCGTGATGCTCCTGTCGATGTTCTCGTCCAACAGGGCGATTGCCTCGTCCAATTCATCGAACATCTGCGAATAGACCTTGGGCTGGTCATCGTAGGCCACCTGGATCTTACCGGTGCTTCCGATCTCGGAATAAGGAATCGGGCCATAAGTGTCCGTCACACGGTTCAGGACGCAGACCTTCACGATCTTGAGGATGGCCAAAACGAGCGGATCCTCCGAAATCCCCTCCACGTTCGACATGTTACTGTACAGTTGCGGGATGACTTTGTCGCTGTACATGAACACGTTCGTCCAGTTGTCGGTCGGGTTGTATTTGGAAATGGTGTTCGTCCAGCCATTGTTCGCATCAGCGTAATAACCGCCCTGCGTACTGCCCAGCAGACAGTCAGTGAACTGCGCCGTATTGACATCCGTCGAGACGACGGTCCCGAACATGGCAGAGAGTCCCGAGGCGATGGCGTAGTCCTTGGCCTCCATCTGCTCCTTGTCCACCTCGTAGGGATTGCTGTTGATGTCGAGGTAATTCTTGGTGCATGCGCCCAGAACGCACACAACTGCGAAGGAGAGCGCCGCTTTTATCAATTTGTCTTTCATCGTGTCGCTGTTTTAGAATTTGAGACGGAGATTGAATCCTACGTTGCGCAATGACGGCATCATGAAGTAATCAATACCTTGATAGTAGTTGCCCGTCGTAGCGATGCTTTCTGGATCGAACGGAGCCTTGTTGTAGAGCATCCACAGATTGCGGCCCACGATAGAAACCGTAATCTCGCAGACGTTACGCAGCAGCTTGCGGGGAATCGTGTAGCCAATCGAAGCCTCCTGCAACCGCACGTTCGTGGCCGAGTAGGTGTAGAACTGCGGGATGGAATTGCCGCCTGCGATGGCCGAATACCAAGTGTAGGCATCCACCACGTCGCCGCCGTTGAGCGTCACGCCTCCGGCATCGCGCGCCGCGGCCGTAACCTCTGACACGCCGTATTGGTCGAGCATGGCCTGCGTACGCGAGTAGACGATGCCGCCCAGACGGGCCGAAATCATGAAGCCGAAGTTCAGGTTCTTCCAGCGGAAGTCGTTGCGCCACGACATGTTGACATCGGGCAGTACGCTGCCCAGCTTGACATACTTATTCACATCCTGGATCGTCTCCGTAGCTACATTTCCGTTCTCGTCGATGTAAATGGCATTGTTCTCGTCGTAGCGCAAATCGCGGCGGGAGTAGAGGTCGCCCAACGTACCGCCCTCCTGCAGTAGGAACTGTGCGTCGCCCAGACCGCCCATGTTGAGCCGGTCGATCGAGAAGCGCTCGCCCGTAGCGTAGTTGATGACGTTGTTGGCCAGCGAGATGATCTTATTCTGATTGGTCGACAGGGTGTAGTTGGTATCCCACGTGAAGTCGCGCCAGGTGTTCCGATAACCCAATGCCAGCTCGATACCCTGGTTACGGACGTTACCCGACTGGATGATGATCTTGGAGAAACCCGTACCGCCCGAGATCTGCGGGTCGAAGGTCTGGTTCGACGTATGCGAATTGTAGTAGGTGAAATCGAGGTTGAAATGCTTGAGGAAACGCATCGTCAGACCCACCTCGAACGACTTGGTGCGCTCGGGCTTGAGGTGATAGGCGGGATACTGCGTCTGCGTGTTCCACGACAGGCCGCTTTCGTTCCACGAATAGAGCGGGTTGGCAATGTAGCGTTCGAAGGCGACGCCCACCGAGGCGAACGAACCGCGCAACTTGATATAGGAGAGATTTTCAGGCATGTTGGGAATGAGCTGCGACAACACGACCGAAAGTCCGACCGAAGGATAGAAGAACGACTTGGCGTTCGAATGCGGACCCGCCAGTTGCGAAGGCCAGTCGTTGCGGCCCGTAAGGGTCAGGTAGTAGGTGCCCTTGTATCCCACCTCGGCCGAAGCGAAGATCGACTGCGTCTGCTCACGCCAGCCCTCCTGCTTACGGACGGTCTTGGTCGAATTACTCAAGTTCTGAATGTTGAAGACGTTGGCCAGCCCCTGCTTCTCGCCCGACGTACCGTCGGCAATGGGGCCGCGGATCTTCAGGGCGTCGTTCTTCATATCCGAGAACGAAGCACCGATGTTGGCCTGCAACGACCAGTCGTCACCGAACGTTTTATTGATATTGAGCAAAGCATCACCATAAACCTGGCGGTCCATCGTCTTGGTGACGCCGTAAAGGCCGTTGGCGGACTGCTCGGTGAGCTGCACGTTCGAGGAAGCATACATCTTTTCGGTGTAGGTGTTGTGCGAGTTGTCGAGACGGATGCGACCCGAGACATTCAGCCAGTCGAGGATGTCGTACGACAGCGCCGCGTTGAGCATGTAACGATCCTTACGGTTCTCGCGCAGGTTGCGGTAGTTCGCCCAGTAGGGGTTCTGCATGGTGATGGAGCCGTCACCCATCGGCCAGTACTGTTTCGAAATCTTGTCTATGGGATCGTAGCGCTCATACATTTCGATATCCGCCCAGTCATCGCCGCGCGGGAAGAGGTAGGCTCCCGTCAGAGGGTTGTTGTAGGTTCCCTGATTGATCATGTTGCAGTCTTCCTGCAATATGTAGCTGGCTCCTACGTCCAGTCTCATCTTGTCGTTCAGAAAAGAGGAGGTGTTGCGGAACGTGAAGTTGTAACGGTCATAGCTGTTGTTGGGCACGATGCCGTTGGAATTGATGGCCGCGGCTGAAAAATAGGTCTGGTTCTTCTCCGTTCCGGTCGAAAGCGAAACGCTCTCGGAATTGGCTACGCCGGTACGGAAATAGTCTTCGCGGGGATCGTAGCCGTATCGGTTGGCGCGGTTGAGCCGCTTACCCCAGCTGTAACTGGCCACGTTGATCGGCGTAGTAAGGTTGCCCGTACCGTACCGGTTCTGGAACTCGGGAAGAACGAACGAAGTCATGATCTCAACACCGGCCGTCGCGGTGACGGAGAGCTGCCCCGCCTGTCCCTTTTTCGTTGTCACGACGATGGCGCCGTTGGCTGCGTCCGAGCCATACAATGCAGCTGCCGCAGCACCCGTCAGTACGGAAATCGACTCGATGTCCTCGGGGTTGATGTCGGCGATCGGGTCGGTCGTGCCCTGCGAACCGAATTCGGTGCTGCCCTCCTGGGCTTTGGTGAACATCGGCACGCCGTCGATCACGTAAAGCGCATTGGAGGTCTGCGAAATGGACTTCATACCGCGCATGATGACCTTCGAAGCGCCGCCGACGCCCGCCGACGAGGCGTTGATGTTCACACCGGCCACCTTACCGTTGAGCGAGTTGATGAAGTTGGCGTCCTTGTTGGCCGTGATGGCATCGGAATTCACCTGCTGCACGTTGTACGACAGGGCTTTCTCGGCACGTTTGATGCCCAGGGCCGTAACGACGACCTGCTCGACCTCGATGGACGAATTGGACAGCGTGATGTCGAAAGTCGTGCGCGAGCCGATGGGCACGACACGGGTTTCGTAGCCGATGAAACTGACCGACAGTTCGGGGTTGTCGACCGAGGCGGGGACCGTCAGGGCGAAGTCTCCGTCGATGCCGGTGGTCGTTCCGACGGTCGTGCCCTTGATCAGAACGGTGGCTCCGATAATGCCCAGGCCGCCGGAATCCTTCACCACGCCCGAGATGGCCGTCGGCCTCGCTGCGGCGACGCGCTTCGACAGCACGATGTTGGGAACCGTGATCTCATAGGTGATGTCCGTGTCCTTGAACAACAGCGGCAGCACCTCGTTGAGAGGCTTGGAATCGACCTTGATCGAGACGATGCGTTTCGTGTCGATTTCGTCCGTATAAAGGAAAAGATACTTGGTCTGCTTTTCGATTTCGTTCATGACGGTCTTCATCGGAACCTTCGTCATGTCGAGCTTCACCGCGATTTTCTGCGTTTGGGCCACGGCGGGCGCACCGCACAGGAACACGGCGAGAATTAGAGTAATCAGGCATTTTATCTGCCTAATACTTAAATTTTTCATAAGTTTGCTGATTTAAGATCAATAGGTTAGCAATCGAATCACTGTTTATCTCCCGCCGGCGGACACGACCGTGTCCGGACGCGTCGGCGGTGCAGCATAAAAGTGTCTTGAGGCAGAGGCGGTTTATTCCATAGAGTCGGTTTAGATTTTAGTTATTTTTATGTGGATCGTATTCGTCTCGTCGTCGCGCGTATAGGAGAAGTTATTGGTGATCTGGAGCAGCTTCAGCGCATGGTCCACACCGTCCGACACGCGGATTTTGCCGTGGTACTTGAGTTCGGGCATATCCTCGGGATTGTCGATCGTGATCCGGACTCCGTAATAGTTCTCGAATTTACGGATCACCTCCCTGAACGACAGCGTGTTCAGGTTCATCAGCCCGTCGACCCAGCGGAAGTCGTCCGGATCGGTTATCCGGTTGAGTTTGAGATGTCCGTCGACCAGGTCGATCTGATCGTTGGGCGAGAGAATGAAGGATTCGCCGCCGACGAGGCGGTTCGAGATTTTCAGCCGCCCTTCGAGCAGCGCCGCCGAGAAATCGGCGGTCCGGGCATCGGCCAGGATGTTGAATTTCGTACCCAGCACCTCAGCATCGCAGGCGAATGTTTCCACGATGAACGGACGGCTGGCATCGTGCTTCACCTCAAACATGGCCTCGCCCGAAATCTTGACCCGGCGTGTCTTTCTGGAAAAGATCGAAGGGTATTCCAATTTGGCGCCCGAATTGAGCCATACGGTCGTCCCGTCGCTCAAGGTGACGGACATGCTCTGCCCGTTGGGCGCGGTAATGGCCATCATGTCCCGGGTACGGCGTTCGAGAATCCGGTCGGCCATATAGTGGCCCAACCCGGCGCATGCGAGCAGCACGGCCGCGGCCGCGGCACTCCATTGAGCCGTCCTCTTCCAGAGCGAAACAGTGCGTCTGCTGACACGGGGCTGCGCCTCTCCGGCCAGGATATTGAGGTTGGAAATATAATCGAGCCGATCGAGATACCGCTGGTTTTCCGTTGACGCGTCCAGCCAGTCGAGCACCTCGACGAGTTCCTCCTCCGAGGTCTCGTTTCTCAAGTATTTCTGCAATAAAAGATCGTCCATGTGTTCGTGTTATATAGTAATAACAAACACACGGAGGGGGTAAGTAGTAAAAAATGCAAGTTTTTTTGAAAAAAGATCGGAACGGACTCCTGACAGCCCTGCGGGGCGCTATTTCACCACCGGGACGAGAGTATCAGGGTGATCAGCACGGCCGGGAGGTAATCCTTCAGTTCAGAGCGCATCAGGTTGAGCGCCCGGCGGATTTCGAAATTGACATGGCTGACGGAAATTCCCAGTTCGGCGGCGATCTCGCTGTATGTCATATTCCTGATCCGGCTTAACAGGAATACGCTGCGGGTCATTTTCGGCATCTTGCGGACTGCCTGTTTCAGGATAGCGCGAATCTCTTCGGAGAAGAGCAGGTCGGGATCGCAGGCCGACAGCGAGCGCACGTCGGCCTGAAGCCGGCGCGTCAGCGTCGAATGCATGTCCTGCTCCGCCCTGCGGTGGCGAATTTGGGCGTTGAGGTAGTTCAGGCAACGGTTTTTGACCGAGGTGAGGATATAAGCCGGCACATTGATGTCCGCCGGCAGGGTTTCATGCATTTCCCAAAAGGTCATAAAACTGTCCGACACCAGGTCTTCAGCGGTCTCCCGATCGCGGACATAGCGGTATGCCAGGGCGATAAAACGGGGCTTGAATTCGAAAAATAACTTCCCGAATTCCGTGGAGGAGATGTTGTCTGTCTTGACGTCTGCCATTTGAAGTCCCGTCTGTCCGGTACACGAAAATACCGGCGAACCCGATCCAGGATTCGCCCATCAAAAATCCCCCCCCCGATAAAAATCGGATTGGGAGTCATTGATAATGTTATATTTACCGAATCATTCAATTTCCGGATGCTTTTGTCGGACAGGAAACCGTCGGTGGTTCCTATCATCGACAAAGATAGCAATAAAAGTGATAATTGAGCTGTTTGCGGTGAAATAGTTTTCCGATACGGAGTGGCCGAAACGGCCCGGACGACAACAAAAACGGCCCCGGAACCGCTTTGCGAAAAGAGCGGACGGATGATTTCGCCTATATATATTATCGGTATAGGACGTCGGCCGGATTTCCGCCGCGCCCGGAACGCCGTCCGAGGAGATTCCCGACGACCGGACATGCCCGGTTTGCGGCGTCGGCAAGAGCAATTCCGAAGAGGTCGAGGAGCAGCCCGGAAAGCGAGGCGCAGCCCCGAAAAGGAGCGCCCCGCGGCATTTCGGAGAGCCGTTTCAAAAAAATCGGGGGGGGGTATATAACCTTCGCCGATTTTTGCTATTTTTGTCCGTCGCACACGGTGCGCGGTCAAGAATCAAATCAATACAATGATGAAAAAAATCCTATTCCTGATGGCTGCAACGGCCATGATGTGGGGGTGTGATGCAGTAAAGGCACAGACCCTCGAACCCGAATTCGAGGGAGAGGTCGTCGGCGTATTCCCCGACGGCTCGTCCAAGAAGCTCGAAAAACACAACGTGCGGATGCGAACGGGCGCCGGCGTCTACATCGCCGGATTCGCAGCCAGCAAATCCAAAACAAAAGTACTCGTGGAAGGCGGTTCGGCCAGCGTGCGGTTCGACGCAGCGCAACCGATCGCGCTCATCGTCCGCGCCAAGGACAACAAGGCCGACCCCATGTCCATCGTGCGCGTCTTCCGCATGAAGAGCACCAAGAAAAACCGGTCGGCGGTGATCTCGGCCGTCGGGTCGTTCTCGGTGAACTCCAACACGATGGACTACCTGCGGTTTTCGGCCGAGAAATACGGCGAAAGCTCCTACCGTCTGACCTTCGACGAACGCCCCGCAGGCGAATACGGCATCATCGTCTCGAACCCCAACAACGTGGACGAGAAGATGGTGATCGTCTCGGCGTTCGCCATCGACGGCGGAGCCGCGGCGAAAGAGTAAGCCGGAACCACACGGTTCCGATCAGTGCGGTGCAGAGCGATTCTGCACCGTTTTCGCTTATCGCGGAGCAGGTAAAGAGCCCGTGAGAATCGAAACGTCTTCGGTCAGTGCGGTGCAGATGTCGTGCATCGTGAAGAATCCCCGGATGGGTAGTCCTCGGCGGACGTCCCATTCGGGGATTCGAGGGATGTGCGGCAGGTGCGCCGCAATCATCGAAAACTAATTGATGTTGGGCAGGAACGAATAATCCTTCGCGTAGCCGAGCATCTGTCCCACGTAGTCGGCCGGGTAGGAGATCTTCACGTCGACGATCCTGCCGTCCTTCTCCACCAGTTCGTATTCGGGATTGACGAAACCGCCGTAAGGCTCGATGTCGAGCGCATAGTAGCGGTCGCGGACCTCCTTGTGCAGCTCGGGATCGACCGTGACGGCATACTGCTCGACCAGCGCCTTGCCGGCTTCGTAGTCGCCCTCGGACTTGATGCGCTGCACCTCGCGGAGCATGTCGCCGAACAGTCGGCGCAGTTTTTCGTAATCGTTGACCACGACATAGGTTTTGCCGTTTTCCCGGATCATTTCGATCACGTTGTCGGCCTTGCCGCGCTCATAGCACCACTCGCAGATCAGCTTGCGGTTGCGCATGTGCGACTCCTCGACGTTCTTGCCCGGCTCGATGCGCGCCAGCTGGGTCATCATGCCGTTCAGAATGTATTTCGCATAGCCCGCCTTGGCCACGTCGAACGAGGGGACGAGCCCCAGCTCGACGAGCTTCGGGTCGCCCAGGTAGTAGAGGCCGAAGAGGTCGGCGCGCGTCTCTTCGAGCGTCGATCCGTAGCTTTTCAGCTCGTCACCCTTCACGCCCGGTGCCAGCTGGCCCGAACCGTGTCCGAGACATTCGTGCAGGTCGGTGTGGAGATCGTCGCCGATCTTGCCGTATTTGTCGATGCGCTCGCGGTCTTCGGGGCGCAACATGAACTCCTCCTCGAAGCCGTTGCCGTGCGCCGCGCGGTCGTAGGCGTAGGTGATGTTGTCGATCGTCACCGATTTCGAGCCGTGCTCCTTGCGGATCCAGTCGGCGTTCGGAAGGTTGATTCCGATCGGCGTGGCGGGGTAGCAGTCGCCGCCGAGCATCGCCACGGTGATGACCTTGGCCGAGACGCCTTTGACGACCTTTTTCTTGTAGGCGGGG
>OIGD01002159.1_pt1 | contig 16030 bp, 18 predicted proteins | sample 1582211 | NCBI WGS metagenome assembly OIGD01 (sample SAMN04414078, study PRJEB24778) | human gut metagenome | material: faecal | host: Homo sapiens
ATATTTATCGTACTTTTGCCGTGGGTTATCTGGCAATGGATACTAGGAGTATTGATTTCTTTAATATCAATTGTTGTTAGCTTTATAGTTGTTGATGAAGATGACGAGGACGCTTATAGCGGTGATTTTGTCTTAAAAGGCGTAATGACAATAGTCTCTATTATACTTCTGTACCGCTTCGGTGCATCTTTTGTCGTAATATTACAATGTGTTATTATAGTTATGACAATAGAGTCTATAATAATGTACATTGTAATGATAGTAAATTCCGAACAAAGCAAATGTTCACTTATCGTTGGATCCATTATACTAATTCTTAATATCGCATTGTTGGTATTCAGGTTTAAGATATTTTGAACAGATGCTAATAAACCTATTAAAGAAAGGATGTTGTATATGTTATTCACAATTCCTAAAATGATTGTTTCGGTCGATGATGCCGCAGATGCAATTGCTGCATTGAGGGCAACCATCATGTCGGAAAATCTCCCTCAGCCAGAGAACACTGAAACTCCTGTTGATTCTTTGAGAACTCAGCTTGAAACTGGAAGTGAAACAGTTGTAAACCCTGACGGTTCGACCAATCCATCTTCGACTGAGAGTGGAGAAGGATACAAGCCGGTAGGAAAAGCTGTCGTTGCAGCAGATACTGCGGATGCAATTGCAGCATTGAGAGAACAGCTCGCCGGCGGTGGTGAAACAATGGTTAACCAGGACGGCACTGTACTTAACCCTGCAGATCCTATGTCAGCATCATCTTTGGCTAACGGAGATGGCTTTAAGCCGGTTGATAAGGCTGTGGTAGCAGCAGATACTGCTGATATGATTGCATCACTCAGAGATCAGCTTGTAGGTGGCGATGAAATTATGGTTGATCAGGATGGTACTGTGCTTAATCCCGCTGATTCTTCTTCCGCTTCATCTCTTGCTAACGGTGACGGTTTTAAACCCGTTGATAAAGCTGTTGTTGCGGCTGCGACACAGTGGTACCAGACAAATCCGGCTCTTCAGAAAGCTGAGATTAAGGCCATGGCTGATATCCATCCGGACGCAAAAATGGGCTATTTGCCTAATGGCAGAATGTATTGGACAGTAAGAATTCATCCTGTGGTATGTGGAAAGCGTAAGGATTGGACTTTGTTAGCCGTGTACGATCCTGACCACCCACAGAAAAGATGGGGGGGTTCAGTTAAGTTTTACCCTGTAAAGCCAAATTATAACGAAATGATGCAGCTAGTAAACCAATCTCATGTAACCCCTAAAACTATTCCTCACCTACTTAGAGATGAAGATAATCAGATCTACATGTGTACGCAGGATAGAAATAACATTAGGGATGGTCAGCATAAAGGCGAACTTGTAACAACAGCAGCAGCATGTCTTCGATTTGCTATGCGTTGGATAACAGTGTTTGAACTTGGTTTGATTGACCAGAAAACATGGTCTCTCTTTCAGGAACATGGTAAAATCTAATAAAGATATATAATTAGCACACTGTTGCTTCGTAACGTGCGGCAGGCGGCAGTGTGCTAGAAAAAGAGGTGAATAATATGAGTGATCTTTATAATAATGCTCCATGTGCAACTCATGATGATTTAGCAGATTGGGATTCCGTTATGAACGCACAAGGTTATACAGCTGTCGATGAAGATAATGAATCACATGAAGAATCGCCTGTTGATTTATGGATAGCAAAAAGTCCTACAGCCAGAAAGCCTGAAGTTGATTATCTTCAAACATTCAACCCGGAATTTCCAGTTTCAATTTCAGAAAGAGGAAATCTCCAGAAACCATTTAAAGCTGGATCATGGACTTTTTTAATGGAATTAGATAAGTCTTTTCCCAAACCAACTGAGAATAATCGACTTCCAATTAGAGTATATCTTGTTATGCCAAATGCGGATGAAATAATGCGCAAGTTCAGAATGAACAGTATTCCAAATGTGAAAAAGGATCCGAACAATTCTGAATATTTAGTATTTGCAGAGATGAAGCAAGAATTGCAGGATTATATTTCAGGCAGATACTCTGAAGAATTATTGGTTGAAAAAATGGTGAAACATACGAATGACTGGGTTTCATCTTTAGCTCAATCGATTCAACAGCGTTATAAACCAACTAAAAAGCAAACAACATTTCTCTCTTTCTTATTTGGTTATGGTTCCCGAACTAGCACTTCGCAGGAATTACAAGAGTATGGACGATCAAAATATCTTGATGGAAGAAGCAATGTTACTGGAGATATCAATCCAAGATGTAAAAAGGTTGTCCTCTCTGATAGAGCGTATTCACAAATTTATAGCGAGACCTACTCTAAGATTCGCACTGAAACTGGTGGACTTCTTTTGGGACATTTTGAAAAAGGAATATGGTATGTTGTAGAAGCTAGCGACCCCGGAATTAATGCTACCTTTACAACATCCTATCATGAAGGCGACGATGTTTATGAAAACCATATTTGCGGAGTTATTTCAAGAATGTATAAGCATCCGCTTGTATTCCTTGGTATGTGGCATAGACATCCGGGTTCTTTGGATGTCTTTTCAGGAACTGATGACCAGACAAACTATAAATATGCAGAATCGGCGGGAAACGGTTGTATCTCCGCTCTTGTTAACATTGATCCGAATTTGAGAATTACATTTTATTATGCCGAACAGGGAAGATATCAAGGAGATGTATTCTACACAAAGGTTGATGTTGAAGTGGGAGATGATAAGTTTGAGAATCCTGAAATACTCAAATTAGCATCATCCAATGATATTGTTCGTCGTGCAAGAAATGGAGATCGAAATGAATAACAATGTTTTAAATGAGGCTGATAAGCTGAGAGAAGAATTGCGGGAGGGATCATTTGGCGAAGAAGGCACTGAAACAAGTGATAATGCTGCTGATGAGAGTGTGGTTGCTGATTTTTTATCGCAGTTCGGTGCCGCTGGTGATACTCCCCTAAAAGCACATGATTGGAAGGTTTATATACCATCTAGCATCTTGGATAACACTGATTTTTGGGGACCGTTGTTCGGCATTTTCCGTCCGGAAACAGAATCGTTTTATGTGTTTGATTCTAAGCGTTTTGAGGATGATCAGCACTTGATTGGATATGTGGACAATGGCTCATATCTATCCTCTAAATGTGTAAAAGACTTTGTTTATAGAGACAGTTGTACATTGGTTGGAACAAATATCGATGGAGATTTCACCTTAACATACACTTCTTACAATGCGGCGGCTACTATTGCAGCGTTAAGATGTCAGTTTAACACTGAAAATGACCTTTTAGTTACTCAAGATGGAACTGTTCTAAACCAAGCAGATCCTACGTCCGCTACCATATTGAACAATGGTGCTGCATTTATACCAGTATCACAAAGAGTTGAAAGGCCAAACAGTTTTCAAGTAAAAATCAAGCCTTATGATACGGTAACAAGACTGTTTTCAAGAAATACAGGCTTGCTAGAATCTGGAGCAATGCTTGAAAAGCGTGCGGTTCTCGTTGGATGTGGTTCTGTTGGATCACTTGTTGCAATGGAACTGGCTCGATCTGGAGTAGGTAAATTTGTACTTTGTGATACTGATACGCTTGAAATCCACAATATTTGTAGGCATCAGTGCGGCTTTTCTGACTTAGGTCGATACAAAGTTGATGCGGTTAAGGATAAGATACTCGATATCAACCCTAATGCAGAAGTATTGACCTACAGAAGTATCATTCAACGTGTGCCCGAAGATGAGTTACTCCCGTTGCTTGGCAGAGATACTATCATTATCGGCGGTGGAGATAATCGTGGATCCGCTGATTGGGCTTGTAAATTAGCTATCAAAACGGATAGTACTTTTGTTTCATCCTGTTGTTGGACAAGGGCGTTTGCAGGCGAAATCTTCTATTGGGCATCTGGCAAAGGCTTGTCGTGCTATACATGCGCACTTGGAGGTTTAATCGATAGTGATCGCCCAGAAAGGCATGCTAATTACTTCGGCACAGATGAAGATATGGAGAATCTGTCTTTTGAACCCGGTATCGCAACGGATATCGACTTTGTAACCATCATCGCCATAAAACTTGCTTTGGATCTTCTTAACCGAGACAATCCCGACTATACGCCCAGAGTGATTAATTATCTTAAGCAATACACATGGATTTGCAATACAAACAGTACTAAAATCGGTGGAGAACGCGCCGGTATATTCTCTCACCCATTACAGATAACACATAATCTTAAGGTTAATAGAGATCTTCAATGCCCATATTGTGGTGAAAAGCAATGATTATTGGCGATATTGCTACATCATCGTATGACAGTTCAGATTTGCAGGCATCATTGGCTACATGGAACAGTATAAAAGAAAGCTGGAACGACAATAAGTCCAATGAGATTGAAGGAAAATATTATGTAAATCTGCGAGTCTTAACTGGTAGATTAGAAGAACTCGCTTCACAAACACAAAGTGAAATGAATATCATAAAAATCCAATTAGATAGTATTTAACAATTAATTGAGCCCATCTATCAATTTTTATGAAGTAGGTGGGCTCAACAAATAGGAGGTTAATTATGGCTGGTAGAGTTGTCGTTCATAATGTTGGAGAGCTTCAGAATTTTTGCTCTCAACTTAGTACAATGAAATCTGATTTAGAAACCAAAGCTGGTCAGCTTAAGAGTCTCGCTGATGAACTCCAGCAGCAGGCTGGCGCAATGAATAGTGCGACTGAATCTCAGGGTAGTAACTGGCAAGATCCGCAGTATGAGAAACTGAAGGGCGAGATTTCACCTGTGGTTAGTGCGGTGAATCAAACCGCAACCTCAGTTCAAAGCACAGCGGGCACAATTACTCAGCAAATGGCACAGGTGGAGTCATCTATCCAATATATTCGACAGCTTATAAGCAAGCTTAATGACATTTCATAAGGAGATAATTCCATGTCAGATGTTAATACAACAATAGTTGACATAGATAGAGCTATGGATTGTTTTGAAGCTTTTCAGTTTAAAAGTTCTGATTTTGTAAAGATGATCAGATTTGATATTAATCAATTGGGAGATGCTATAAGTCAGAAACTTAGTATGCTCCATGACGAGTTAGATGAGTTATACGATGAACTTGAAGAAGCTGAAGATGATGAGCGCGATTGTTCTTCTATTCGTGAAAGAATAGCTGAAGTCCAACGTAGAATCGCAAAGGTGGAACCGTTACAATCGCATCATATAGCCTTAAAGGACAGCTTTTCGGATGACTCTTCTCAATTGTTGAGTGCGGTTACAAATCAAACTTCAGCAGGGGTAAGAGAGATGGCGGCATATCTTCAAAAGATTCAGAAAATATATTCTCCTGGTGGAAAAGGTGGTAGTGCTGGCAATTCTGGACGAAGTGGTGCCTCTGAATATAGAGTGGTTATAATAGACTCAGCAAAATACCCTCAATCTGCTGAACATATACAAAACTGTATCAGAATGGGCTATCCAGCGGTTTTAACGCTAAACCGAGATGGTGCAGATGAGAATAGAAAACAGTCATTAGCTGGGATCGCAACCAGAAGGAATGATGGATTTGATCGAGATGAGTATCCTCCAGCGGCTTTCATGGAAGGCGGTGTGGATGCTCATGTTGCCTACATTGTATCGTCTGATAACAGGGGTTCTGGGTCTTCGTTTGGACAACAACTATCTAATGCTCCTAACGGCACAACTGTTCGATTCAGAGTAATATAAGGAGGAAAATCTATGGACAATGCATTATCCATTATTCAAGGTTGGATCAAAAGTAGTACATATAAAGTTGTAATAATACCCAGAACTGGACATGAATATGATTGTAATGAAGTTCTTGGGATTACAGAGCATTCTGTTCTAGGATCAATAATTAATAGTGTAGGTGGAATTTCCATTTATAACAATTTAATACGGCATTATGGCGGAGAAAATAAATACAGTCTCTCAATTCGCCTTGTTAATCAGATTAAGAATGGTATGCCTTCACTCATAAAAGGACAACTGATTATTGCAGATGATATCTATGGAGGGTTATTTTCTATAAATAGCAATCCTCATCAAGGAAAAATAGGTAACATTATGTATCTTCCTCCAGACTCTTATGTATGGGAAAGTCTTGATATAGGTCATTCAGCATTTGTAAAATGGAGCTTGACCGGAGACTTAGACTTGTTTTACAAAACAATTAGAGAAAAAATAAGTACTTCTGGAATCATCTGCAATTTTATGGAAACTTTTAGCTTTTCTCCGCCTCTTTGGGTGAAAGCAAATGCACATAAGTGTTATAAAATCCAGTCAACAAATAGTATTCAAATTAGAGGTCAAATGATCTCGCAATTATATGACCATGAATAGTTTTATCGATAGTTTGAGGCGGAAGAGGCAGTCTTTTAGTATAACTGTTACTTGTGATAATTTAGAGAAGCTGATTTTAGAATGTTTCCTATTGCATCCAGAATTATTATCTTTATTAGATACCCTTTCATATCGATACATTGTTTCTGGTAATAGATACACAATAGATTTCTCTGTAAAATATCATGCTGACAATAGTAAAATGACATTTGTTGTACGCGATGAATTTGAATTAATTATTGCGGCATCAATGATACTAAAATCACATAAAGATAAGGTGAAGATAATAATTGACAACAGAAATCTATTTTTTAATAAACAAACAATCATACAGCGCATACATGATTTACAAAGCATTTCTGGGATTGAATTTGAATTAGGTCAACGCTCTATGAGCAGTTCTCTCATTCGCTCCTTCTTTGGTGAGAAAATACTCGTTTGCGAACTGTCATATCAGTACTTTGATGACGCTTTTTTAGTGAATCAATTATCTTGTATCGTTGCAGAGCACTGTATTAAAACAGCACATATTCATGGTGAAGAGAATATTGTTAATTATCTTCTAAAATGGTTTAGGGATAATGTTCGCTACAAAGACAACGATTTGCAATCCGATCACTCAGCTGTCGGCTTAATAAAAAACGGTACTGCTGTTTGTCAAGCAATAGCAGTATATGCTTATTTATTTCTTAATAGAAAAGGCATTCACACAAGGTATGTTTGCGGAGAAGGCGATGGAAGCGGAGGTTGGGAAGCCCACGCATGGAATTTATCCTTAATTAAAGGATCGTGGACACATATTGATTACACATTTGAATTATCTTCTTTTAGGTGCAACGCTATTAAATCTTTATCAGAATTTGAAATAGATCATAGATGGGAAAAAGCACCGTATAATACAGAAAACTCTAATAGAGCAAAAAATACTGTAAATACATTGAGATCATCTGTAGTAACTGTTTTGCCTAATCAGAATCTATTTTCAATAAATGGCGTTATCACCTATATCCCCTCTTTGGATAATGCTGCACCAGCGATAAATGGAAAAATGTATATCTCTGTTTTTGATATTTTACCGTTTTTTGATATTTGTTTTAATATCAATGATAATAGAGTTGCGTTTTATGTTGGGGTGAAAAAGTATTCTTTTCCAATATCGGTAGTACAGAAAAGAAGAAACACTCTATTTTTTCCAATTGAATTGTTAGTAAATATGGGATTAACGGTTTCCATCGATAATCATTCGAGAATAACTTTATCAATGTAATCCTCTATGAACTAAATAGGGTAATGTTATGGAACAAGAGTACGAAAAGCATCCAGAGATTCAAGCCTTAGAAAAAAAACAATGAAAAAATTATGTCCGTATGTCATTCCGCCAAGATTGCTATCTTTCTTCTGAAGACGCTGGATGAATTGTGCATGTTTAACCACTTATTAATAGTGAACCTAAAGAATGGACTTTTTTAATTAAATGTCCCTTTGATCATCTAAGTATTGAAAGCTCGATTAGATGTTATCCTATAAAACCTAATTATTATGATCTACAAAAAATAAATGTATTTTAGCGAATTGGAAAGGATAAGTATGAAAGCAATAGTAAATTTAATAATAAGTAGGACTATTAAACAACCAAACAAAATAAATACAATTTTTTGGCTTATACATATAATATAAGAAGGCTAAAAATATATTCTTTTAATAATTTGCAATATTTTTAAAAATCTATATTATATGATGAAATCAAAAATAATATGTATTTTAACAAGATGTATTTTCGCATAAACTACTGTTTAAAAAATATACCATTATACAATCATTTTGAAATAGTATAATCGTCAAAATAAAAGGGGGGGATTTAAATGAACTATATGTTACAGCCAGACGGTTCTCTGGTTATTGTAGACACAATATCAAGTGTAGATTATAGTTTTTTACATGGATATACAATAACAAAAACAGATTTTCAGTGTAATCCAAAAGTAATTAATGTTGCTTGTGCTAATCATTCAAAATTGCATTATAAAAGTTTTGTACAGCAAATATATGAAAGGCCACTAAGATTCTCCTATCCAGATTATATTAATGTATATAATAAATTTCCAATTTATTATGAACATATAATACGTAGTAATAGACAATTATATCAGCAAGGTATAATTCCAAATGAAGATACATATCTTCTAAAATATGTGCCTAAGAAATTTTTTGAATATCTGGTATGTCTATTATCGCAGAATTGGACAAATCTTTTCAAATAGATTTGTTGAAAGCATTGGTTAATTGTTATAGAAGTTTTTTACAATTTGTATGGAGAATACGTGATATGGAGAATGTAAGAGCGGCACATTCATATGGAGGAGAAATACTTGTTTCTGAAGAACATTCTTTCAGTATTCATTACGCAAAAAATGGAACTAATTATATGCAATTACGTCTTATGAATATATATTTTGAAGAACTTAATGGTGAATGTATCAATTTTAGTTTTAAATATTTTCGATCAAGAGATATAATTAATTACGCTGAAAAGCACTCAACTAATTGGATTGGGGATGATGCTTTAACAATTCAAATACCAAAATTTAAAAGTATAAAAGAAGGCAAGCAATTGGTAAACCCGGTAACAATATTTAATGAAATTTTATTTAAATATATTACGCCTTTCTTTGCAGCTAATGGAATTGAAGTTAGGATACGTCCGAATGGTGATTTTTATCATTGCATAGCAACATTTCCTTGTAACATTAGAGGATTGTAAATAATTGAATATGAATAATAATTTGTATTCATAGATATTGACTATGTTTTCTTGGCAAATTTTGTGATATCTTTCGCTAAAAATTTTTGTAAGGCATATGATGTGCCAGTGATTTTTTGCTTTGTCCGCAATAAAATTTTCATTTACTTGAAAACTCACATATATTTTCTATGAATATAAGTTCTAAAATGGTATTTGCTATGGAATATATAAATATCTCTTTTATATCTGGTACTCTTTCTTTTAATGCGTTCATTGTAATCTCAATTCTTGAATTGTATGAGGATAGGGCGTATTCTTTGCTATCGCAATGTACGCTGTCACAACATTGCTTAGATTATCTTTTGTTGGTCAAGAACTCGTAGTGCATTAGTGATTTTTTGTTTAGCGTGGGCTATAAAATGGATTGTAGTATTTGAACTGGGATTGGCAAGAGACGCCAGCACCAATAAATTCCAGCATTATGCTTTTTAATCAACAAAGTTTTCGATTAAATTTACTATGCACTTTTATTTACCAGTATTCATAATAGATATATTGTCTGACATTTGATATTGCTGGGAAAAATAAAAAATTAGAGTAAAAGAATCAATATGGTAAATTTAAGATGTGATAAATAATGTATATAGTGAGGTGGTACCATTGGGTACGAAAGATGAAATTATGAAGTTGCGTGAAGCTCTTCTTTATGAAAGTCTTGAAGATGATACTTCGAAGAAAGATACAAAATTAGAAAAATTACGAAGTGAAGGCAGAAAACAATTCTTCACAGATAATTTGGAATACACTAACACTTTGTCAAGGCAATCATTATGTAATGAAATCAAACAAATTTATAATGAATATATGCAGACTAGTGAGAAAATGCAGGGATTTATTCCTCGTCATAATAAATACATTGATGGTTATACTACTCCTTGGTTTGAGGAAAAGCCGGAGTTACTTGAACAAGAAATAACGGTAATGAGAAGTCATTATCCTGATTTTATGCTAAGAAAAACGATTGACGGAAATCTATGTTGGATAGGTATAGTGAAACCTATAATTGTCAGAAAAAATGCAGAATACGAGTTACGATTATCGTATGATAATTATAGAAAGCCATCAGATGATTCGATGTTAATTGATGTTATTACCACTGATTTTTCCATTAATAATAATATGAGGATTTGGCTTGATCGTAGTTTTAACAAAATAAATAGATTGTATTCAAACCATGCTGCAATTTGTATTACCAAGGCTATTAAATTGCTAAATGCATATGAACTATTTTTGAGTGGGTATATAGATGAAAGAGAATTTGATTTCATCATTTAAATGTGACAGCTTTCTTATTTATTAAAAATGAGTGTAGAAACGAGAGAAAAAATATTAGTTGACAAATTTTACTCAAGTCCACTTGACTCTGAAAAACTTTATGAAAATTGTGCGGTATCTGTATCGGCAATTTTGATGTTAGATGTGCCTGTAGCTGCATGTTAACAACGATAAATTACAGTATTTTGGATGGTTGGTTTTGCAATATGTCCGAGATGATAATTACGATTATAGTAGATTAAAATTTGTGAAAATTGTTGAAAATCAGAAGCTTTCAGTAAAATTTATCGGTATTTTCGTGTTATTCAAAAATCAAAAAGCTCACTTTCTACAACTGCTTTCAGCTCTGATATTGCAATTTCATAAGGCACATCTTCAAATAAAAGTTGTTTGGTAATCGTTTCATAGTCCTGACAGAGCTCTCTTTTTCAATGATCTCTGTCAGGACTTTCTTAATATCTACTCTGTCCTGAACGCTGTAACATTTGGCACTGAGCTTTCTTTTCTCTGTTACTTGCATAGCAAGTGCTTTTTAGGGGACTTTCTGATGGTTTTGTTTCAGCCAGCATATTCAGATCAATATTTTCTGAAAACCGTTCGATCAAACCATAGCACTTGGAAAGTGATGTTCCGCCTTTGAATTTGATCTCAGGCATTTTCTCTACAAGCTTTTTAAGAAAAACAGTTACAAAATAGTCTTTCTCAATGATCTCAGGTTTTATATTCAGATACTCTGATGTGCGGAGTATCAGCTGTTCAAATATTTCTGTTTCATTGTGCAACATAGTATATGATCTCGCTTTCAATCAGGTTTCTCATTGTTTTATCAGGAAATAGTGGAGCATATCGTGATATTTGCTGTCTGCTGATGCTTTTTTCCTTTATTAAGTCGCAAAGAATGTTTCTTTTTTCCTCATCAAAAAAATCTATGGATAGACTGTTCATAAGTTCAAGAAAACTTAGAATATCCACATTTTCATTTGTAATCTCCGTTCGGCTTTTACGCAATGTAACACTCATATTTCCTATTTTTACATTGCGAAGTTTTGATGTTTCATTATTCGTGCAAATTTCTGTGGTATTCGGAACTTGCGTTGACAGTCCATATCTGTTGAGTGCAGAAAGTCCCATGTAAAATCCGTTTATCTTGCCGTCTTTTTCAATATATTTATACTCGATCATTTTATTGGGATTCAAAATGCTTGCACCAAATGGTGTTTGTGATGGAATATAGTAAATTCCTCTTTCATATCTGATAATCTTTTTTGCTTTGCACAGTTTGGAAAGTTCCTTGTCTATCCAAGGTCTTGAATAAGTTTCATACTTAATATCACTTACAGAGATAGGTTCATTTGTTCCAAACGTGTCAAGCAAATATTCATACAACATACTGACACCTCCTCGTATTTTTATTATATCACGTTCTACCTCATGAGTCAAATGAAATATAAGTACCCTGGTTGAATTTTTTCAATCTCTTGTCGGATTTTAATGCTTCAATATCTGGCATGGCTATTTTATCGGTTATTGGTGGTATATCCAACTGATTACGTGACAAAATGGTCTTTCGTACAAAAATACTATGATATGCTTGACTTCTCGGCTATTATGTTCATAATAGTGTCGGGAGGTCTTTTTTTATGGATAGAGAAGTGAAGTACAGGGTTAACAAGTATATATTAAGATTGCTTGTTCAACATGATATTATTTTAAAAGCAGATGCAGCAATTATTCAGATGCAGTTGCTTGAAGAAATGAATCCACCATATAAAAGTGTAGAGGAGATTGGAGACTTTGAAGAATATAGAAAAAATTCCAGCGACAAAAATACCGGAAAATGATTTTCCAAAACAAGAAAAGAAGAGGGTTGCTGCATACGTTCGTGTGTCTACAATTCGAGATGTGCAAACCAACAGCTTTGAACAACAATGCGAATATTTTACTGAGTATATTAAGAAAAAAGAAAATTGGATTTTTGCAGGGATATACTATGATCGCGGTATGAGTGGCGGTTCTACTGTAAAGAGAATTGGTTTTCAAAATATGATTGCTGATTGCATTGCAGGTAAAATTGATATGATAATCACAAAAAGCATGTCCAGATTTGCTCGTAATACTGTAGATACTTTAAATACATTGAGGCAACTGAAAAGGTTAGAAATAGGTGTTTACTTTGAACGTGAAAATATATGGTCTCTTGATGAATCAGGAGATTTTCTGATATCTTTGCTTGCTTCTTATGCCCAAGAAGAATCAAGATCTATTTCTAACAATGTGAAATGGGGAATCAGAAAGGGCTACGCAAAAGGGATTTATACTGTTCGAACAAAAAGATTTCTTGGGTATGGTAAGGGCATGATAGTCAATCAAGAAGAAGCCGCCATAATAAGATTGATATATCGCTTATTTTTATTCGGATTTTCTATTTATCAGATTGCAAATATACTGAATGAAAAATCTGTTATCAGAGCCGGAAACGGGCAAAAATGGTTTGCAAATGTAGTGGAAAGTATTTTGAAAAATGAAAAGTATATAGGAGATACGCTACTGCAAAAAGGTTATATTGACGATTATATCACACATCATAAATCCAAGAATACAGGTCAGCTTCCCAAATATTATATTCATGATGATCATGAAGGTATCATATCGAAAGATGTATATTATTTTGTTCAGGATAAATTAAGCAGAAAAACTCGTTCCTCATCATATAAGCATTTTTTTAACGACAAGATTGTGTGTAGCTGCTGCGGTGCATTTTTTAGACCTGTCAAGTGGCATTCGACTACATATAATCAGCGAGTATGGATTTGTAAAGGGTGCAAAGAAAATACTCATTTATATGAAGAAAATCTATATGAGACGGTAATAAGACTTTGGCAATTATTGATTGAAGATTATGCTACAGATGAGCTTTCAGCAGCTTGTTCTAAAATTCCATTAAAAGCTGATTCATTTGGATTTGATGAGCTGAGTATTATTCTAAATGACATTACCGTCTATCCTAATAAGCTACTCCGCTATAAGCTTATTGACGGAAGAACATATGAGTTGATGTATGAGAAAAAAGATAAGAGAAAACACGCCGTCCCTAATTCAGAAGTATTGTGAGAAATTATCAAAAAGTCATTAGTATTTAAGTGGAAACGATTATATTAAGCGGGTGCAATAAGAAAACGATTATCGTTAAAATGGGTGCATATTTTCTTGCTTTGGGTGCCTTGTATCAAAATAAGCATTCTTTGACAATCGAATCATTATATGAACACCTTAGTTCACCTTCACGCGAAGAAAATGAATTGTTGTGTTCGTATTGCGCTATATTTTTTCCACCATCAAGGTATCACAATTGATACAATGTAGGAAATGCACTCACAAAAGTGGGTGCATTTTTCTATGCTCAAAACCAGCTGATAGCAAACGGTTACTGAGGGTGGATGCAAATTTTACTGATTTAACATCTTAAAAATCAAACGATTATAGGGTCGGATGCACCCATCGTTTGCTATCAAGGAAATTCCCATGTTTTACACAGAAAAATACCCTCGACAGTTTTTACACTGACGAGGGTACCTACTAACTTTAAACAGTCAGCAGGACAATGCTTATTGGTTCAGTAATTCACGTTTCATCAGACAGAGATCAAATACGTCCAGTCTTTCATCCTCACAAAGATCAGCTGCTTTCCAGTCAGCAAGTGTTGCATCGGGAACAGCAAGCAGCCATTTCTGGAGTGCAACTACATCGGATACATTAAATATACCGTCTGCATTCACGTCGCCTTTTACAGGCAGGGTATCAATTGGTATAAATGTTATGCCATATGTTTCTGCATACTCTTCCGCTGTAGAGTACTGATAGCCATAGATTCTGTCCGAAGGAATGGTATTTCGATAGTCATAAATCTCGCAGTCCGGATTATGGATTGTAACAGATTGCAAATTGCAACAGTTCTCAAAGGCAACAATATCCACACTTGTTACACTTTCAGGCAATATCACAGAGGTAAGCTGATAGCAGTCACCGAACGCCCAGGTTCCGATACTTGTCATGCTATCAGGAATGGTAACAGAGGTGATGTTGTCATAATATCGGAACGCCCAATCGCCGATACTTGTCACGCCTTCTTCAATAATGACTTTCGTGATGTCGTCACGATACCTATCCCACGGAGGAGCTGCTGTGGACGAATAATCCGTCATTTCACCCGTACCGGAAATTGTAAGCACACCGTCCAGATACTTCCAAGTGAGCGATTCGCCGCAGGTGCCGATATTGCACTCCACAAATTTCCTGCCATACTCTTTCGCATAGCTTTCCGCTGTAGAGCCTTTGTACCCGTAAATCACAGAACCAGGATACAGTGTATCTTTACCAGGATACTCTGTATCTTTCGCATCATAAATCTCACAGTCAGGATTTTCAATTCCGACAGAATGCATCGTTTTACAATCCTCAAAGGCTAATCTATCGATGGAAGTCACGCTCGCAGGAATTGTAAATGATCTGAGTACGTAGCAATTACAGAACGCAAGGCAACCGATGCTTGTCACGCTGTCGGAGATGGTGAGGGTTTCAAGATTCACACAATCTTTAAAGGCGGCATCTCCGATTCTCGTGACGCCATCATCAATGATAACATTTACAACCTGTTTCTTGATATTATACCACTTATACCACTTAGGATTATACGAATCGTAATCCATAATTGCACCATGACCTGAAATCGTCAGCGTGCCGCCCGCAAATATCCAGTTTACATTATCACCGCAGGTACCGCTTAACAGCTCATTAAAATCTCTGTTATATGCTTTCGCATAACTTTTGGCTGTAGAGCCGTCATAACCATAGATCTCAGCATTTCTGTAAATGGTATTCTCGCCATCGAAAATTTCGCAATCAGGACTATTGATGGCAATCGCTGTAAGACCGATACAGCCGGCAAAGGCAGAATCGCCGATACTGGTGACGCTGTCCGGCACGGAAACGCCTGTAATGGCGGTGTTGCCCTGGAATGCGCTGTCCCCGATCCGGGTGACGGATTTTCCGCCGATCTCCGCCGGAAGTTCCAGCTCACCGGAGACATCCGCAGAACAGCCGGTAATGGTGACTGTGCCGTCCTCCTCTGTCGTATAGGTCAGATTTTCGTATGTACTCTCCACAGTACTCACCGAAAGCACCGCCTCCGGCAGACTCGCCGCATACAGCGGCACTGCACCCATACACAGTACCCCTGCTGTCAGAGCCGCCAGGATTTTTTTCATTTTACCCAATTTCATTCGCTCCCTTCATAGCTTTTTGTTACCATTTTACAGTATAATATGACCTAGTATCATACTACATTAATTATTATAACACAGAAAAGTCGAAAGCGATACGGAGATTCTCAGAATTTTCCATTAACAAAAGCGATGCCGCCTGCAAAAAAGGCACGGTGTCTGCGCACCATGCCTTTCCCTTGTCTATAGGATATTCCACCAAAACGGCATCTCACTTTCGCTCAGCCGCTGGATCCACATTCGAGCCTCTGAGAGTTCGGAGTCCAGCTCGTCACAGTCTGCGCCCAGCATTGGGGTCAGATGGGCAACGGTCACGTCGATCTGCAC
>OIGD01002160.1_pt1 | contig 16025 bp, 9 predicted proteins | sample 1582211 | NCBI WGS metagenome assembly OIGD01 (sample SAMN04414078, study PRJEB24778) | human gut metagenome | material: faecal | host: Homo sapiens
GTTTACAAAATGATGAAACTGATAATTTTATATCTAATGATAATAGCAATTGCTGTAGGACTAAGTCTGAATATGTTTTTAGAATATGTAACAGAAATGAGAGGCGGAGTGCTGGGGTATGGTGAAAAAGATTTTTTGCGAAAAGTAATAATGACTGGATATATTTTATGCACAGGAATACTATTCATGTCTTATTTCCTAAACAAAATCATAGAGTGGTTTAGTGTATATGTTCACTAATGCATATGTTCGGTCAAGATAAAGATGGCGTAAATATATAAGCATGAGGGAAGGAACTGCACAAGATATTACATATGTGTGATGTATTGACTTTTGGATAAAAATACGCATAATAGTTTTCGTGCATATAAAACATCTTTACATTAAAAATGGAAGGATGGAACTATGAAATACACAATCAGATATAATAAAACAGAAGTATACAGATCGGAAATAACAGTTGAAGTGCAATCAGAGGAAGAAGGGAAAAAGCTGGCACAGCTTGCTGCAGATGTAGCCAATGAACAGGGAATCGACGATGCATTGTTTGAAGAGGTGCGAAATCACGTGAAAGTGATAAGTGCGCAGGAAAATTTACCGAGCTGCAGATTTGAATTATTATCATAGAAAAAAGATGGAATGATCGTTTGGGAAATCACAAACGATCATTTTTTTAATATTTTTTGAAAAGATTTCGGAAAACAATGGTAATATAAAAACCAGTATTTATGCGGGTTTAGTGGCATTTTGTAATACATTTTTTAAATGTAAAAATCAAAATGTATTACAAATTCATGCTTGTCAAACAAAAGGATATATGCCTACACTAATATTGATCGTTTTATATTGCACAGTACCTTTTTTAATACACCAAATTAAGGAGGTACAAAACTATGAAGAAACCATTAATCAAAGCATTAGGAGTAATCCTGAGTGCAGCTATGATCTGCGGATCAGTACCGGCAGGCGTCTCACCAGCGCTTGCAGCAGAAGTGACAGAGGGCGTCTCACCAGCGCCGGTCATGGAGGTATCTGCAGAAGCAGCTGCGACCAACGAGGTATCTGTGACCGATACCGGGAATGAAGAAAAGGAGAGTGATAACAGCAGCACAGATCCGGATGAAGACGCTACCAGCGTATCGGGTAATGCTGCAGAAGAGGAAACCGGTGAAGCTGCCGGTGATGATGAAACGGAAGAGGTTGACGGATTGGAAGATCTGATGGCAATAGATCTGAATACAATAACAGATTCACAGCTGTCAGAAAAACTGCTTTATGCAGATGGTCAGAATGTATGGGCATACCTTACTTCATTATCAGATCAGGATCTTGCAGCAGTACTGGAAAGAGATACCTGTCTGAAAGAGACAACAACCATCTATACATATGCAGGTACAAAAGAGGCAGAATCAAACGAATGCTCTACAGATTTTGTTTCCGAAGAAAATGCGGGAACATATTATGATTATCTGAAAGACCAGTATGACAGAGTCAGGGCAGCTGCGTGGAATGCATCCGGTGGTTCGATTTATTTCAAATTCCTGAAAGATGGAAGCGAAGGAACTGCACGTGTGGATTGTAAGAGTGTTTATAACACAAGCAACAATCTTAAGGCTGATGTTAAGGTTAATGTGCAACTAGCTGTTACAGGAGCTCCTTATGGCTTTAAACTTACCCATGATAATAAGGTATATCAGTCAGACCAGGGCAAGAGTAACACGGGTGATTATGACCAGTTATGGATTTATTTCAAGTATACAAAGCCGGCGGGATATACTGTGGGAGGATATACGACTAATGTGTCCGATCTTAACAAAACCGTGTGCTATCTAAGAGCCGGAAATGCTACAGATACTACATATACAAATAAGGATTCTGCACAGTCAGAAGACTGGGTATGTGCGATTGTATCCATGTATGATGCAGTCGGATCAAAAGCTACACCAAGGAAGACAACACCAATCTTTACGATACCTTTTACACCAATCGAATATTATGTGTCGTATAACGCTAATGGTGGATCGGGAGTCGATTCGCAGAAGTGTACTTATGGTACCACATACACATATGCATCAGCACCAAAGACTGCGCCTCATTACACTTTAAATGTCAATCTTAGCGGAGCTCCGGGAACGGCAAGTGCGATCAGTGCACCAAGAGCCTTTGTAAACTGGAGTGACGTAAATCCGGGACAGCAGTTTAGTAATCTGACAACGACAAACGGTGCTACGATTACGAAGGTGGCAAACTGGGGTAATGGTACATGCACTCTCCCTGCAGCACCATCCAGAACAGGTTATCATTTCGGAGGATGGAATACAGCTCAGGGCGTAAAAGGTGCCGGAACAGCGTACACAGCGACGAAAAATGAAACCATTACTGCCGTATGGGGTGCACAGAAATATACTGTCAATTTTGTAAGTGACGGAAAAAACTATGGCAGTCAGTCCTTTGTTTATGGAACAGCGCAGGGGCTTAGATCACTTGCAGATCTCAAGATCAGCAAACCAGGCTACAAGTTTTTAGGCTGGAACGGAACCTATACAGATGGTCAGGCAGTTAAGGATCTGACAGATATCAATAACGGAACGGTAACGTTGACAGCGCAATGGGAAGCAAAGACAGATACGCCGTATACCGTACACAGATATGTGCAAAAATCTTTGGACAACACAGACCTGGCAACAGGGTATGAGCTTTACAAGGCACCAGAAGGAACAGAAAATCCTATCCTTGGCACTGAGACAAAAACTGCTACGACGGATACATCAGTAACCGAGATAGCAGTAGCAATTCCTGGCTACGACACACCGGATGCAATCGGACCTAAAACAATCGCCGGCGATGGATCTACAACCTTTGATTTTTACTATAACATAACGGATACCAGAGCAACGCTTACAGTCAACCATTATTACCAGACAGAGATCGATGGAGACTGGGTGTTGTATGATGGCAAGTTTGGTAAATATACAAACGAGGCATTTACAAATGTATTTCATGGTACAGTCGGCGAGAGCATGACACCGGAACAGCTTGGTACAAAAGATATTCAAAATTTTGAATTAAAATACAACAATCAATACACGCTTGTTCCTACTGAAACAGCACCAAAGACAGTAGTGCTTACAAAGAGCAGTGAAGTCAATTATTACTACAAAATGGTCAAGAAAAACACAGTTGTTGAATATAAGGTTGATCACTATATCCAGAAGACACCAGGGGGAAATTATGAACTATTTGAAACAACAATAGATAAGGCAGAACTTGGCTCTACGATTTCTCCGGCTCTTGATCAGAAAGCGATCGATGCCGTAAATGCGATCGAAGGCTGCAAATGTGAAAAACCACAGCTGCAGGTTGTGACGATCACACAGGAGGGCATGGTATTTAAGTATAATTATGCCTGCGTCAAGGGAACACCAAATGCAGCGAATGGAGGATCAGACCTGACGGATGCAGCAATCAATGAAATTGCCAAAAAGCTGGCTGCGGGATTATCTTTCTCGATGGATATCGATGGAGTAAATTATGAAATCATACAGAATCCGGATGGCACGCTGGCAATCAAATTTGCAACAACAACAGATACAAAGGTTGTCATTCCTGATGTCATTAAAATCGGAGATAAGGTATACCGTATCACAGAAGTATACGAAAAGGCATTTAAGGATAATACAACACTCAAAGAAGTAACAATCAGCCAGAACGTAAGTAAGATCGGCAACAGTGCTTTTGAAGGATGTACAAGTCTTGAGAAAGTAACACTGAAAGAAGGGCTTGTAACGATCGGAGACAAAGCATTTAAGGGCTGCAGCTCCCTGACAAGCATCACAATGCCTGCAACGGTTCAGAAGATTGGTAATTATGCGTTCGAGAATTGTACAAAGCTTAAAACAGTTAAGCTGAATGAAGGTCTTTTGACAATCGGTAAGAAAGCATTCTATAACTGTAAAGCTCTGAAGAAGGTTAAAATTCCGAAGAGTGTTCTGAAGATCGGCAGCTATGCATTCGCAAAATGTGCAGCACTGACAAGCTTTACTTTTGCAACAGATTCACAGCTCATGGCTATGGGCGCTGGTGTGTTAAGCAATGATAAGAAGCTCACGAAGATCAAGTTGCCTGGCAAGCTTACAGCAGTGCCAAGTAAGGCGTTTAAGAATGACACGAAGCTTGCAAGTGTTACGATCGGAAAGAGTGTAACCAGGATCGGTGCAGAAGCATTTAATGGCTGCAAGAAGATCAAGAAGGTTACAATCCCGACAAAGGTACAGACAATCGGCGAAAAGGCATTCTATAACTGCAAGAGCTTAAAGACTGTTAGCATCAAATCAAAGGCACTTACAAGTGTAGGCGAAAAGGCATTCAAGAAATGCAAAAAAGGTCTGAAGCTTGTAGTACCGGGCAAAAAGACTACAGCATACAAGAAGCTGCTGAATGGAAAATACTAAAAGTAATAAGGAGAACCCGGATCACTCCGGGTTCTTGTATGTGCGCCGCTAGGTGCACATAATGATAAAAGGTACTTGATTTCTCAAGTACCTTTTTGTATAATCTATTTAGAAAGTGAATCGGACGTGATGCCGATTTGCCCTCAGTAAATAACTATATTTGAAATAGCATTCACTTTGGTCGGAGGATGCTATTTCTTTTTATTATGATTGTCTATGTATGACAGTGCCGCAAATATAACCAGCAACAGAGTTAATACTTCCATTGTGTTCATGGCCATCACCCTCCTTTGTAAACTAGAGGGCATCTAATAATCGGAATCACATCCTGCTTTCTCTATAGATACAATACCAGTGTACCATAAAGAATACATGTGTACAAGGTAACCAAAACACTGGTTTTTTGTCAAACATATTACAATGTCCTGCAGTATTTGATATGGGAATTTATGTGAAAATTTGTATAAAATATCAATAATATGGAATACTTGATTTTAGCCGGAGCATATGATATATTGTGCTTAGGCAAAAATGATGAAAGTGCTTCTTAGAAGCAGCAAAAACCCCACGAGGTGCGAACTCGTGGGGTTTTCTGTTCCGTTTTGGCAAGGTGGCTTAGGCCTTAGGCTGATTGCCGTCCTTAATCATTTCTATCCAGCCATTTGCAAATATAGTAGGCAACTATACCTGCCGCAATAGAAATGATAAATGATGAAAGTATCTCCAAGAAGCAACACCCCCTTTCATGCCGGTATAGGGGTGGCAACGAAGTTATTTTAGCATATATTCATGGTTTAAACCATAGGCAGACAGTTTTGGTTTATTAGTCTATTTGATGCGCGGATGATGTTGAAAAAATACGAGAAAACCCAGCAAATACTTGCTTTTATGACGTGCGTATGATATAATAAATGTAGGTTATTATAAGGTATTTCCATGATAAAGTCAAAGGGGGAAAGGTACATGAAAAAAAGGATAGTAGCATTCCTGTTATCTGCAGCAATGGTTTTTACAAATATCATGCCGGCTATGGCAGATACTACAGTGATCAACATGGAGGGGATGGTAACAGAACAGAGCCGGGAAGAGGAGCTGCAGCCTGATCAGGATGTGGTATCAGATAATGATCTGTTAACGGATACTGCTGTGGATCAGCAGGTAGAAGATAGTGACTATTCTTTGAATATACCAAAGAATGGTACGATCAGCTCCGGAAGCAGCTACGGCTATGCTGAAAACGGTTTAAATTCCAGTCTGGAAAATGACATCGATGCGGATTGTGCTGTGACATATCCTGCTAAATATGATCCGCGTCCTGCAGGAGTGTCAGGGGCCCGTCATCAGTATCTGGGATCATGCTGGGCGTATTCGGCACTTGCTGCAGCAGAATCCAATCTGATTAAAAAAGGATACACTGATAGCTCCATTGATTTGTCGGAGTTTCAGCTCATCTATTTCATGAACCATGAAAATATTGATCCGCTTGGGAATTATACAAAAGACACAGAAGATAGCGGCAAAACCATGACAGAGTTATTTAATCAGGGAGGATCACCTAAAGCGGCAGTATCGTTTCTCTCAAAATGGACGGGACCGGTGCTGGAAAGCCAGGCTCCGGTTATTAGAACTGCATTGCCAGGAGGTGGCTGGGTAGATGAAGCTGATCAGATGGATGCTGTCGTACTGGGGCAGGAGCTTTGTGCTAATTCAAGCAACTGGCATTTTAAAGGTGCTAAGTATTGCGATTATGATGTGGATCACATTGATAATATAAAGGAACTGATCACGAATTATGGTGGTGTAAGTATGTGCTATTATGATGATGGCAAACACTATTCCTATACTTGTCCCGGTGAGGGTGAAGATGCAAATTATTATTTCGCGTATAAAGCAGCAGCTAATCATGCAGTAGAAATAGTAGGGTGGGATGATAACTATTCTAAAGAGAATTTCAAACATGCAGGGACAGAGAAGCTTCCTGAAGCAGATGGCGCATGGCTTGTGAAAAACTCCTGGGCTGAGGCACGAATCCCAGATCCTTATGTATATAATGAAGCATATAAATCAAGTGGTTATTTCTGGCTTTCATATTATGATAAGACAATCTGTGAGATTATAGCCTTAGAATATGATTCCAAAGATACGTACGCAAATATGTATGCGTATGAAGATACAGGTAATTTGGTTGGTAATAATGTTACTACTCATATGAATATATTCGAAGCCAAAGCATATGGCTCTGGGGCAGTAGAAAAGATCGATGGGGTTATGACGTATCTTGCAGCAAATATGCCATATACGCTGACTATCTATATAAATCCGGTAGTTGAAAACGGCAAGCTGATAAGCTATTCCGGAAAAAGCGAACAAGTAACCGGAAGCAGTGATTATCAAGGATTTTATACGATTGATCTGAAGGATAAGAATATTTATGTGCCGGATGGTATGACATATGGAATTTGTATAGAAACAGCAAAGGATAAAGCTGAAAATGGATGCGCACCGGTTGGGTATGGAGGCCATTATCAGGAGTATGGTCAGACTTATTCAGGCAATTCATTGGATTCCTTGATCGACAATAAATATTCACCAGTAAATTCAGATATAGCCCCCTGTCTCAGAGGTTTAACTAATAAAGCCTCAGGCATTGTTTTATCAGAGAGTATTTCACTTGATAAATACAGCATTGCCTTAAAGGAAGGAAAGACAGACAAAATAACAGTAGATGAAGTACTTCCGGAGAATACTACGAATAAGACCTGCAGCTTCTCCTCTACAGATGAAACGGTTGCGACCGTTGATGAAACCGGTAAGGTAACAGCAGTAGGATACGGTGAGTGTGATATAGTTGTGTCAGCTTATGATGGCATGAGCAGTGATACGTGTCACGTGACTGTTTACTGTACCGGACTCAGCCTTGCTGATCAGCAGCTCCTTGTAAACCGTGTATGTACCATCGATCCGGTATATAAAAATGGATACAAAGGAATTACGAGCGATCAGCTCACATGGGATTCCTCTGATCCGGATACAGCGACTGTAGATAGTATGGGACGTGTAACAGCGCATGCTACTGGAACAGTGACGATCACAGCGTCTATTAAGGATCCGGTACTTACGAGTAACCGACTGGTAAAGGCAAGCTGTAAGGTTACGATCGGCAGGATGGCAGAGAGTATTAAAACAGATGCTGACACAGTAACGCTTTATGAGGGCGAAACGCATCAGATAACTGCAGAGGTACTTCCTTCTGATACGACGGATAAGGGACTGACTTATAGCTGTATCCGCGATTCAATCGCAAAGGTATCTGCGACCGGTCTTATCACAGCAGTATCAGAGGGAACCACAACAGTTACCCTTACGGCTATGGATGGTAGTGGTATCACAAAAGACATAACAGTAACGGTGCTTCCGGCTATCAAGACTATTGATGTATATAATGGTGATATCACACTGCAGGCAGGAGATACATATACAACATACTTTAATGCCTATCCAAGTACGGAAGGATGGAGAGACCGGATCCGGATCGCATCGAGTGATCCGTCGGTAGCTGATGTAGGGCAGGTAGTGGCAGGGGACATAGATCCTAACAATGGCATGGCAGTGATCACTGCAAAAAAAGCCGGAGCCTGTATAATAACTATTGCAGGAGATAAGGTATCTGTTAGTTTCCAGGTGACAGTAACAGCAAAGCCAACAGACAATACAAATGCCGGAGATAGCGGAAATACTGGTGGAAATACCGGTAACAATCAGAACCCGGGAAATAATGGTAATGTTAAAAAGCCGGCACCTGTTGTAGATCCTGATCCTGTAATGATCTCAACCGGATCCATGCAGTTCAAAGTTGATGGATCAGAAGTAACACTGATCAAGATGACAGGTAAGGGAACGAAGGCATCTATTTCTGGTTACGTGAAATATAATGGCATGTCCTACAAGGTAACGAAGATTGCAGATAAGGCATTTTATAAGAATACGAAGCTTAAAACTGTAACAATCCCATCAACAGTTACAGAGATCGGAAACAAGGCTTTTTATGGATGCAGGAAGCTCACAAAGGTAACGATTCCAAAGAATGTAAAAGTGATTGGCAGCAAGGCATTTTATGGCTGCAAGAAGATCGCCAAGGTAACGGTGAAAAGTACAAAACTTAACAAGGTAGGCAGCAAGGCATTTACCGGTATCAGCAAAAAGGCTGTGATCAAAGTGCCGAAAAAGAAGCTGGCAGCGTATACGAAGCTGCTGAAAGGCAAATATACCAAAGGCGTAAAGATAAAAAAGTAAAGAGAAGCGGTGCTTGCACAGAAGCAGCAGAATATGGAGATATTATAATGGAACTGATAAAAAGAAGAAATTGTGAGTATAATATAATATATCAGATTGCCTGGTGCACCAAGGACAGGCAGCCGGTATTAGCTGATTTTCAGGCAAAGATGCAGATGACAACGATCCTGAAAAATAAGATTGAGGAAAATGGGATGGAAATGCTCCGGATTTCTGTGGGAGATGACTATGCATACGTCTGTGTAGCGGCAGATCCCAAGACAGTACCGGTAGATATGGTAAAAGGTCTGAAGGGTGGATCGGCAAGACGGATGCAGATGCTGCATCCGGAAACGTGCACGTTATTTAAGGACCGTCATATCTGGGATGACAGATATATGATTGTTGCCGGTGATCAGGATATTGTCAGTGATGTAGCAGCTTATGTTAATAGGCAAAAGAAGGGATAAGCAGTTTTTTGCAATAGATTTTCTTACACATTAAGATAAACACGCAACTTTTTACATAAAAAATTGGACAAAATAGGTATTTTGTCCAATTCCTATATTACACACTTTTTATGGCAGTTGCAAGTGTTTTTTACAAAGAAAAGAAGAATGAAAAAAAGCCCAGTTTAGGGCTTTTTAAAGAAATCAGATACAGGAATGTTGTACAAGGCTGCAAGATGATCCAATGTGTCAAAGGATAGATACATATTTTTTAGTAGTAAATTATCCTCTAATTTTAAGAGAGTTCTGTAATCGACAAGGCTTAATTTTGACAATTTATATACATCCAGATTTTTATCAGTTCTTTGCTTTTTGAAATTTTCTGCCAGCACATTGCAGAGATTCATCTGGCGATCAAAAGAAGGAAGACGTTGACTACTTTTTAGCATATCTGTCAGGTTCGCATCCAATAACAAATTAACAGGGATGTTGTAGAACTTTGCCAGTGATTCAAACACATATAGCTTTGGTCGGATCAATCCGGTGGGACTGTCAAGCTTCAACAAATAGTGAAGTGATAAAGGTGTATGTTTTGAAATATAGTATGTGCTATATTCATTATATTCCCGGAGTGCTGTTATATTTTGGCGAAAAATTATTTTGCTGTCCATATTGTTACCTCATATTGTCAGCTAGAATATTCAGCTGATTTTTCAGTTCTGTGATTTGATCGGAGATGTCATCTGCCGTGAGTATTTCTAAATCTCGATTATCATTATTTAGAATGGGCAGAATAGATTGTTGATAATTTGAAATAGCTTTTTGAACTGCATCATATGCAGCTTTAGCTGCCAAGTCTGCTTTTATAAGCAGGAGCTCGTCGGCGTTGTATACGGTAACTTGTTTTTCAAGTCTACAGATTTTATCTTGCTGATCATCTAATTTTTCTTGTAAGGCTTTCTTCTCTTTAATCAAAGCCTCTAATTCTGATTTTGAAACTTTTGATCCGGATTTTAATAACTGTAAAAGAGTTTTTTGTTCTTCATGTGATAACTTGGCATAATTGGTACTCTCTGTGAGAGTGATATTGTTTGATTCAAATTCCTTACGTAATTCTGGTATCAGATTTTGCAGAGAAGTATAATTCATGACCTGTCTTTTCTTCAAGTTTAGATCTTCTGCAATCTGATTTGCTACATTTATTTTTTCCTGTTTCTTTTTACCGATATTTTTTCTCTGGTAGAGTTTTTGCAAGCGGTCTACATTAGCTGCAGTCGTTGCAGGAGAGCGGTCACGGCTCATTTCATTTGTGATTATAAGTCTGATTTCCGAGTCGATAACTTCCTCTGGTATATCTTTAAGATCGGTATCCTCTGTATAATCGTATGCGGTACCATCTTTTATGACAGATGATACCTTGCAGGGATACCCCTTCAGTTTGTATTCTTCGATATTGCGTTGATAAAGCTTATAATATTCATCTTCTTTATTAGGGTAATTTTCAAATTCTTTAATTAAATCATCGATGGCACGCGTCCTGGTGTGGCCAGCCTCTAGTACATATATGTCCTTTTCTTCCAAATAAACTACCGTTAGATTTTGCTGTAAGCCAAAATGAAGGATAGAGTCTTTAAGTTTTTCAACCTGATCTTGCGGATAATGATTCTTTTTGTTTTCCCGAATCTTGGATCGGGGGATATATTTGATATCAAAAATTCTTTTTTCTTTCTGATCTATCGAGCGCAATTTTTCAAGATGTTCCGGTACATTGACTTCCTCATTTGCTTTTACATTTGTCTGAGATACCATTGGTCTGCCAAAATTAAACTTTTGTCTGTCTGCCATAATTACACCTCCTGTACTGTAGGTAAGGATGAGGTGCATTCAGTGCACCTGAAGTTTGCCAGATCTAAATTGATAGCGTGGGCAAGCTTCTGGTTTGCTGCTTCATCCAAAATATTGAGTTCCAGAATAAGTTTGGAGTAATCATAAACTACATTGGAGTTAGGGCAATATTGCAGAAGAGGCTTAAAAACACTTTCAAGTTCGCATACCTTAATATCCTTGCGGATAGCTGTTTTTAAGAAATCGCTTTCGAGCATATTTTCATAGCTTTCAGCCAGATCTTTATAAATAACGGTATTTTTTTCTGCTTGTGTGATAAAGGTGCCACCGAACTTAAGGTGTTCAAGATCGTGTTCCTCTTTGATGTATGTAATAGTATCGAGCGTTTCCTGCAGCCCTTTATGCGAAAAACCTTCAAGTCTGATCGGGACTAGTACCATATCGGATGCAAACATACTGTTTACTGTGAGAATATCATTGGCGGGTGCGTTATCGATAAGGATGTAATCATATTGATCTTTGATTGCGGCGAGAGCGCGGCGCAGGATTATATTATTGTTACCTGTGGTGTTGGCTGTGATATTTAATACAGTATTTTTGTGACGTTTGCTAGAGGGTATGATATATAGATTCTCCACAGGGGTAGTCATGATCAGAGATACTACATCTTTAGTATCACGATATCTGTACTTGAAGAGTTCTGCAATATTGGGGATGGAAGCATTGGTAATTCCATTGACTACATCGTCGCTATCATCGACATAGCAATTGAGCAGCATAGACAAATTGGATTGCTGATCAAGATCAACAACAAGCACTTTTTTTCCAAGACAGGCAATAAGCTGTGCCAGGAATCCGGTAGATGTTGTTTTACCGACTCCCCCTTTATTATTCACGATTGAAATGACTTTACACATATTCGTTTTCCTCCTAATTTTTAGGTGCATTCATTGCACCTTATCTAATTATCTGTGAATTAGTGGAAATATCGGGCCCGAATATGTTCCTTTGATTACAGTTTACGGATTAGTAATTAGATTTGCAAGTACGAGTTTGTAATACATTTTGCAAATAAGATTTGTGAAATGTATTACAAAATATAGTTAAAGCCGTATAAATAGGACATTCTGCATTGATAATGTTTAGTTGCGTAGCAACATTTTTTTACTTCAGGTGCATTCATTGCACCTGAAGCTGATGGAGTTTCCCGGTAGAGATGAGGTGCAGTGAATGCACCTGAAGTCTGGCAGAGTATTCCGGAGGAGATGAGGTGCAGTGAATGCACCTGAAGTCCGGCAGAGTATTCCAGTAGAGATGAGGTGCAGTGAATGCACCTGAAGTCTGGCGGAGCATTCCGGTGGAGATGAGGTGCAGTGAATGCACCTGAAGTCCGGCAGAGCATTCCGGTAGAGATGAGGTGACATGAAGTCACCTGAAGTCCGGCGGAGCATTTCGGTAGAGATGAGGTGCAGTGAATGCACCTGAAGTCTGGCAGAGCATTCCGGAGGAGATGAGGTGCAGTGAATGCACCTGAAGTCCGGCAGAGTATTCCGGTAGAGATGAGGTGCAGTGAATGCACCTGAAACAGCTCCGCAGGAGCAGAACAAAAATCTTCGATTTTTGCCTTATCCACAATTTTTCTCCGAAAAATTAAGGCAGGAATAGGGCGTTACACGCCGCCGATACAATAACAGGCAAAGCCAGTTATTTTCTGTATTTTTGTGACGTTACGTTTGAGGTTTTGACGTAACTTACACGTAACACATTTCATAAATAATTGATGAAATATAGAGATACAGTGGAAAAATGACGTAACGCGTTATTTTTCGCATAAAAATATCCTTACAGATACATTCTGCAAGGATACTTTTATAGAGTATTATTGAGTAAATAAAGGAAGACTAAGTAATATCCTGATCCACATATTTTCCATGTTCGGTTCTGCGTGCTTTTTGAGCAGCCTTACTAAGTAATCTGTATATTTGATCTGCAGCATATGCTTGTTGACTTTGTCTTGCAGAACCCAGCGTGCTAAAAAGTATACGAAAGCATCTATATCCGGCACCAATTGCAAAGTTTATGCCACGATTGTGTTGCACATCATTATAAATATCGATAGAAGCCTGAGCATATTCGTTGCCCTTTTCTGCAGCTTCTTTCAGATAGGATAGACCTTTTTCTACATCCTGATCGATACCGGGATGTTTGCCCCATAAATATACATTACCAAGTTTGGCCAGTGCATACATATTTTTATCTTTAATTGACTCCAAAAGTTTTATACCTTTTTCCGGATCATAATAATCCGACTCATTATCTAAATAGATTTTTCCAAGTGCATAAGTTGCAAATTCGTTGCCCTGCGAGTATGCGGACTGCAGATATCCATATGCTGTTTTCAAATCATAATGATTTGATTCCGGATCCATGTAGTATTTTCCAAGTGTATATTGAGCATTATCATTGCCTTTCTCTGCCGCTTCTTTCAAATAGGAGAGTGCCTTTTCAATATCAGGATTGATATCTGGAATTCCGGTAAGATATATTTTTCCAAGCCTGGTCAGAGCATACACATTGTCTTCCTTAACAGCTTCAAGATATGAGATACCTTTGGCTGCATCATAATGTGACTTATCCTGATCAAGATATATTTTGCCTAATTCATAGGTCGCGTATGTATTTCCTTGTTCCTGTGAAAGTTCAAAATATTTGATTGCTTTATCCAGATCATAATGAGAAGATTCAGGATCTGCATATGTTTTCCCCAGGGCATATTGTGCATGTACATTTTTAAATTCTGCAGCTTTGACAAAATAATCATAGGCTTTGTCCGGATCTGCTGGTGTACCGTGGCCGGAATAGTACATTGTACCGATGCGGTAGAGCAGGTTATCTTCAGCCCTATCCTCCAGCATTTTTTCAAATTCCTGCAATGCAGCGTTATAATAATATGATTGCATTTCTGTGGACATATTGACAATATCTGCATTTTTAGCATATGTGTATGCCGCATAAGCAAAGCCCTGGTCAGCAGATGCTTTTATATATGATAAACCCTTTTTCATCAGCTCATTTTTATTTTCTGCAGTGAAACTTTCTATCTTTTCGTACAGATACATACTGCCAAGTGCATATTGGGCATATTTGTTGTGGGCTGCAGCCTGATAACATGATTGGGCTTTTTCCACTGAAATGTCTGTACCATTACCTCGTTCATACAATTTTCCAATTTTATAGTAAAGTGTTTCCTGAAATTTACTTTCTTTGGGAGTACTGGGTTCTTTTGCATTAGCAATAAGAGACTGTAAGCCGGTGACTGCATGCCTATAATATGCATTTCCGGTGGCAAGGCTTTTTTCCTGATCAATACCGGGTATCAGATTGGCTTTATATAGCTTACCCAGTTCCATACATGCAAGCAGGTTATTTTGGATGGCTTCTTTCTGAAGCAGGGGAACAGCCTTAGTAATATCATGATCGGCTTTATTATATATGTAGTTCATTGCCGCCTTATAATCATCTGTATATTTATATACATAATGATGAGCATCAGCCGGCAGGTGTAGAGTATGATCTATAGTGGGTTCCATACCGGTGCTGTATATGTCTACATGTGGTATTTGCTCATCCGGATCGAAAGACACGGAGACTATGCCGGGATCCGGATCCATAGCAGGAGAGTTGTCTTGAGGTGCAGTGAATGCACCTGAAGATATATCTGGTTGATTCTCCGACAGGTAGATAGTACGGTCAATATAATGCTCAAATATATTTTGTTCACGGATCAGTTTGCTGCAGCATTTAAGGGTAGCATTGGCCAGACGTTTCCGGAGATCTTCATCTGCAATCTGCCGGTTAGTATCAGCGTGCTTAGGGGAGGCAGAATAGGTTGCAGATATATTATCAACAGTCTTAAGATAGGCTGTATATTGTGTTGATAATTCATGCTGCTGCAGGATACTGTTCACAAAATTATCTACTGCCAGTTTGGACTCAGGTGGGAGATACTGATAGAATAGCCGACCCTTTGCAGGTAAGACAGCAGATAGTTTAATTAGTTCCTGACCGTATTTACTCAGAGTAGTATTGTCGATCCGTCCCATTATTTGTGATGCTTTATTTTTTCCCTGTATGATTTTATCAGTATTGTCATTTAAAATATCTTTGCCAAGATCCATGATCAGATCACGCTGCATCGTCTTATTTAATAATTCCTGTTCCCTTTCTGTCCGGAACATTTCTTTTGATAAAATTTCACGGCATTTATCCTGCTTAGAGGTATGGATGTACGGATCAGTGACGCATTTTGACGCAGACCAGAACATATAGTGGCAGTGTGGATGGGACTGCTCCATATGCACCGCAGCAGTCCATCTGAGCTGATCGATGGGTATATTAAATACGCGTGCTACATCAGGTATGGTAGCACGCATAAAATTTACCCAGTTTTCTTTTTGGGTATAGCCAAGCTGCAGGGCATCTGCTTCGGAAAGACTGACAATGCCTCTGTAAATGACCTTCCCCTGTGCTGTCAGATCAGCAAGCTGATTAGCAACCTGGTTGATGTCTGACACATCTATATTCCCAAAGAGACCATGAGACAGCGGACGTTCGGCAATATAATGCGCATATAAATCATTGGCAGACTGTTCTGTGATCTTGCCATCATCCATGTTTTCAATATGAGACTCAGTTGCAGACAGATCAACGCCCTCTCTGGTTCCGATATAAATAAGATGGTTGCGGTTGCAGACACGGGACTTTGTTTTATTTGGATTGTAACAACGAATTTTTGATATAAGTGGTGCTTGTGGCATAAATCCTCTTTCTGATAAATATATAAATATACTTGTAGATTTTCATAAAATGTATAAGCTTACTTGTAGATTTTTACAAAATTTACGGGTAATTCCGCATAAATATGGCTGTAATCCGGTAAAAAAGCTTATGTTAATATATAAATGTATAAGTAAATCTACAAGTAGATTTTGACATTTTCTAATACAGG
>OIGD01002161.1_pt1 | contig 16020 bp, 14 predicted proteins | sample 1582211 | NCBI WGS metagenome assembly OIGD01 (sample SAMN04414078, study PRJEB24778) | human gut metagenome | material: faecal | host: Homo sapiens
CTATGCGAAACCGGGTCAGAAGATCGCATTTGTAGGTGCTACCGGAGCAGGAAAAACGACGATCACCAATCTGATCAATCGTTTCTATGATATAGACGATGGTAAGATCCGGTATGACGGAATCAATATTAATAAGATCCGCAAGAAGGATCTGCGGGCATCTCTCGGTATCGTATTACAGGAGGTCAATCTGTTTACCGGAACGGTTATGGAGAACCTGAAATATGGAAATCCAAATGCCACGGATGAGGAATGTATTGCAGCCGCCAAGCTTGCGAATGCGCATAATTTCATTATGATGCTGCCAAATGGTTATGACACGGTGCTTGCCGGAGATGGAAGCGGATTGTCACAGGGACAGCGGCAGTTGATCTCGATCGCAAGAGCAGCCGTATCCAATCCGCCGGTTATGATACTGGATGAAGCAACCTCATCGATTGATACGAGAACGGAGGCAATGGTTCAGCAGGGCATGGATCGGCTGATGGAAGGCAGAACCGTATTTGTCATTGCACATCGTTTGTCTACAGTTAAGAATTCGGATGTTATCATGGTACTGGATCATGGCGCGATCATTGAACGTGGTACACATGAGGATCTGATCGCAAAGAAAGGAACTTATTACCAGCTTTATACCGGAGCATTTGAATTGGAGTAAATTATAGTAAAAACTCTACTGTTACCTGCCTCTGGTGGCTGCTCTTGTTATAAATAACGTGCTGCGATTTCTGTTCACTGCACATGCCTGATTCGTAAATACTCCTGTGCTAACTCGCCTTCGGCTGAGCGGAGCACTTAGTGAAGACGAGCGTTAGCGCGAAGTCTGAGGTTAGTGCGTGCCATGTAAGTACACTTAGCGAAAACAAGCGTTAGCGTAGTTTGAGGTTAGTGTAGCTTACTCTGATTCGGCAACAACGAAATCTCGCAATATTATTTTATAATAAGCATAATACCCAGCCCTAGGAAGCAGTAGAGTTTTTTGCTATTTTTAGGCAGGCGGTAAATGGTGGATAGCGTATTGATTATAGCATGACTAGGTTTGCTATAAGAGAAAGTTATAACGAATTCTAATATTTATGTATTGTATTTTAGTTGAAATTTGTTATATAATTCATACATTACGAATAGGAATAGTAAGATAATGATGCGCAGAAACAAAAATTGTATTAAGTTTGAACACTTCGGATTACCAAGACAGAGGCATTTGAGTCCGCCGGTCCTTAGGTGGCGCTGTAAGCGGCAGCTTAGTACCGTTGCAGGACGAAACGAGCGGAAGCGTCCTCTGATTGGTAATGCCGAAAGTGTTCAAACATGATGATATTACGTTACGGCATTAGTAAAATATAAGAAGGAGGAAATGCCATGCGACAGGTATTATGCTTTGGTGATTCAAACACATATGGTTATGTGCCGGGAACGGCAGAACGCTATGACTGGGATACCAGATGGACCGGAATTGTAGGAACCGGACTGATGGAAAAGGGATATATTGTACAGGAGGAAGGGCTGTGTGGCAGAACTACAGTATTTGATGATCCGCTTCGTCCGGGCAGACGTGGCAGTGAACTCCTTCCGATCATATTAGAAACCCATAAACCGGAAGATCTGATCATTTTAATGCTTGGAACAAATGACTGTAAGACATTTTATGGTGCAACGGCAGGTAGCATCGGACTGGGTATCCGTAAACTTGTGCGACAGATCCGGGATGGTGCGCCATCAGCGAAGATCCTTCTGATGTCACCGATCGCACTGGGCGAGAAGGTCTGGGATGGATTTGATCCGGAATTTGGAAAAAATTCTGTACAAGTGTCCAAAGAGCTGCCGGAGATTTACCGACAGATTGCGGAAGAAGAAGGACTATATTATCTAGCGGCTTCTGATTATGCCGTACCATCGGAACGGGATCAGGAGCACATGGATAAAGAAGGACACAAGGCGCTGGCAGAAGCGGTACTGGAAAAGATTTCAGAGATATTGTAATGTGAGTTAGGAGTACAGAGAAAAATTATGACTGGGGAGACTGTAGACAGAAAAGAAGTATTAAAACAGGCATTTGTGAAGGCTCTGCCAATCACAGGAAGTTATCTCTTTGTCAGTATGGCATACGGACTTACGATGCAAGAAGCAGGACTTTCCTTGTTCTGGTCGTTGTTTACCAGCCTGACGGTATATACAGGCGCATTTCAGTTTGTGCTGGTAACATTCTTAAGCAGTGGGGCATCGATTCTCACGATCGCACTTACTGCGTTGTTTATGAATAGCAAGCAGTTCTTTTATGGGCTGACATTTGTTGAAGATTTCAAGAAAATGGGTAGGCGTTATCCATATATGGTTCACACAATGACGGATGAGACATATGCCGTCAACTGTTCCATGCTGTCTTCTGAGGTGATAAGAGATCGTAACGCAGAAAAGGCAAATGACCGGAAACGTAGATTTGATATTATGTTTTATGTGGCATTATTCAGTCGTATATCCTGGATGGTGGGCGCTGTGCTTGGCGGCATACTCGGTCAGATCCTTCCGGTGAAATTAGAGGGAATCGATTTCTGTATGACAGCGTTATTTATTACGATCGCGATCGATCAATGGAGAAGTGTGAAAGTGCATTTGCCGGCACTTGCCGGGTTTATCGGAGGTGTGCTGTTGCTTTTGTTAATAGGAAAAGATTATTTCCTTCTTCCAACTTTGATTCTGGTATCAGGTCTGTTGCTGATCTGTGAAAGAAAGGTGGAAGCTCATGAATGATCGATATGTATTGATCTGTATTCTTGTGTCGGCGGCAGCTACTTTATTTATGCGGGCACTCCCATTTACCATTCTTGGAAAAAGAAAACAAATCCCTGAGAAAATCCGGTATCTCGGACGAATCCTTCCGGCAACCATCATGGCGGTGCTGATCGTGTACTGCCTGAGGGAAGTACCGACCGAATTCTTAAGCGGCGGCTATAAGAAGTTGATCGCAGCCGCAGTTTGTGTCGTTCTTCATGTGTGGAAAAAGAATACATTTGTCAGCATCATAGGCAGTACGATTGTGTATATGTTATTATGAGCAATGACACCGAAAAAAAGGGCTGTCGCACCAATCACTTAGTGCGGCAGCCCTTTTTTGTAGTATCCGTTGTAACGAAATTACTTTGTTTTATATGATCACATTGTTGACAGCCCCTCTATTTTGTGATGGGGCTATCTATTCTAAGAATATGTCAATGAATAGGCATTATAGCCGAGGGATTATGTAAAAATAATTATGTTAATGAACTGCGCATTAGTGTTCTAGCGCAGCAAGTTTTGCCTGTAATGCAGCAATTTCGGCATCCTTCTCGGACAAAGCAGCATCTTTTTCAGATAAAGCAGCGTCCTTCTCAGATATTGTGGCATCTTTTTCTTCCAATGTTTTCTTCATCTGTTCAATCATATAATTAACAGTATTTTCATCTGCTTTTGCTAAGGCTTGTGAATACATACCGATAACCTCCTTTGGACGATATAAGTATTCGGACATATCCCGACAGATCTTTTCCATCCAGGGATAGTCGGATATTAGTGTAGCAAGGTCATTTATAGAATCAGCTGTTAGCAGAGCTAACCATGCATTAAGTGCATTCTTTTCTTTAGCATACTTGTTATTTTTAAATACGTCAAGGGCGACAACATAGTATTCCTGCAAAAGATGAAGATCAATGCCTGTGTTAAAAATTGTTTTTCCATGATGTATAAAAATATCAGAAGATTTGCATTCAGGTGGACTGTCTTCAAACATGACGATTGTGTATACAGTCTTGATATCGTGATAGGTGAATTGATCTCCTTTTTCTCCCTTGACTCGTGTATATTGACGGAGAAGAAGATCGGACGAATAACAAGACATGCGCTCGTCAGAAAATGCATAATGTATTTTCTGGATCTCTACATTTGCAATAGAGCCATCTTCCAACTGTACGATGATATCCATAATTAATAATGGTGAAGTTGGCAGTAAACGGTTTTCCTGCGATAGAACGCTTTGAACGGTAACGTTAATTCCTATGATGCTACTAAGCAAATGAGATAGTCGTCCGGGATAGAAATCAGGGTTAAACAGTGCTTTAAAGAATGGATCATAGGTTAAAGGAAGAGATTTATTTCCTCCCATAAATTCTTCAAATCTATTTCGCCATTCATTGTTCAAATCCAGATATTTGCTAAAGGTATTGACATCTTTTTGTAAATCTTTTAAAAAGTCATCTTTTTTCCGAGCTGGGAAAATTTGACGGATATCTACTGACGCGGATTTGCGTGCCGTGGTAGGTGTAATATTATTGCTATCTTCGTTGGGATTATACATTGATTATTCCTCTTAATTTCCGGTACCTGATTTGTCGACAAAACCACCATATCAGAAATAAAAGAGAAAAGTTCATAAATGTAATAAATGGTACTGTTTGATGTAACTTTTGGTAAGTGGATGATTATAACGACTATAAAAGAATAAATTAAAAATCCCTTCTGGTTAGATAAAACGTAAACCAGAAGGTGTAATTAAAGGACTTAGTTTATTATAGTTCATAGAGCTTTGGATTGTCAATTCTAGAATGGTTAGGATTTGGTTAAGAAATATAAATACAATATCGGCAATTAAGAGAAATGAAATAACATGTGGTTAAATTTTCCACATGTGGAAAATTGTTAGATGAAGCTAACGGATAAGGGCGATGACAAAATGAATGACAAGTAAAATCCACATGGTACATTCTTACCTTAATAAGTCGTAAAACGCATCACTGGGGGAGCGGATTCCAGAACTTGGAATTTAATAAAAAATTTAGGCAGATCAAGAATGACGAATGGTGTCCGACAGAACAGGATGTATACGCAATTTACAAGCGAATATGTTGCCCTTTAAATTTTCAGAATAACTAAACACCGCCATTGTTTTCTGAGAATTATTGTGCTACATTTTTATTAGTGGTATTATTATACGCATAAAGTGAGAAAGGGGTTAAACGAATGAAGAGAATAAAGGAATTATTAAGTCTGCTGATTACATTTACATTGATTTTCACAATGTCAGGGGTGGTATATGCTGCCGCAGATGATACAGCAACAATTTCGGCATATGAAAAGACGGATAAGAAAGTGGCAGAACTTTCAGCAGCTACTTGTACGATCAAAAAAAATGACAATAAGTATTATTACAAAAATGCATCCGGAAAAACAGATAAAAAGACCGGGTGGAAGAAAAATCAGAACGGGAAGTATGTATATTATGTCGGATCAAAGGGATATGTAACCGAGAAGATTTCCGGTGGATATTGGTATCATTTTTCCGGCAAGAAATTCGTAAAAAAATCACTTTCTTCCTATAAGAATAAAACAAAAACAATCGGAAAGAAGATTTTTTTTGTTAATTCAAAAGGCAAGATTGTACTGAAATCCGGTTGGAAAAAGGTGTCAGGGGTTTATACTTATTATGTTTCAAAAACCGGTACGGCATCTGTAAAGCTGACGGGAAAGAAATATTATAAGGTGTCAAGAGGATCTTGGAAAGTACAGAGTCTTGCAAAATATAAGAATGACCGGATAAAGATCCATGGAAAATATTTCTATGTAGATAAGAACGGATCGATGATTAAGACTGCCAAGACAGTAAAATCCGGTAATTATAAGTTCACGATTAAGGCGGATGGAACATGTACAAAAACAAAGATTGAAACAAAAATTCCTGATAATTCCAATAGTGGAAAAACAGACAATACAGGTGAAAATAATAATGGTAAGACAGATGCTACAATTCCGGCGCACACGCACCAGTGGTCACCTTTGGCAGAAGATCATACCATGTTAGCGGATACAAATAAAAAAACTCATCCTGCGGTGATTGGAGAGGTTAAGGAAGAAATTCCGGCTTGGGATGAAACAACCTATACGGATTCTGAGGTGTATGTCTGTTATCAGTGTGTGACAGAAAAATATAAACCAAAAGCTGGTGAAAGTTGGGAAGATGTTGACGGAGATGGAGAATGGCACGCTCAGACGGAAGGGCGACCGTACTGGAAATATTGTTATTATGAAAAAGGCGAAGATTATGACAATCATATACATGAGGCGGGTAATAATCATGCCTGGCACGAGTATATAAAAGTACCAACCGGAGTTGTTCACCACGATACTGATTGGAAAACCGTAACTAAAACAATCACCCCAGAATGGTCCGAGTGGGATGAACACCGGAGATGTACGGTGTGCGGCGAGAAAATGACCGAACATGCAGTCAGAGTTGGATTTAAAACAACTTACACTCCAGATAAAAGTGGAGATTTGGTAAACATATATGGAAATAAGTACGCTTCAGTTACAGCAGGAGTTCCGTATGAGGACTAATTATTGACACTACTATATTAATATTGTATGGTTAATACAGTTTTGATTCCTTTTTATATAATTTTTTTACGGCACCGAACCTAGTTCTCTGAAATAAAAAAGTAAAATAATCTGAAAATAATAATAACAACCAAGGTGAAGAATTTAAATTCTTCACCTTGATTATATTTTATGGGGAAATAGATAAAAAGTAATTTTGTATTCATCAAACCAAATAAATACCTTTATTAAATACGGAATAGGCAGGAAAGTGTGTGGTGGAGTAATAAAGAAAACCTCATGGTAATTTAAAACTCAATTTGTAAATTCTCACCGAGGTGTAACAGGAAAACCAGAAAAGTGGGGGAAGAAATAAAGGAAAAAATTTGGGCCGGCCGTCGCAGTTCCTGCCTTGTGTGGGGGCTGCGACCAAAATTAATTTGCATAATACGCAATGCGACAGGCAAGAAAGATGGAGAGAGGTTTAGCTGTTGTATTAGAACGCATCGCTTCGATCATTTGACAGACCGCCCATCTGCTTGCGGTAAGCATTCGGTGTCAGACCATATTCTTTTTTAAAACAATTTACAAAATGACTGCAGGACGCAAAATACAGAAATGAACTGATTTCTGTACAGCTTGCCTGGCTGTTTAACAGCATGTAGCGGGCCGCCCTGCATTTTTCTTTTATGATATATTGTGAGAGACTGCAGTTCATATCTTTTTTGAACAGACGGGTCAGATAGTCCGGGTGGAGCTTCACTGCATCGGCGACATCCGATACCCGGATCGGTTCTGTGATATGGCTGTTAATGTAGGAGACGACCTGCATGACATGATAAGACAGTCCGGGACTGTTATGAAGCTCGTGCATGGCAAGTACAAAATCCTTCACAACAGCCCCTTTTCGCGGATCCAGTTGTTCCGGTGTCAGACATGCATCGATCTTTCGGATATGCATATCACTTAAAGTATAGGCCTGTTCCGGATCCAACCCGGCTTCGATACAGAAACGTGTGATCATGGCAGTCAGAATGACCAGGTGGTATTTTTTGTTCTGCAGTGGGGATGAAGACAGCTTTCCCATGCCTTCCATGGTATCTGCATTCATATTTAGTTTCAGTAGCTCCATATCCCCATTTGCGATCCGCCGGTAAAATGAATACTCTGCCTCCATCGGCAGGTGATAAGACTGTTCCTCTTGCTGCGTTAATAACAGTTTCTGTAATTCTTTATTCATGGAAATACTCCTTTCATATAATATACAGCTATAAAAAATATTTGCATACAAGCAGTACTTTTTCAAATGAACGGATTGTACATCACCCAAAATACAATCAGAACAATGAAGGTCAGCTATTTGATATAAAAATCGGATATGTTATATTCCATACATATGCATTTATAGTATCATAAATTCAGAAAATAACAATTACAATTTATTATTTGCTAAATGAAAAGGAGATCATGCATATGAAGACATGGAAAGGGTATCAGAAGGGGGTTAATCTGGGAGGCTGGTTTTCCCAGTGTGATTATTCCGAGGACAGATTCAATAATTTTATTACGGAAGATGATTTTAAAGAGCTTACAAGCTGGGGACTGGATCATCTCAGGCTGCCGGTGGATTATAATCTGGTAGAGACAGAAGACGGACAGTATAAGGAAGAAGGTTTTGCACGGATCAAACGCGCGCTGGAATTGGGACATAAATATGGTTTCAATATGATCCTTGATCTGCATAAGACCGCCGGTTATTCCTTTGATCCGGGAGAAAAACAGAGTGGATTTTTTGGAAACGAAGCTCTTCAGGAACGCTTCTACAGATTATGGGAAGAATTTGCAAAGCGCTTTGGCGGATATGGAGATAAAGTTGCATTTGAATTATTAAATGAAGTAGTAGATAAAGAAGATGGTGCCGTATGGGCAGAGATCGCACCAAAGTGTGTAGAACGTATCCGTGCATATGCACCGACAACTGATATTCTGATCGGTGGTTACTGGCATAACAGCGTGCAGGCAGTCAGAGATATTCCGATGCCGATGGATGAACATATCATATATAATTTCCACAGCTATGACCCTCTTCTTTTTACACATCAGGGCGCACAGTGGGTAGATGACATGCCGGCGGATTATCATATGGAATTCAAAGGCAGCATGGAAGATTTTTGTGCATATGCAAAAGCACACCTGCCTGCAAAGCTTGCCGGAACGCTGTCGATCCTTGATTATAAGGGAAATCTTGATTCAGCATATTTTGAAGATCTGTTTGCCGATGCGATCGCTGTTGCAAAGGAACGAAACGTAGCACTTTATTGCGGAGAATATGGCGTGATCGAAAACGCAGACCCGGCAAACACTGTATTATGGTATAAAGCTATCCATGAAGTATTTGTAAAATACGGTATCGGTCGTGCGGCATGGTCATACAAGGAGATGGACTTCGACCTTCGCGCTGACCGCCTGAAACCGGTATTTGCTGAACTCAAGAAATATTTTTAAGGCTGTTTATCCATATACCCGGGTAAGACAGATAGAGATGGTGGGTTGGTTGAGACATTTGCATAATTTCCGAATAGAAAGATCACATTGCCAGCGAATGCGGGTGCATGTCTGAGCCAGGAGGGCGAATTTGCACAAGAGCATGAACGGATCGAGCATGTGTGCCTTTCTCGGAAATGAAGCAAGTCTCAACCAACCCACCATCTCTGTCTGCCTTACCTGGGCCATGGCATTCTTTTAATCAAGGCGTTAATTCTATTTAAGAAACTTTTTCCGGCGTATGCTTGCTTATTCTTTTCGTATGGATTATAATAACAAAAGCTGATTTTTATAGTTAGAAAAGAAGTAGGAGAAAACAAGATGGTAAACGAAGAAAAGGTCAGATTAATGACCAGACTTGCCATGTATGAACAATCAACGGGAAAAGAAGATCTGGAAAAAGGCAGATACTTCAAATCAGATTATGTAAAATATAATTGCCTGAAAACCTTAGTGTCTACAACGATCCTGTTTGTGATAGTTGTAGCGGCATATATTTATTATAACATGGGTAAGCTGATTACAGAGCTGGTAGATCTTGATCTGCTTGGTATGGCCTATAAGCTATTGATCGTATATGCACTTGTATGTATATTATTTATGGTTCTTGCATGGTTTCTATACTCCCATAGATACGCCAAGGCAAAACCTCATATTATAAGATACAATCAGGATCTTAAAAAACTGATCGCATTTTATGATAAAGAGGATAAGACCAAAGGAAAGAAAAGGAGGAAGTAATCATGGCATCATTGCTGAGTTTTCGAGACGGTATAAAAAATTTCTGCAGTAAATATGATAAGATCGTGGTACCGGTGATCAGATTTGTGCTTGCACTGCTGATGTTTTGGTCGATCGTACATATAACAGGGGGACATAATGAGACAGCATCCAGCGGATTGATCATTTTCCTGTTATCGGTAGTATGTGCGTTTGTTCCGGATGGACTTGGATATGTATTTGGCGGAGTAATTGCATTTATGAATTATTTTTCCGCAAGCAAGGAGATCGGAATATCATTTATCATCATATTTATTGTGATGTATTGTCTGTATATCCGTTTCTTCCCGAAAACAACATGGATCATGATGTATGCTCCGCTGTTCTTTGTACTGAAGCTGCAGTATCTGCTTCCTGTTCTGGCAGGCATGATCGTTGGACCTACAGCGATCGTACCGATGGCATTCGGTGCAATATTTTATTATTTCTCAATGGATGCGGCAGATTATCTGAAGGAACTGGAGAAATCAACAGATCCGGAAAATATGCTTGAAAGTTACAAATATATATTCCAGCATTTGATTGATAATAAGAATTTATTGCTCACAGTTGCAGTATTTGCGGTTGTGTTGGTGATCGTATATGTTATCTACCGGATGTCTGTAGAATATTCATGGTATGCGGCTATCATTGTCGGTGGTTTATTTGAAATTATTCTTTTCCTGATTGGAAATGTCGTTTTAGAGGCAAGTATTTCGGTTGGACAGATTTTGCTTGGTTCCGTATGTGCAGTGATCATCGGAGTGATCGTACAGTTCTTTAAAACAGTTGTGGATTATTCAAGAGTTGAGAATACACAGTTTGAAGACGACGAATATTACTACTATGTTAAAGCTGTTCCGAAGATCGTTATGGCAAAACAACAGAAAAGTGTAAGAAAGATCAACGCCTCATCACAGGACTCTATGGAGGACGATACGATCAGTGGTGTTACCAGATAATAGAAATTCCTGCATATGACCTGACTATATTGTCAGGTCATAACTGTATATGACAACAGATCACGGCTCAGGCTTTGCCTGACTTATAACAGCTTGTGGAAAGGAGAGATATCAAATGGATAAGCTTATGGCTTTTTTAAAGACCTATTTTGACTGGTTTTATATTACCAGACCGGATGTTAGTGATATTATTGAGATCCTGATACTCTCGTATGTCATCTATAAAATACTGCTTTGGTTTAAGAGCAGTCGTGCTTGGACGTTGTTAAAAGGTATTGTATTGATATTTTTATTTACCATGCTTGCATCTTTATTGCAGTTCAATACGATTCTGTATATTTTAAAAAATGTATTCAGCATCGGTATTCTGGCGGTGATCATTCTGTTTCAGCCGGAGTTCCGTCGTGGACTTGAAACATTGGGACGAAAGAAGTTTTTTGACTACATCATGCACGAGGATACAGAAGAAAGAGGACTGTCTGATAAAACGATATACGAATTGATCAAGACCGTGACGGTTCTTTCTGCAAATCGGACAGGAGCCTTGATCGTAATTGAAGATAAGGTTGCTCTTGGCGAGTATATTGATACAGGAATTCCGATTGATGCGGTGGTTACCAACCAGTTGCTGCTTAACATATTTGAGCATAATACACCGCTCCATGACGGTGCGGTTATTCTTAGAAATAACAGAGTTATTGCGGCAACCTGTTATCTTCCGTTATCTGCAAATCTTTCTATTAATAAGGAACTGGGAACAAGACATCGTGCAGGGGTTGGTATCAGTGAGGTATCAGACAGCGTGACGCTTATCGTATCTGAGGAGACCGGTTCGATATCGATCGCAAAGGGCGGAGAACTGTATCGGAATCTGGATACAGAGAGTGTTCGTAAGCATCTGGAGCTTTTGAGTCAGGATGATGTAAAGAAGAAAGATGAACGTCGCCTGAAAGACAGTAAACGTAGACGTAAGAGTACAAAGAAAAGTACCGGGAAAAAGACGGACTCGAATAATATAAAAAACGGAAGGTCTTCTGACAACAGAAAGGAGGCTGACAGTGATGAAAGATAAATTATTCAGTAATTGGGGACTGAAACTTCTGTCATTGATCCTTGGATTTATCGTATGGGTGACTGTTTTGAATGTAGATGACTATTCAACTACACGGCAGATCAAAGATATACCGGTTACTTTGATAAATACAGATGCGATCACGGATAAGAATCAGTTGTACGATATTGTATCCGGTGAAACGGTAGACATAATTATAAAGGGCAGACGATCTGTTGTGAATTCGCTTGGGGCATCTGATTTTACTGCAGTTGCAGACATGTCAAAATTATCGATCACAAATGCTGTCAACATTACAGTAACAGCAAATTCTCCGTCCGTTAATAATAATATCAGTATTACGATCGTAGATAATGTGCTTCAGGTTGAACTGGAGGAAGAACAGACAGCATCCCTTCCTGTAACGGTAACTACAAAAGGAGAGACTGCAAAGGGATACACAACAGGTGTTCCGGTATCTACACCAAATCTGATAACGGTTAAAGGTGCGGCAAGTGTGATCGAACGGATAGAAAAAGCAGAGGTGCAGGTGGATGTATCAGGACGATCATCTGATGTAACAGCAACATGCACACCGATCTTCTATGATGCGAATGGTGAAGAGATATCCGGTAAGAAGCTGGAAAGCAAGGCCACGGGAATCTTGGTAACTGTACCGGTGTATAAGACGAAAAAGGTAGCTGTCAAGATTGAGACAACAGGTGTCCCGGCAGAGAACTACAAAGTTGTCAATGTAGAATATGTTCCAAATGAGATTACGGTCGGCGGTCCTGCAGATGTGTTACAGAATCTGACAGAGATAAAGATAGATGACATTGATGTAGCCGGATGTAATGAGGATCTTGAAAGTACGATTGAGGTTGCAAAATATCTGCCTGAAGGCGTTGTACTTGCTGATGAGAATACAAGTATCAGTGTGCGTGTCACGATTGAGCGGAATATCAGCAGAACGATGACGGTATCGGCAGAAGACATTACGATCAATAATAAAATGACCGATTATGATTACTCGATTCAGTTCCCGGAGGGGAATACGGTTATGATATCCGGTCTGTCAGATGAAGTGTCCAAGCTTACTGCGAAGGACTTAAAGATTATAGTTGATGCAGAGACATTGTCCGTGGGAACAAATACTGTTGAGCTGTCGATAGAAGACAGCGATACATATACGATCGAGAGTACCTGTAAGGTAACGATTGAGGTTACGGCTATGCCATGATACGGTAATAACAGGCAATAGTAAAACGCTGGATCAGGCAGTTTCGCTATTGCCTGTTTATATATTATGCAGAAGGGAGATTGATATATGGAACAGGTGAATGAGAAAATAGCAAGGTTAAAAGAAATTGTTGAAGAATCCGAACGTATGGTTTTCTTTGGTGGGGCAGGTGTTTCTACAGAGAGTGGAATTCCGGATTTTCGAAGTGTAGACGGACTCTACAACCAGAAATACAAATATCCGCCGGAAACGATCATCAGCCATAGCTTCTATATGCGTGATCCTGAAGAGTTTTACCGGTTTTATAAAGATAAAATGATTTATCGGGATGCAAAACCGAATATGGCACATAAAAAACTTGCCGAACTGGAAGCACAGGGCAAGCTTGCAGCGATCGTAACACAGAATATTGATGGTCTGCATCAGATGGCAGGAAGTAAGAATGTGATCGAGTTGCATGGCTCTATTCACAGAAATTATTGTACAAAATGTCACAAATTCTACGATCTGGATTATATTATTCAATCAGATGGTGTACCAAAATGCAGTTGTGGTGGAATAATTAAGCCGGATGTAGTATTATATGAAGAGGGGCTGAACAATGACGATATCGAGAATGCAATCCGGTATATTTCGGAAGCAGATACATTGATCATTGGCGGAACTTCATTGGTTGTTTATCCTGCCGCCGGATTGGTTCGGTATTTCAGGGGAAAACATCTGGTAGTTATTAATATGTCACCGACACAGACGGACGGTCAGGCAGATCTTCTGATCGCTGATAAGATCGGAAAAGTGCTGGGACAATTATAAAAATGAAAATAAAACGAAATGGAGAAAGACATGAACAAACTAGACCTTCAAAAAAAGGCTGTTGACATCCGTAAAGGAATTATTTCCTCCGTACATTCTGCAAAAGCAGGACATCCGGGCGGATCACTTTCGGCAGCAGACATTTTTACTTATCTTTATTTTGAGGAATTACATGTAGATCCGAAGAATCCAAAGGATGAGAACAGAGATCGTTTTGTATTATCCAAAGGACATACAGCACCGGGTTACTATTCAGCCCTTGCTGAGAGAGGATTTTTTCCGGTTGAGGATCTTCTGACTCTGCGTCATATCGGTTCTTATTTACAGGGACACCCGGATATGAAGCATATTCCTGGTGTGGACATGTCATCTGGTTCTCTCGGACAGGGACTTTCCGCAGCAGTCGGTATGGCACTGGCAGCGAAGATGTCCGGAAAGGAATACAGAACCTACTGTCTGTGCGGAGACGGAGAGATCCAGGAGGGACAGATCTGGGAGGCTGCTATGTTTGCAGGTCACAGAAAGCTGGATAACCTTTTAGTGATCGTAGATAATAATAACCTTCAGATCGACGGAACCGTTGAGGATGTATGTTCCCCATATCCGATCGATAAGAAGTTTGAAGCATTTAATTTCCATGTAATTAATATCGACGGAAATGATTTTGATCAGATCGATGCAGCATTCAAGGAAGCAAAGGCAACCAAGGGAATGCCGACAGCGATCATCGCCCATACCGTAAAAGGTAAGGGAGTATCCTTCATGGAGAACAATGTGGGATGGCATGGTAAAGCTCCGAATGACGAGGAGTATGCGATTGCAATGGAAGAACTGGAAAAGGCAGGTGACGTGTTATGTCAGAAGTAAAGAAGATCGCAACAAGAGACAGCTATGGTAATGCATTGGTTGAGCTTGGAAAAGAACATGAGAACCTGATCGTACTGGATGCAGACCTTGCAGCAGCAACAAAGACCGGAATCTTCAAGAAAGCATTTCCGGAACGTCACGTAGACTGTGGTATCGCAGAATGTAATATGGCAGGCATCGCAGCCGGAATGTCAACCTGTGGATATGTGCCGTTTATGAGCTCCTTTGCGATGTTTGCGGCAGGCAGAGCCTTTGAACAGGTGAGAAACAGTATCGGATACCCACATCTAAATGTAAAGATCGGAGCAACCCATGCAGGTATCTCCGTAGGAGAAGACGGAGCGACCCACCAGTGTAATGAAGATCTTGCCCTGATGAGAGAGATCCCTGGCATGGTGGTTATCAATCCATGTGATGATGTAGAAGCAAGAGCAGCCGTAAAGGCAGCATATGAATATGTAGGACCTGTCTATATGAGATTTGGAAGACTGGCAGTACCGGTCATCAATGATGAGACAACCTACAAGTTTGAGATCGGCAAGGGCGTAGAATTACGTCCTGGAAAGGATATCACGATCATAGCAACCGGACTTCCGGTATCTGAGAGCTTAGAAGCTGCGAAGATGCTGGCAGAGGACGGTATCGATGCACAGGTGATCAATATCCACACGATCAAACCGCTTGACGAGGAACTTGTCGTAAAGGCAGCACAGGCAACCGGCAGAGTGTTCACGGTAGAGGAGCATTCGATCATCGGTGGACTCGGCTCAGCGGTTATGGAATGTCTGGCAGAGAAGAATCCGGTTAAGGTAACAAGAATCGGTGTTCGCGATACCTTCGGTGAGTCCGGCCCGGCAAAAGACCTGCTTCATAAGTATGAACTCGACGCAGAGGGCATCTATAAGCAGATCAAAGCAGCATTATAAAATTTCATAAGATTCTTCCGGGAGTCTTTGAAACAAAATAAAAGACAGTATTATATATTATTCCGCAAGACACGTTCGGGAGCCTTTGAAACAAAATGAAAAATACATCACATATTATTACGCAAGTCGTTTGCACTCTATTCCAACGCAACGGTACTAAGTTCCTCGCCTATGGCGACTCACTAAGGACCGGCGCCCCTAAAGGCTTGCTACATAATAGTAATGCTATTTTCCATTTGTACTTTAAGTATTCGTGTCCGAACGTGCTTGCTGCATGATGATAATGTATCTTTATTTTTGTATCTAAGTGCCTTTATAACGCTGCTTTTTATAGATAGAGGGTATGGCGGCAGACAGGGCAATAAAATGAGATACACATATGTAGAGTATAGATAATATTGAGCTGCCCATTAATGAATAAAATGGATGAGAGATATACTATTATGGAGTAAGCCTTATCCGAGGCCGGTACTTAAGTTGCGTCTTTTGCAACTTTATGTACCGCTGCACGAG
>OIGD01002162.1_pt1 | contig 16014 bp, 16 predicted proteins | sample 1582211 | NCBI WGS metagenome assembly OIGD01 (sample SAMN04414078, study PRJEB24778) | human gut metagenome | material: faecal | host: Homo sapiens
GCGAGTTTGAAATTTCAAACTCGCGCCGCCTTTTTTATTACAATTAATTTTATCCCCGGCTTGCAATTGTTCTGGCTGCAAGAACACCTGATGCAGATGCTTGAATTAAACCTCTTGTAACGCCTGCACCGTCACCAATGCAGAACATATTTTTTACCCCTTGAGTTTCTAAATTATTTGATAATTTTACACGTGCAGAGTAGAATTTGACTTCAACACCATATAGAAGCGTATACCTTGATGCGACCCCTGGAGCTATTTTATCCAATGCATACAACATTTCAATAATGCTTAATAATTGACGATATGGAAGAACAAGACTTAAATCACCAGGTGTTGCACAAGATAATGTAGGTGTTAAAGTGCTTGCTTTAAGTCTTTCTAATGTAGAACGTCTGCCATCTAGCAAATCACCAAATCTTTGAACCAATACCCCGCCTGATAACATGTTGGCTAGGCGTGCTATATGTTGGCCATACGCAATAGGTTCTTTAAATGGTTCGGTAAACTTTTTACTTACAAGTAATGCAAAATTGGTATTTTGTGTTTTTTTGTTTGCATAACTGTGACCATTTACTGTTGAAATACCATTATAATTTTCCATTACGACTTCACCATGAGGATTCATACAAAATGTACGAACCTCGTCACCAAAAGTTGGTGAATGATATACAAGTTTTGATTCGTATAATTTATCTGTAATAGGTTCCATAACTGCAGCGGGTAATTCAACACGGACACCTACATCAACGGCATTATTTACCATTCCTATTTTATTACGTGCAAATTCTTTTGCTAACCAATCAGCTCCTTCGCGACCTGGAGCAACTACAACATACTCAGCTTCTATTTTATCACCATTTGATAATGTAAATCCTTTAATTTGTTCGTTTTCCACTATTAAATCACAAGCCTGGACATCAGTTAAAATAGTTACTTTTTCATCCAAAAAGTCTTGCATAGCCTTCAAAACGTGTAAACTACGTTCTGTTCCAAGATGTCTAACTGGAGAATGCACAAGTTTTAATTCAGCTAAGGTTGCAGCTCTTTCAATATCTGCAGATTTACTTCTATCACTTCCATATACGACTTCAGTTGCTCCAAACTTTAAATATAAATCATCAGTATATTTAATTATTTCATCGACATGAGTACGGTCCATATAATCAAGCAAGTGCCCGCCAACATCAGGTGTTAAGGTAAGCTTACCATCAGAAAACGCTCCACCGCCGCCCCAGCCGCATAACAATCCACATTTTTTGCATCTTGGGCATTTTTCATATCCTTCGCGAAGCAGGCACGTTCTTTTTTCTATTTTTGAGCCTTTTTCAACAATAATTATATTCCAATCAGGCTTTATTTTTTGTATTTCCAAAGCCGTAAATATACCTGCCGGACCTGCACCTATAATCGCTAAATTGTACATTACAATACTCCACTTGTCATCTTTTACTTATACATGTTACATAAAAAATAACAAAATTACTTAAAATATTAAAAAAAATTAACATGTTAGGAAATAAAATACTACTCAACACTTTCAATATTTGCAAGCTGTGGATTTAAAAGTTTCCTGCCATGTTCTTCAAATTGTATGGAAAATAAATATTTATCATTACACTTTAATATCTTTTCAATTGTGCCATTGCCATACTTTTTGTTATGTATTCTGTCACCTTCTTTAAATTTTGTATTGGATGTACTTTCATTTTTCCCTAAATCGTCTATGCCAACAATAGGGATTTCATCATTTTTTGAATATGGAAGTTCTTTGATATTTTCTACAATACTTTCTTCTATATTTTCATCTAAATTTTCTTCGATATTTTCTTCTGCTTGGTTTATTTCACTTTCTTTTATCTCAATGTCCGAAAAATTTTCTTCTTCTTGCTCTATATCTTCTTCATCAGAGATTGTTGTTTCTTCTGGAATATTATCATTTACCTCAAGAACATCAAGCAGGTTTAACATATTTGAATCAATAATATCGTCTTCATCATCATTTTGATAATCATCATTGTCAGTTAAAAAGTCATTTTCTTCAACAATTTCATCTTCAAGACTTATATTGTTATTTTCAATAAAGCTTTCATCTTCATTAATTTGTTCATTTTCTTCTATTTTATGATTTTCTTCAATAGTTTTTGCCTGAACATCCGACTTTTCATCATGTTTTATCTTTTGAATTTCTTCATTTTTTATCACATTTTGAGTTTCAGGCTCCATCTGAATATCCTGGGAAGCGGCATTGTTCATAGCTTCTTCAATTGTCATATCCATTAAAGAATTTGAGTTTTGGTCAAATATATTTCTTTCATCAAAACTTTTCATATCAAAGCTGTTTTTTTCAAGTGGTTTATAATTTTGATAGTTTTCATTTGAAAAATAAGTCAAAGAACCTCGTTGCATAATAGAATCAACATCTGCTTTAATTTGTTCATCAATCATTCTTTCCCGTTCAAAATCAAATTTCTTTAATTTTAGAATAAAAGGAATGTCATAAGTTGCTTCACCATTAATAATATATTCATTTAAACCAAGTTTATGTATAAATGAACTATATGTAGCAAAATCTTTTGAACGCTGCTGCTGCTTGAATAAAATACCGTTTGAGGAAGACGTTTTTATATAAAAATTTTCTTTATATAAATAGCTTGTGCTTAAAATTGGTTTTATATTTTTATTTTGGTAAATTTTCTCTAAAGTTTTTTTATTTGAATTCATGTCATCAAGTATCACAACAAAGTAACATTCAGTGTCTATACTTTCGACTATTGAATTTAAAACAAGTTTTTTCCAATTATCGTCAACGTGATAAGTATTTATTATTGTTACATTATTTTCTTCAATATATTTATTTATTATAGAAATTTCAGAATCATATTGTGCAAAAAGATTTTGACGGGAATATTTTATAAGTTTATTTCTGAATAATCCCATTTCGGGCAATTTTGTTCTGCAAAATTCATCTTCAATAACTTTTTCCAAAGTTTTAAAGGGTAAGAATTTATTTTCTAATGTTTTAACATAACTTTGAAGTTCAAGCAAAATACCCTCAACAACGATTCTATTTTCATAAGCACCCAAACCAATATCATTTTGGATAATATAGTCAAAAGCATCTTCATTAAATGGTATTTTAAGTTCTTCACCAAGTTTTATGCTTTTTGCACATTTATTTTTAAACCTGCTTTCAAAGTCAACTACAACAACTTTTTCATTAAGTTCGTTTAATGTTTCAATAATATTATTATTAATTATCTGAGTTGAACGTTTATTATCACATTCAATATAAAAGTTGTCATTTAGGATATTTAAATCGGTTTTCAAGTCAACTTTTGTGTTTAGAAGATTACCCCAATTTATAATTTTTTCTTCTTTACGTATGTGTTTCACAATATCAACAGGGTTTAAATATTTTAATTCAGATGATTTTGATGGAACATACCCGTTATATGTCATTACACTATTGGTTTTAGGGTTATATGTTAAAACAAACTTTAATACAGCGATATTACAATCTTCATATCTTGATGTTTCAATATTAATAATTTGAGCAAAAATAATTTCATTAGCATCTTGAACTACTAAGAAATCAGACAACATAAGCTTTTTGTCATTTAATGGAGAATACAATATTCTCGCTAAATCATTTTTTATATCCAATATTTCCATATGTTTATTATCTTAGCTCAAATTACCTTATTCTTTTCCATTCTTTTTTTAAATTATACAAAAGCCATAATAAAATTACAAACTAATATAAACTTATGTTAATTTTTTAAATTTAGCACAAGTTTTCCTCTAAAGCACATATTATTTCATAAATTACTTGGTTGTAAGGCACATTTATATTATATTTTTTTGCTAAATCAATAACGGTTTTAGAAAATATCTGTACTTCTGTTTTGCTTTTATTTAAAATATCCTGAAGCATTGATGACTTGCCGTTTGGTATCATTAAGTCAAGGTATTTTAAAGCATCAGGAATTAAATTTTGATAGTTTTTTATCCCCATTGCTCTAGCAAGCATGCTTACTTCTTCAAATAATTTTAACATAAGATTATAATTTGCACCTCTTTGTTGGAAAATGCTATATTCAGCCCTTGATAGAGCCGATGTCTGGTTTAACCCAACATTCATCATAAACTTGCAAAATCTTGCATAGTTTATATCTTCTGGTATTTTATATGTTATATTGTTATCAATAAAAAAGTTTTCAACTTCTTTAACTTCTTCTTCAAATTTATGGTCTAATGTCCCGAATATAATATTGCCAACCCCGTCAAAAATTATTTTCCTGCCTATTCTTGTTGAAGTGTGTCCTACAAAATAACTATACAAAACTTTTGCATCTTTATATTCATTTAAAATCTCATCTTCGCTTGTAATCCCATTTAATAAAGACATTATTATTGTATCTTCTGTTAAAAAATTTTTTATATTTTTTATAACCCATTCTAAGCTATTATTCTTTACACCTATAATTATTAAATCTGCTTTAAAATTGTCATCATTTTGAGGCAAAGTATAATCAAAATTATATATTTTGTCGTTGAAATTAAGCCCTTCCTTTTTGTATTTTTCAATCCTTGTCTCATCAAGAAGGATTTTTAAATTACAGTTTTTATTTTCTAAAAGTTTAACTGCATAAATACTTCCTATTGCTCCTATACCACATATTAAAACGTTTTTTATTGTCATTATTTTTCTCCATTTTAAAGATTATTTTAATTTTATAATATCAAGATATTAATTTTTGTAAAATTTTTAATTTAACTAGCAAATTATTTTTTTACAGTTTTTATATAAACAAAATATATTTTAAAAGTTTAATAGAAGTGAGATGAAAACTAAATAAAAGTAAACAATTTAAATTATGGGGTACAAATGTCTGCAAACGGATACATCACAAAGTTGAATAAAGTGAAAAGGTCAAAAGCTCAAAACCTGTCATCAAGCCCCCAAAGTTTTGGCATGAAAATGAACAACCATCACGCTGTTCAAAAGGATAAGGTATCGTTTGGAGCGCCTATATGGTGAGAAAAGTTTGGTGAAGGAGCTAAAAAAGCTGCATCAGTCGTGCTAATGCCACAAATGTATTTAGGTTTGGGTTTAGTTGAAGCAGCCTTTGACAAAATGGCAAATCAAGACAAATATCAAAAATTAAAAAACTAGGAAAAGAAGCCATTAAAAAATGTGAACAGATAAGGCAAAGTTATTTTAAATAAGGTAAAATTATGCTGTCAATAAATAACCAAACTAATAATATACACAGTTATAAAGGTCAACAAAATTGTGTATTACAACAAAAAAATGAAAAATTAAATAAAACAATTTTCTTGGCTTCAATTATAGCCTCAAGTTCTTTAAAACAATATGGAACAAATTATTTAAAAGAAGTTAGCTTAAGTCAAAAAGTATTGGCAGCAATTTATCCTATTATGCTTGGACTAATAGTTCCGAATAATATTAATCTTGACGAGTCTGAGATAACTTGGGGGAAAAAAAATGATAAAAAAGTAAAAATTATTTGTTGGTAAAACAGATAGCCGAAACAGCATTTACCGCATTTATGTATATATGTTCAACACCTCATAAATATATAAAAGATAAAAACGATAAAAAAAGTAATATTATTACTGCTTGCCTTTCGGGCGTTGCGCTTGCAGTAACCACAATATCAAATATAGCAACGTAAAAACGCGCAAGCTACAAAGCGTAGCACTTGAGCAGTTGCGGATCAGCAGGCGTAAAATAATAGCGTATGAACGCCGTAGGTAAGACGACCGACTGTAATGAGGGCGATGCCTCAGGCGGGAAGAATGCGTAAGCTGTATGGAGCCATAAATGTATCCTCACCCAGCCCTCTGAACTTGTAGGTCGGATTTACTAATCCGACATTTCTACTGAAAAGGTCAGGGAAACGAAATAAAAAAAGGACAACAATGGGAAAAACTTAAAAATTAAAATAACAAACATGGGCTGAAAAATAATATATATACTTAAATAATTTAGTGGTATAATTTAATTAAAGTAAAGTAGAGAAACGGTAAGAATTATGGAAAAAAATGAAGAAAATTTAAGTATATTGCGCCATTCTGCTTCACATATAATGGCACAGGCAGTAAAAAATTTATTCCCGCAGGCTAAGCTTGCAATTGGTCCTTCGATTGAAAACGGATTTTATTACGATTTTGACCTGGAAGAACATACTTTTGTTGATGCAGACTTGGTTAAAATTGAAGAAGAAATGAAGAAAATAGTTAAAGAACATCTTTATTTTGAAAAATATCAGATTGAAAATGTTGATAAACAGATACAAAAGTTTATAGATGAAGGCGAAATCTATAAAGCCGAATTATTAGAAGAGCATAAAAATGACAATCCGACATTATATTTAACAAAAGATAAAGACGGTAATATTTTATTTGATGATCTTTGTTCAGGTCCCCATGTTCCTGATACAAGCTATATTAAAGCATTCAAATTGTTAAATACAGCTGGTGCATACTGGAGAGGAAGCGAAAAGAATAAAATGCTCCAACGTATTTATGGAACGTGCTTTTGGAATCAAGAGGATTTAAACAAATATGTAGAATTTTTGGAAGAAGCGAAAAAACGTGATCACAGAAAGCTAGGTTCAAAACTCGACCTATTTTCAATACGTGATGAAATAGGTGGCGGATTGGTTTTATGGCATCCGAACTTAGCTGTAGTACGTGAAGAAATTGAAAACTACTGGAGAAGTGAACATCACAAGCGTGGCTATGTTATTGTCAACACACCGCATATTGCAAAATCAAAATTATGGGATATTTCAGGTCACAGTGAGCATTATCGTGAGAATATGTATTTTATTAATGACGATGAAGGTAATGAATTTGTGCTTAAACCTATGAATTGTCCGTTTCATATTATGATTTATCAGGCTAATCGATATAGTTATCGTAATTTACCGCTTCGTATGGCTGAATTAGGTACAGTATACCGTAAAGAACGCTCTGGAGCACTAGCCGGTTTAACCCGTGTTCGAGGATTTACCCAGGATGATGCACATATTTTTTGCACTTTAGACCAGCTTGTAAATGAAATAAATGAAATTATCGATTTTGTTGATTATACACTAAAACTATTTAACATGAAGTATGAAGTTGAGCTTTCAACACGTCCCGATGATTATACCGGCGAACTTGAGAACTGGCATAAGGCTGAAGACGGGCTTAAAAAAGCTTTGGAACAAAGAGGTCTAAAGTATGAAATAAACGAGGGCGACGGTGCTTTTTATGGACCTAAAATAGATTTTAAACTTAAAGATGCAATAGGAAGGACTTGGCAGGGTGCAACCATTCAGTTGGATTTCAATTTGCCCGAACGGTTTAACTTAAAATATGTCGATGCTGACGGGCAAATGAAAACCCCTGTAATGCTTCATCGTGTTGTATTTGGGTCAATGGAACGGTTTATGGGTATATTAATTGAACATTATGAAGGTGCTTTCCCTACATGGCTTGCTCCGACTCAGGTTGTTATTGTACCGATTGCCACCAGACATCAGGAATACGGACAAAAAATACTTGATGAGCTTAAACATCATGGGATACGTTCTTACATGGATGATAGAAGTGAGTCAATGGGGTATAAAATAAGAGAAGCTCTTCAGGATAAAAAAACACCTTATGTAATTGTTGTTGGTGATAATGAAATCAAGGAAAATAAAATATCGGTGCGCAAACGTAAAATAGGTGATATTGGAACATTTGAGCTTGAGGAATTTATTGACAATATTACTAAGGAAATAAAAAGCAAATCATAATTGGAAATTGTAATAGCGTAAATTTGTATGACTTTTTCCAATTATGAAAGCGGATTTTGTGTTATAATTACTAACGAGGTGAAAAAATGATGACATTTTTACAAACACATGTTAGTGAAATAATAAGAATAATATTTTATATTATTGTAATCTCGTTGGGGCTTAATTTAATAAGCAAACTTACCAAACACTTAAGCTATGTATTAAAACTTAAAGACACAAATAGTCTTCTTTTGAGGTTTTTACCGTTATTGGATAATGTGGTAAAAGTAGTCTTTTTGTTTTTTATAGTAATAATTTTTTTAAAACGTTATGGTATTGAAGCAACGTCTTTGCTTGCAGGGATAGGTATTGGTGGTTTGGCTATCGGGTTTGCTGCTAAGGAGACTATTGCTAATCTTTTTGGGTCCGTTGCTTTAATTTTGGATAACGCTTATAAAGTTGGCGATTATATATACATAAGCCAAGATATAATGGGCAAAAATGTTGAAGGAACGGTTGTTGATATAAATTTACGATCCACAAAACTTAGGACTATGGATAATTCACTTATAATTATCCCAAACAATGTAACAGCAAATCAAGTTGTATCAAATATCTCACGTAGGAACAAACGACTTATTCGTGAAAGTATAACCTTAACTTATAAAGCAAAAAAAGAAACAATAATTGAAGCGATAAATTTTATTTATGATATTTTAAAGTCAAATAATAATATCGATAAATCCGATATGAATGTTGTACTTGAAAGTTTAAGTGAATATTCTGTTAATTTGCTTGTTTTGGCTTATTCAAATAAGACAGGTTATAGTGAATATTTAAAAGTAAAAAGTGATTTATTGTTAAATATTTATAATAAATTTGGTGAAAATAATATAGATTTTGCATACCCCACTCAGACTATTGAGATTGAAAATAAAGGATAAATAATCAATATGAAAAAGGTAGTAAAAATAGGCGATGTTAAAATAGGCGGTGGGAATAAAATTGTTGTGCAATCAATGTGTACGACAAATACCTGTGATGTTAATGCTACTTTAAACCAAATTCAGGAATTAAGCGAAGCAGGTTGCGAAATAATACGTTTAGCTGTTTTAAATAAAGACGCTGCAAGTGCTTTAAAGGATATCAAGAAAAAATCACCAATACCAATTGTTGCTGATATACATTTTGACTATCGTCTTGCATTAAAAGCCATTGATATGGGTGTTGATGCTTTAAGATTGAACCCTGGTAATATTGGAAAAGAAGAAAACGTTAGAAAAGTAGTTGAAAGTGCAAAAAAACACAATATCCCAATCCGTATCGGTATAAATGGCGGGTCTTTGGATAAAAAATATGCAAATCGTGACGATTTAACTTTAGCACAAAAAATGGTTGAGTCTGCTATCGAACATATAAAAATCTTGGAAGATAATGATTTTGACCAAATAAAAGTATCGTTAAAGTCATCTGATGTAAAGACAACAATTGAAGCATATCAGCTTATTGATAAAAAAGTTGATTATCCGCTTCATCTTGGCTTAACCGAAGCAGGTACGTTAAAAAATGGTTTAATAAAATCATCACTTGCCTTTTCACCACTTTTACTTGATGGAATAGGTGATACAATACGTGTTTCGCTAAGTGAAAACCCAGTTGAAGAAGTTTATGCGGGTTTCAATATTCTTCGTTCGCTTAATCTTCGTAATGAAGGTATAAACTTTATATCTTGCCCCACCTGTGGTAGGTGTAAAATAAACTTGATTGAACTTGCTCATAAAGTAGAGGATAAATTTAAAAATATAAAAATCCCTTTGACAATTGCAGTTATGGGCTGTGCAGTTAACGGCCCAGGAGAAGCAAGACACGCTGATTTTGGTATAGCCGGCGGTATTTCAGAAGGTTACATCTTTAAAAAAGGTGAAATAATTAAAAAAGTTAAGGAAGATGATTTATTATATGAGTTTGAAAAAATACTTAATGATTATCTTTTAAAAGTTGGTTAATGAAATTTATTCGTCTTGTCCAACTTTGGGAAGTTTAGTCACAGTGTATACACTATTTATGTTTTATAATACTGAATATATGTATAAATGTAAACATAAATTAATCGTTTATATTTTTATAAACGCCAAATTTGGGCAACCCTAAATTGTATTTTGCAGCTAGAAGTCTCACTAAAATTGTTGTAACAATTGAAATAAAAATACATAAAAAATAATTTGAATGAAGTTGATAAAGCAAATAATAAAGCGATGAGCCAATAATAGCTGATGAAGCATATAAATCTTTATACATAATAAAAGGTGTGGTATTTGCTATAATATCACGGATCAAACCACCTCCAACTCCTGTTATAACACCTACAAAAATAGCCAAAAAAGCATTGTCTGCAAAGCCGTTAACAATAGCCGTATTCGTTCCTACTACTGCAAAAACCCCTAATCCAACAGCATCAAAAAAAGTGATAAGATTATAATACTTCACACGTTTACGCTTTATATTTTTTATTGCTAAAATCCCTACATAAAAAGCAATTATAGCTGTTATAAAAGCAATTAGAACATAGATACCATTTTTAAACATAGATGGCGGTAAAATTCCAAGCAAAATATCACGCAATGCACCTCCACCAACTGCTGTCATTGTGCCCAATGTTATTACACCAAGAAGGTCAAAACGCTTCTTAAATGCGACTATTACACCTGAAACGGTAAAAGCAATAATGCCTATAATTTCAATTATAAATATTTCTATCCCAAATTCCATATAGAAGATTATATATCAAAAATAAAAATCTGAAACTTAATTTATAAAACCATAAACAAAAAATGAACTTTTTTATTTTTATATCGTTATAATAAATGTGAGGATAAAATTATGAACGAAAACGAAAAAAATTGCAAAGGATTTAAAGAACAATTCATTAATCTAAACAAAGATGAATTATTGGCACACATCCAAATCTGTGAAAGCTGCAAAAAAGAATACTTAGAAATGGAAAAATTATCAACCCTTTTAAAAACAGTAAAACCACATTATGTAAAAAAGCAAAATATTATGAAGTCTTTTAAGACAGCTGCTGTATTAACTTTGACAATATTTACGGGTTTTATGGCGACATATTTGACAAATACTTATAGCCAAAATACCTTGTCACTTGACGATTTAGGTTTCCCAACTGATGAATATGGTTTTTTACTTGTTGATTGAGTTTTATATTGAAAGAAAGTTTCTAATTAGTATGAATATTAAAAAAATTATTGAAAATAACCAACAATACGTTAAAAATTTAATAAAAACTATTACAAATACACACAATAATGAAGATATTGAGCAGGAAGTTTATATAAAATTATGGAAAAATCGTGATAAATATGAAGAAAACGGAAAATTTAAAAGTTGGATAAAAACAATTACAATAAATGCAACAAAAGATTTTCTCAAGTCCAAACAAAATAAACAATCAAACATGTCAGTTAATGACGAGGATTTATTAAAAAACATTTACGACACCAAATCGCATGTTGAAAATAAAATAATAAATCTTCAAACACGCAAACAGATAATAAATGCTATTGAAAACTTAAGTAAGAATCATAAAGAAGTTATAATTCTTTACGAGTTTTATAATCTATCATATGATGATATTGCAAAAAAACTAAGCTGTCCGCTTGGCACAATTAAATCACGTATATATACTGCTAAAAAAATATTAGCACAAAATTTAAAAGACTTAATATAAATACAGAAATAAAATAGTAGAAAATAGAAAAAGGAGAACTAAAAAATGAAAAAAACATTTATTTTATCAACATTATTAACTACATCTATTTTAATGAGTTCACTAACATCATTTGCAGCAAATGATAATAGCAAAATACCCGCCGCTTCAACTTGTCAAAATACAACAAAACAGGAACAATATCAAGGTCCTGAAAGAAGAATGAATCCTCCTTGTCCAAAATGTATCAGTGGAGAACATCAGCAAAAAATGAAAGAAATGCATGAAGCTCGTAAGAAAGAATTTGAATCAAGACTTAATTTGACTGATGAACAAAAGCAAAAAGCTAAAGAAATAAGAATGAAAGGACACCAACAAATAAAACCAGTATTTGACCAAATAAAAACAAAAAAACAAGAACTTTTTGAACTTAAAAAGAAAGAGAGTCTTTCACTAATTGAACAAGCAAAAATAAGACAACTTGAAATCGAAATCAAGGCGTTAAAAGATCAAGCTAAATCAATTCGCGAAACAAACAAAAATGAATTTGAAAAAATTCTTACTAAAAAACAGCAAAAAGAACTAAAGAAAATGAAAGAAGAAGGTGAAAAACGTTTTAAAGAAATGAAGAAAAATCACAAAGGGCCCCATCATCCCCCCGTTTGCCCTTTAGATAAAAACGACAAATAATTTTAACAACACAAAACCAATCAGCAAAAATATAGCAGGAATAAGCATTATTTCCTGCTTTTCTTTTTTTTAATAAACTCACACAACACATGCAAAGAAGTCCGATGGTTGACATTTAATAAATATCGTATTTATTATTTATTTTGAGCTTTTCTTTTTTTATATGATAAAATAGTGTTAACATTAAGTTAGGTAAAAAGGAAGGGAAATAAAAAAATGAAAAAGATAATTATATCTACCATCTTATTAAGCTCGATGTTTTCAGTTCAAACATTTTTTAATGCAACATACATTCAATCAGTTTATGCTGCAACAACTTCATCAACAAATTGGAATGAACAAGCTAGTTTAAAACGCGTAAATAATATAGGAACAAAAATATTAAAAGCAAATAGCTTGCCTGAAGGAATTACATTCAAAGTATCAGACGATGAAAGTATTAACGCTTATGCAAATATTAATAAAGAAGTATATGTATATCGAGGTTTGCTTGAGTATGTGTCAAATGATGAAGAACTTGCAGCTGTAATAGCGCATGAAATAGGTCATATCGTTAATAGTCATAGTGCAAAACAAACGGTTGTAAATTCCATAATTTCATCTGTTACACCATCATCAACAAATGCAGTAGTATCAACATCTGTTGAAGCAGCAAAACAACTATCATCAATGAAAGTGAGCCGCGAAGATGAATTTGAAGCAGACTTAACTGCTGTAGACCTGCTTCAAAAAGCAGGATATAACCCACTGGCTTTAATATCTGTTCTAAACAAAATATGCGGAAATTATGTGGATATAATCTCAACCCATCCAAGCGGTGAAAAACGCTTAATGAATATATATGATTATGCTGATTATAACTATCCTGATATTGTTAAAAAAGGATTTAACACAGATTCATATTTAAAAGCACGTGAATTAATATGGGCTAATTTAAAAATAAGAAAAGAAAGCCCCCGAAAACTTGCAAAAGCACAAAAAGAACAAGAAAAATTAAAACAAAAGAAACTAAAGCGGGCTAAAAAAATGGTAAGCTCAAACGACCCTTGGAATACATCTTTAAACGTAATTCAACAATTGAGCGGACAATAGTTTACATGTTTAATATAAAAAGTTTGTAATAAAAAAATGGAGGTCTTATTATACCTCCATTTTTTGTATAAAATTTTATTTTACATTTGGTGTTGTTCTTCATTAGGTTTACGTTTTAAAAGGTCGGAAACTTTCTCAATAATTTCATCACCCTTTTTTTGGATATCACCAATAACATTATCGGCTTTATTTTGTATTTGTTTAACGGTATCACCTGCTTTATCAACAATATCCTTTGAAGCTTCAAATAATTGTTCACGAGTTTCTTCACCTGATTGTGGTGCAAGTAAAAGTCCTATTAATGAACCTACCATACCACCTACTATAAAACCTGCTAAAAATTTTCCTGCTGACATAATTTTACTCCTTTTTTTTATTTTTTCATAAACATTTTTAATCCGGTTAAAAATCCGCTGGTCAAACCACCAGACATACCTTTCAATGCACACATTCCAAGCGTGCTTATACTTAATGCATTGGTTAATAATTTACTTAATATATTCATTTTAAAACTTGGTTTTTCTGTCAATTGATTAACATTTTTTATTGCAACATTAATCTCCTTAATAGTTAACTCAAGTTCATTTCTCAAACTAGATGACGCATCATCAATATTTTTAACCAATTTTGAAACATCAATTAACAATTTTGTTGCAAAGATAAACATAACAATCAAAGTTATAATAAGTAGTATTAAAGCTATTTCAAAAACTTCCGCCATAAATTAAAATCTCCAAATAAGTTAATTAATAATATTATTCAAAATCACAATCACAAGATGATTCAAGTTCTTTAGCTTTTGCAAGTTGTTTAGCCTTAATCATTTCATTAATTTTGTTATATTGACGTTCAAGTTTATATCGCATTAAATCAATAGATTCAAAAGCCTGTTGTTTTGCTTTCAATATATCAGGTCCGTGTTTTTGAGCTATTTCATTAACTTTATTGCACAAAATATGACGAGTTTCACGTCCGCTACGAGGTGCATATAATATTGCCCCAATAACGCCTGTTACAACACCGCCAAGCAAGCCCAAACCAAAGCCTATTAACTTATTATCGTTTTTTGACATCTCTTTTACCTCATTTAAAAAATAACTATAATTAGTATAGCATTTTTTTTTGACTTTTTAAAGATATCATGAAAAAAAATAATTTTAATCCTACTTTATGTTAATTTATAACACCCCATAGGTCATACTCATCAGCCTTAATAATTTTAACTTCAACAACATCACCTGGCAGCACTGACTGATTGTCTATTTTTATATATATATCTCCATCAATTTCAGGCGTATCGCGGTATGTATGCCCCATTGCATCCGAAGGTGTGTATATTTCATCCACCATAGCTTCGATTGTTGTGCCAACTAAACTTTCATTTATATCACGCGAAATTTGGCCTTGTAACTCCATTAATTTCTTTTTTCTATATTTCATAATTCTTTTTGGTACTTGATTTTTTAAATCATAAGCAAAAGTATTTTTTTCTTTTGAATAAGTAAATACACCCATTTTGTCAAATTTCATATCTTTAACAAAATTATAAAGATGATTAAAATGTTCTTCTGTTTCACCAGGATATCCAACAATAAAAGTGGTACGAATTGAAACATTTGGTATTTTTTCCCGTATTTTATTTATCAACATCCTTAAGTCATCTTTTGGACGTTTCATTGTCTCAAGAATTTGCGGATGTGAATGTTGGAGGGGAATATCAATATACTTTACAACTTTATCACAAGCATTAACAGCTTCAAGCAATTCATCTGTCACCATTGAGGGATAAGCATATAAAAACCGTATCCAACTTATTGTTTCAATTTTATTGAGTTCATATAAAAGCTTATCCAAAGAAGGTTTTCCATATAAATCGCAACCATAACTTGTAGTATCCTGAGCAATCAAAATTATTTCAGAAACTCCCTTTTTACCCATTTTTTTTGCTTCTTCAATAATATCCTCAATTTTACGGGAATTATAACTCCCTCGAAGTTGTGGAATAATGCAATAGCCGCAGTGGAAATTACATCCGTCAGCTATTTTTATATAAGAACTTGGTCCCATGGTTATCTGCTGGCGTTCTATCATTTCAGGATAGACATACTGAGGTTTATCCTTGACTTCGTATAAAAAATTTGAATTATTTACATCTATTTTTTTAATAACATCAACAATTTTATCAATGTCGCCAGTTCCCAAAAGCGCAACTATTTCAGGTATAGCTTCTTTTAATTCCATTTTATGTTTTTGAGGCAAGCATCCAGTAACAATAACTTTTTTGCCGTCTTCAACCAGTTTCAATATAGACTGAACCGATTCTTTCTCTGCATCATGAATAAAAGAGCAGGTGTTTACAATGACAATATCTGATTCGTTTTCATTTAAAGTAATTTGGTACCCGTTTTGAGCTAATGCTCCTAACATAAGTTCTGAATCTACCAAATTCTTTGCACATCCATGATTTATTAATGCTATTTTTTTCATCTTTTATCTAACGGGCTGCGGATTCGTCGTTGGCTGTCTTGGATTTCCTTCGAGCTCAAAGCACTTCGCCTGTCGCACTTCGTGCTGTTGGCTCCGGCTTTTCGCTCCCCGGGACTTCGCCCGTCGGAAATCCGCTTGCCTGATTGTGAGGAACCTAACGGAGTGCAGCAATTGTTAAATTGCGAAACGGAGTTGCTACGGTTCCGAACCCGACGTAATCCA
>OIGD01002163.1_pt1 | contig 16012 bp, 17 predicted proteins | sample 1582211 | NCBI WGS metagenome assembly OIGD01 (sample SAMN04414078, study PRJEB24778) | human gut metagenome | material: faecal | host: Homo sapiens
CGGACGGAGCTGCGTAAAAAACGGATTTCCTTTCATTTTTATCGCGCCAAGCACCGTTAAAATCAACAAGAGAGGCGATAAAACAATATGCGTCTTCTGTTAAAGTTTACTATAGAGGAATGCGTTACTATGCTGCTCATGCCGTTTCTAACGTTACATGGAATGACAGTATAAAGCAGTATAAAGGGATTGTAAAAGGAAGCAATCAGTATATAGTTACTGTTCAGGTTGAAGAAGATGGAAATATGATATATTCATGTAACTGTCCTTCGCATGTTAAATTATCGGGAGCATGTAAACATGTTATTGCAATGATGCTTTTTATCGCAGACTATCAGCAGAGGGAAGATGCGAAAGTTAATTTAAAAGGAGAAGACAGAGTTGCGTACAATGTTGTAGAGTATTTTAGAAAAAGAGAATACAACCATTTGACTCCAAATTATTTTCGACTGAAATTAAATATATCAATTCCGGAATTTTTGAAAAGTAAAAATAAATTTGGAAAAGAAAATCTAATATAGAAAATACAATTAGAAAAAAATAATTTATAACGATTACATATAAATATATAATAAAGACAGAAGGGAAGAACAAAAATTTCTAAAATTTAAGATATAGAGCATACCAAAAGCCAAAATATAACATTGCACAAAATGAAAGTATTCCCAAGTTAGGATTCACAAAAAATCAGCGTTTATAAAATATAAGCTATCTAGAATTATAAATTTAAAAATAATGTTAAAAACTATTGTATAAATACAGATATAAATGATATACTATCTTTAATCGAACGATTGAACGATATTTTGAACGATTGAACGATAATAAAATTACAGGAGTGATATACATGGATGAAAATGAAAGTATAGAATTTAAGGAAAAATATACAGAAAATATCTATAAAGAAATTATATCATTTTTAAACACAAAATCAGGTACAATATATATTGGTTATGATGACGACGGAAATCTAATAGGATTGGATAATTATAAAGAAATTGAAGAGAAAATATCAAATGGAATAAAAACAAATATTAGTCCAGATGCAAGAATATTTATATCTGTAAACATAGAAAAATTAGAAGATAAAACTTATATTATAATAAAGGTTTCAAAAGGAGTAGATATATATTATTTAAAAGATAAAGGCATTTTAAAAGGAACATATTTAAGAACAGGTTCATGTTCAATTCCCGCTACTGAAGAAACTATTAAACAGATGATTATAAAAAACAGTAGTTTATCATTTGAAACTTCAATCTCTTATAATCAAAATCTGACTTTTAATTATATAAAAACGATGTTTGATGAGAATAATATTGATATTGGATCAGAAAATATAAAAGAAAATTTACACATTACACGTGATAAAAAGTACACTAATCTTGGTTTATTGCTTTCTGATCAAAATCCATTTACCTTTAAATTAGCAGTATACCAATCTAAAGAAAAAGAAAACTTTCTAGACAGAAAAGAATTTTCGGGTTCTATTTTAGAAATATATGATTGTTTAATTGAATATTTAAAGATAAATACAGCAACTTATGGCTTAATAAATACAAGCGTTAGAGAAGATATTGAAGAATATCCAGAATTTATTTTAAGAGAAATTGTGCTAAATTCTATAATACACAGAGATTATTCAACTCTAACATCAAATATAATAAATCTATATAAAAATGAAGGAATAGAGTTAATTAGTTACGGCTCTTTATATGGAAATATTACAATAGATGATATACTTGCAGGATTATCAACAACTAGGAATCCATATTTGCAATCAATTTTAATGAGATTAAAAAGAGTAGAAGCACTAGGAAGTGGACTAAGAAGAGTTAACTCATACTATGAAAAACTTGGATTAAATTTTGAAATTAAAGCTCTTCCTTCTACATTTGTAGTTGAATTACCAAGAATCACTTTAAATGCAATCAAATCACCAGATGAAGATGTATTTCTAATTATTAACTTTATAGAAAAAAATGGTTCAATAACAAGAAAAGATGCTGAAAATCTAATTCAAAAAGAAAAAACTACTACTGCAACAATATTGAATAAACTAGTAGAAAATAAAGTTTTAGTTAAGGTTGGAAATGGTCCAAGTACAAGATATGAGAAATATTAGAAAAAATATTTAACTGCCACACGGAAGCTTTAGTCTATTGTCTGTATAGTAGTTAAATTTAGGTAATTCTATAAAATTAATGAGCTCTGGAATTATTTTATAAAAGTAGTATGCTAATGTAATTTTTAAATCATATAATTAAGGAGATAAAACAATATGAAATTATTTTTGAATAACTTTAAAAAATTATGGCAATATGCCAAAAAAGATAAAAGTTTAATTATAAAATCAGTTATCTACAATATAGTATTTATAGCTATAAGAATTTCTGTAATACTAGTAAGTGCAAAGCTGATAATTAAATTAACAGATAATGATATGTTAGGACTATTAATTATAGGAATTATAGTTTTTGTCATAGAATTATCACATAATACTATATATTATTTTTTAAATGGATGCTATCAAAAAATATATAAGAATTTATTTAAAGAATTACAGTCTGATTTAAGTGAAGAAATTTTAAAAATAGAAAATGAATGTTTAGATAAAAACAGCTCAGGATTATTTATTCAAAGAATAACAAATGATACAAATAATTTAGCAATATCTTTTAAAGATTTTTTATCTGTATTAGGACAATTATTATCTGATATAGGAATTTATATAACAATATTTGTCTTGAATAAATATGCATTTATATATTTTGTTATATGTACAATAATAATATTTTTCATAGCTTTGAAGAAAGAAAAGAAATATTCACAAAAAGAAAAATCCTTTAAAGAGGAAAATGAAAAAACAACAAGTTTTATAAGTGAAATTGTCAGAGGATCAAAAGACATAAAGATGTTGAATGCATATGCCAGTTTTAATGAAATATTAAATAGAAAAGTAGAATCTTTAAATATGAGAAGATATGAATTGGATGGAACAAAACGTATATGGGATTTGATATTTTGGTATTCAATATTTACATATAGATTTTTGTTAATCGTATTAATAATATTATTAGTGCGAAGTGCTCTCACTACAATAGAGGTAGCCTTGATATTGTATAATTCTATGTCTAAAGTAACAGATTTTATAAAAAATAGTGGTGAGCTATTTAAAGTAATAAAAGGATTTAATCTTTCTTGTGAAAGAGTATTTTCTATTATGGATGATACCAAATTTACTAAAGAAAAATTTGGAACTAAGCATTTAGCTGAAATTGATGGTGAATTTGAATTTAAAAATGTGAGTTTTTCATATGTAGAAGGAAAAAGTGTTTTAAATAAAATGAGTTTTAAAATAAATCCTAAAGAAACAGTAGCTTTTGTAGGAAAAAGTGGAGTAGGAAAATCAACAATTTTTTCACTACTATGTAAAATGTATAATAATTATGATGGTGAAATAACTATTGATGGAATAAATATAAAAGAATTAGATAGGGATTCAATCAGAGGAAATATTACTATTATCAGTCAAAATCCATATATTTTTAATATGAGTATAAAGGATAATTTAAAATTAGTAAAAAAAGATTTAACAGATGAAGAAATGATTAATGTATGCAAAATGGTGTATTTAGATGATTTTATCAATTCTTTGCCAGAAAAATATGAAACAATAGTTGGAGAAAGTGGAGTAATGCTATCTGGAGGACAGAAACAAAGACTTGCTATTGCAAGAGCATTAGTCCAAAAAACAGAAATAATTCTTTTTGATGAAGCGACCTCAGCTTTAGATAATGAAACACAATTCCAAATTCAAAAAGCAATTGATAGTTTAAAAAAGGAATATACAATATTGATTATCGCACATAGACTATCAACTATAAAAAATACAGATAGAATTTTATTTATAGATAATGGAAAAATTATACAAGAAGGAAAACATGAGGATTTATTGCTATCCTGTGAAGAATATAAAAGATTATATAACGCAGAACTTATAAAATCATAAATATTTATATAATTAAATAAAACTACTGACCACATAAATAAGACTTTCATTAATAAAATTGAGAGTCTTATTCTTTATTTATAATACATTTTGATAAGAATGAGAATGGATTCTAAGACATTTTTATAAAAAAGGTATATAACTTTGCTGTTTTATAATTTTATGAAAATTTAACAGATTTGAGAAGTAGGGGAGAAAAATAACAATTTTTAGTATAATGATTAAATTTTTATAAATTAAAAAATAAAAATAAAATTTATAAAATAATTTTTAAAAAGTAAAAATAAGTTTGTAAAAGAAAATCTGAACTAGAAAATATAATTAGAAAAAATAAAATAATAAATATAGGATTAGATAAAAAATAATTATTTAGTAAGTACACGATTTCGACCTAATAAAAGCAGAAGAGAGGTGGAGCTTTGAAGAGAAATATAGGTATGATGTGTATAAAAAAGAAATATTAAACATTACACAAAATCAAAGTTATCGCACCTAAGAAATCCCAGAAAATTAACATTTCAGTAGACTTTTATTCTAACATCTTGACCGCTTCTATTGTACTATGATAAAATAATATCATTAAAGACTATATTAATAATAAAAGGAGCGTGACAAAAATGATGCATACAATATGCAAATATGCAGATAATACAGAACTTGTAATTTCAGATATAATAAAAAGAGAAAACGGAGAAGAAATAATAAAAGTAGTATTTGAAAGACCAACAGAACACGGGTTCGATACACTTATTTTTGAATTGCCAAGCTACAAAATAGTAGAAAATGATGGAAATTATACAGACGAAGAAATTGAAATATTTAAGAAAGTTGTTGAACAAGGTGCAGCACATTTTTATGAAATTGCTAGTGAAGGAGGTCTTGAGAGTGCCTAATATATTTGAAACAATGCGGATATAAGATATACTTTTGGTCAAATGAAAATGATGAACCAATTCATATACATATATCTAAAGGAAATCCTACAAGCAATTCAACAAAAATTTGGCTTACAAAAAGCGGTGGAACAATAGTTGCAAATAATAAAAGCAATATTCCTATGAATGATTTAAAGAAGATTTTAAAGGTTGTAAATGATAACTATTTTTTAATATTAGCAAAATGGGAAAATTACTTTGAAGGGCAAGAACTTAAGTTCTATTGTTAATAAAATAGTAGTAACAGTAATTGAAAGTTACTATAAAAAGTGCTAATATATATGTGAGCGGTATCCAAGAAACTAATAAAGCCTTGGGTCAATTACGAAACTCTGGAAACTTACGAAGCCCAGGGTTATTTTTGTATAACAATAGTATAATTGACATTTTACATAAAAGATGATAATATAAATCCATAAATTCCAGGCACTTAGCCTGTTTATATATAATTCGGGTTAGTGGAATAATGCAGAATTTGCAGATATTCGTGTTCAGCACTAACAAAGCCATAAGTTAGTAAGAAGGTCAGCTTACTTGCTTACAACCTTAAATTAGGAGGATACATTAATGAAAATTATACGCCCCAAAAGGTATATCCACTTACCTAATGGAAAAATGCGGGAGTTATGTCCAGGAGTTCTAATAAAAGGTGCAAAAGTTATTCCTGCTGATCCTGAAAGGATAGCAAAAACGAACAGACAACTAGCTGAAAAATGTAAAAAGCAACGTGAGAACGATGCCGAAGCATCAGTTTGGGCTAAAAAACATGGTTGTTGCTAAAATATGCATGGAGGATAAATTCTATGGAAACTAGTGAAAAGCCAAAAATCAGCTTTACAATTGCTACACTACATGTTCCTCGGTATGGAGAACTGATTGCTTCAGAAAAAAGAGCTTTGCCAACACTGCAAAAAGAGCTTGATGAAGCTAACAGGTTAAAGCAAGATAGTTCTGTAACAATGAGGAGCAAACGTCATAAACTTAAGTGAGGTGTTTGAAATGAGCAACAAGCCAAAAAAAATGGTTCGGAATCCTTGTCTAGATGAGCCAATGCAGTCTAAACCCAAAGCCATACGCAGCATGGTAAATGCAAAATATATGCGAAACTTACCAATCATGCGCCGAAACATTGAACGTGGCAAACTGGAATCAGCAAAGGCAGCTAAAGAACTTGCCAAGTATATCATTAAGTAAAAAATTACTGACCAAATAAACAAGACTTTCAATCCAAAATTGAGAGTCTTGCTTATTATTTATAATACATTTTGAGAAGAACAAGGATGAGTTTTGAGACATTTTTATAAAAAAGACATATAACTTGTTGTTTTACAAATTTTATAATTTTAACGAATTTGAGAAGTAGAGGAGAAAAATAACAATTTTTAGTAAATGATTAAATTTTTATAAAATGAAAAATTAAAAATAAAATTTATAAAAATAATTTTTTAAAAGTAAGAATAAGTTTGAGAAAGAAAATCTAATATAGAAAATATAATTAGAAAAAATAAAATAATAAATATAAAATGAATAAAATTAAATTTTGAAAATTACATGTAAGATTTTAAAAAGTAATAGAAGAGAGGTAGGATAATTTTTAAAATTGTCTCTATATAGGGTATCGAAAACCAAAATACAACATTGCGCAAAATGAAAGTATTAGCGAATTTGATTTCCCGAGCTATCAACGTTTACGGGCAATATTGCGTAATAAAAAATAACGAAAAAATGCCAATATTTTGAGTCAAAATTTAGTCAAAATTGTTAGTAAATTTTTCTATATTATGTGGCTGTAATAGATATAAAAATAAACATTGCATAAAATGTGAATGATTATTGCAAAGTTTTTAAAAAGTAATTTGAGCTAAAATAATAGTTTTTTTTTGCTCTAAAAATAATGTTACGAAGATTTCTGTCTTCTCCAAAAAAGAAAGAAGGCAAAAATATGAAAGAAAAAAGTAATGAATTAAAAGCAATTTTAAATGAAATTGCAAGAGAAGAAAATTTAAACAGATATGTAATTCCTGCATTAAGGAAACCAACATTAGATAATATAAAAGACATTATCAATGCGTGTTTTAGAAAATACAAAACATTTGATGATGTTACAAGAAGGTTGTGGAGAGCAATCAATCGTATGGACAAAATAGAAACTGATAAATTTGATGAATTAGAAATAGATAGACTATGTGATTTTAAATATTTCTTAATAGAAATGAAAGATAAATATATTCATATAGTAAAAGAGTCTGTTCCAATTCTAGTTATGGAATTGATAGATTTTCAAATTCCAGAATTTATGAATGAGATTAAATATAGTAATGAGGAAATTGCTAAATTACGCAGAGGCGATTTGATAATTATAGCAAGAGAAGCAAAAGAAAAGACTATTGTAAAGATAACCGACTTTGAAAATGTTGATTATTATGAAGAGTTTATGAAAGAGCTTAATGCTATAATAGGAAAATTTTTAAAAGATAAACAACATTCAATGATAGCAATTAAATATGATCCATTCTTGGTTAGATGGTAGTTTGGAGGTTGCAATATGAGGAAAAACGATTTTATTAGTTACAAAATGTCCAAACAAGAAACCATTAATTATTTAAGAAATGCTTTAATTGTCTATCCTCGGTTTAAGAGCAATGATTGAAGAAAGAAATGTTAAAGTGGAGCGAGTTGCAAGAGCAAAATATGCTTTATTTGAACACGATAACATTGAAGAAATAGATAAATTTGATAATGTAGACGAGTATGTATTAAACGAAATGAAAAAAGATAAAGAACTTAATGATTTAAAATATCAATATAAGATGATTAGTATCTTTATGGACGAATTAACTAAAACTAATGCATATAAATTATTATCATATATTAGATTAAGATATTTCTTTAATATGCCAAGAAAAGATATTATCAAGCAATTAAATCTAACAGAAAAAACTTACGATATAATAGATGACTTTTTATTAGAAAAGTTATATCGAACTGTTATAAATAGAGGTAACATCTTCAGAGACTGGAGTGATGTTGATGTGTAAAGTAATAGCAATAGCAAATCAGAAGGGTGGAGTTGGAAAAACAATTACCACTCTTTCTTTAGGAGTAGCACTAGCAAAACAAGGGAAAAAGGTTTTGCTAGTAGATGCAGACCCACAAGGTAATTTAACAACTTGTATGGGATTTAATGAAAATGATTTTGATACATCTCTTGCATATTTAATGGAAGCAGAAATTGCAGATGTAGATATAAATTCTGAAAACACAGTTTTGCATAGCAATGAAAATGTTGATTTAATACCTTCAGATATTGTTTTGTCAGCAATAGAACTTTCATTAAATAATACTATGAGCAGAGAATATGTAATGAAAAATGCTTTATCTAAATTAAAAGATAAGTATGATTATGTGTTAATAGATTGTATGCCAAGTTTAGGAATGATTACAATAAATGCTCTAGCGTGTAGTGATGAAATAATAATACCAGTTCAATCACAATATCTTGCAGTTAAAGGTATGACATATTTATTTGATACCATAAGAAAAGTAAATAAAACAATAAATCCAGATTTAAGTATTAAAGGAATACTTGTTACACTCGTAGATAAAAGAACTAATTTATCTAAAGTAATAAAAGATGAGTTAGAAAATGCTTATGGAGGTAAGATAAAAATATATGATACCGAAATACCTTTAGCTATTAAAACTGCTGAGGCTAGTCTTAAAGGTCAAAGTGTATTTGAATATGATAAGAACGGCACAGTAGCATTAAGTTATAACAATTTTGCAAAGGAGGTATTAGAAGATGAGCAAAGAAAATCTAAAAATAAATCTGCCATCATACGATAGTATATTTACTACACAGAAAGAGCGTGATGATGAAAAAGCAGAAAAGATACAATTAATACCAATAGATAAAATAAAAGACTTTCCAAATCATCCATTCAGAGTAGAAAGAGATGAGAAAATGGAAGAAATGGTAAATAGTATTAAGAATGAAGATGATTCAGCAGTAAGATTAGCTTTAGGAGTAATGCTTTTAGCTTTCTTAGGTATTGCGTGGGTAGTTATAAAAATTTTTAAGAAAAAAGACAATAAATAAAAAGTACATTCGAGGGGAAAATATGCAAGTAGGTAATAATATTCGTGGTAAAAATATGCAAAAATGAAAAAATAGCAATTACTTATTGACTTTTGGGAGGAATATTAATAAAAATTCCTTGCGAAAGTCAATAAATTTATAAAGAATGTGAATAAAATTATTTTGAAAAAATTGTTAAAAATAAGTCAAATGTGAAATTACACACTAAAAGTGCCTCGAAAAATGTGAAAGTTTGCACAAAAAGTGCCTTGAAAAACGTGAAACTCTGTTGACAGAACATTTAATTTATACTACAATAAGTATGGAGGCGAGCAAATGAAAAGAAAAATATATAAAGATTTAGTTGATTGGAAAGATAGGGGAATGAAAAAAGCTTTAATGGTTATTGGAGCAAGACAGGTTGGAAAAACATACATAATAGAAGAATTTTGTAAAAATGAATTTGAAAATTATGTTTCAATAAACTTGTTAGATCATCCTGAAATTACAGAGCTTTATAAACAAAACATATCATCTGAAGAAAAGTATATAAGACTATGTGCTAATTTAAATATAAATCCAAATCTAGAAAATACCATAATATTTTTTGATGAAATTCAAGAAAGTGAAGAACTTATTTCAGCACTAAAATGGTATTGTGAATCAGAAAAGCCATTTAAAGTAATTTGTGCAGGAAGTCTTTTAGGTGTTAAACTAAAAAGATTTCATAGTTCGTTCCCAGTTGGTAAAGTAGAGCTACTTCATATGTATCCAATGGACTTTGAAGAATTTTTATTAACACAAAATTCTGGAGATTACCTAACTAAATATATAAAGGAATGCTATGAGCAAAATAAGCCAATGGATAATGTAATGCACGAAAAATTAAAAGATTTATATAGAAAATATTTATGCGTTGGTGGATTACCAGAAGTTGTTAGTGAATTTTCTACAAATGATATGGACATTTTACAAATTAACAGGAAAACAATTGAAGATATTATATTGTCATATATAAATGATATGAATAAGTATGTAGATAACAAATTTGAAGCCGCAAAAAATGAAGCTATTTATAAATCAATACCTGTGCAAATTGGAAATAAATCAAATAAGTTCCAATATACAAAAATTGAAAAAAATGCAAGAAAGCGTGATTATGAAAGTTCACTAGAATGGTTGTTATCAAGCAATATGATATATAAGTGTAATTTGCTAAATAGCATAAATATACCACCAGAGGCATTTAAAAATGAGGATGTATTCAAAATATATATGGGAGATGTTGGTGTACTTAATACAATGTTAAAAATAAATACAAATGAAATATACTTAGATAAACCATTTATATATAAAGGCGATATTGCTGAAAATTATGTCGCAAATCAATTGATATTTAATAATGTTGCATTATATTATTGGGCAACAGCAAGTAATTCAGAAATTGATTTTATTATATATAATGAGGATGGTATTATACCAATTGAAGTAAAAGCAAGTGATAATACACAATCAAAAAGTCTAAATGCTTATGTAAAAAAATACAATCCAAAATATTCAATTCGAGTATCAGGAAAGAATTTTGGATTTGAAAACGGAATAAAGTCAGTACCGCTTTATGCTGCATATTTAATTAAATAAAAATTTTATAAAAGTAAAAGAATAAAAAGAGAAGTTGATTTTTAAAAGATTAACTTCTCTTTTTTGCGTTATGCAAGAAAGGAGGAACAATGTCAAGGACAAAAAGAAATTATAGAATAAAAACTTTTGAAAAGTTAGAAGGACTTGGACTATCAAATGAGAAAGAAATTTTAAATATGAAAGTAAATGAATTAAAATCTTTAATACCGTTTAGTGTAAAAGATGTTCTTAATATCATTGAAATGCAAGAAGGTATTAAAAAAGATGGTTTAGTTGCTTATTTATTTGGCTCTAAAAAAGAATAATGGAAGGAGGATTTGTAAATGGCAAACAAACTTATAAAAACACAAGAATTATTTGGAGAAGAAATATCTATAATTACAAAGAATCCGTCCGAGTGGTTAAAATTTCTTGATACTTGCTCAAATAACTATAAATTTTCATTTACAGAGCAGGTTTTAATTTATGCACAAAAGCCAGATGCTACTTATCTTGCAGAAATTGAACAATGGAATAAAAAGTTACATAGATGGATAAAAAAAGATACCAAAGGTGTTGCTTTAATAGAAAATGATGGAATAAATACAAGGTTAAAACATGTTTTTGATATTTCTGATACCTACGATAAATTTGGTAGAAAAGTATCTATATGGCAAGTAAATCATAAGTTTGATGATGAAATTATCGAAGATTTAGAAAACACCTATGGCAGTCTTGAAATGAAAAGTAATTTAAGTGAAGCGATTATTTCTGCAAGTTACAATATGGTTGAAGATAATTTTCAAGACTATTTCACAGAATTAAATAGGGTTACAGATAATAGTTTACTTGAAAATTTAGATAAAGATACATTAAGTTATTATTTTAGAAGAATAATGTCAAATTCTGTTGCTTATATGATGATGAAAAGATGTGGGCTTACTCCTGAAGATTATTTTTCTGAAAATGATTTTAGAGAAATAACTAATTTTAATACTATTCAAACTATTACAAAACTAGGTATGGCAACAAGTGATATAGCAGAAAATGGATTAAGAGAAATTTATGATACAAATAGAATTTTAACAAAAAACTCTAAAAATAAAAATTACACATTTGATAGAAAAAATAATAATTATTATAATGAAAACAAATCAGAGAGGAGTGATGATTATGGCAGTAACATATCACAGAGAGGGAGATTACCTAATACCAGATATAATAGTGGAGAAACAACAAGAAAGGAAACCACTAGGGATGTATGGCAGAGCCAGGCTGAAATTTTTGAAGGAACACAGGAGAGGAACATGGTCAGAGCTGATAATGATGAACACATTAGCGAGCCACCTTCAAGAAATAGACCAGACAGCAACAACGAGAATAAAACAGATAATAGAAGGGCTAGCCAAACAGAACAAAGTGGACGAGAAGATGAAAGAGGAGAACCAAATGCTTTGGGTACAGAACATGAACAACTTCAAGGCTCAAGCGGAGGAAATGGTGTACCAGGAACTAATTTACAATTAAATCTTTTTGAAAATAATATTACTGAAGAAAAACAACGAGAAAATATTGATATTCTTGAGGAAACTGAACCTAATATTGATGAGAATATAGCAGAAGTAGAAATTACTCCTGCTAATTTTTATGCTCAAAATACATAAATTGAAGATAAACCTTTAATATTATCACAAGAACAGATTGATAATATTCTTATTTATGGAGGTGTTGTTGAAGAAAGCAAATTTAGAATATATGACCATTTAACGAATATAACGAGTTTGTGAGTGGGTGTAAAAATATTCAATTATATGATACAGGAGTTCAAACAGAATATGGCGATAAATTTATCACAATGTCAACTTGCGAGTATTCGCAGAAAAACGGAAGAATGGTTGTTGTGGGAAGGAAAATATAAAAGATAGGATATAGACATAATAGGTAACGCCACAAAGATTATAAAGATACTATGTAAACTTCAGCACAATAAAAGAAATAAGAATATACATAACAAGTTGACGGCTCGGAGATTATAGGAAAAATATGTAAACCAAGAGCCTATTCAAACCATATTCTTTCCAGTCTAACAAGTGCATACAACACTTAAAAATCCATTAAAAAGGAGTTGAGTTTATGGCAGATATAAAAGAAAAACAAAGAGCACCGATAAAAATATTAGATAAAACCAAAGTCAGAGCAGAACGAATAAAAGACAACCTAGTAGATATAAGAACCAAAAATGATTTAGATACTAATGACAATGGAGAAGACTATGCAGTAAATAGAGTTGAAGAAAGTACGAAAAAACTATCTAAAAAAGGAATAAATAAAGCTGATGAATTTGGAAGAAAATCATTAGATGAAACTGGGCAGAATATTAACAAAGTGAAAGACAAAATAATAGATACTCATAATAGAAATACTGCAAAAAAGACCGCTGAAACTACTAAAAGAATATCTAATGAAATTAAAGGTACTATTAAGACAAAAGATAATGTTATGAAATCAAATAAGTTAATTAAAACGAATGTTCGTAACGTGAAACGAACGGCTGATACAACAAAAAAAGCTATCAAAACAGCTGACAAAGTTGCAAAAGAATCTAAAAGAGTAGCAAAAGAGTCAGCAAAAATGGCACAAAGAATTGCTAAAGCCACCAGAGAAGCTGCAATTCAAACAGCTAAAGCGGTTAAAGTAACAATAAAAGTTACTATTCAAGCTATTAAAGCAATTATTGCAGGAACAAAAGCATTAATCAGTGCAATAGTAGCTGGAGGTTGGGTTGCTGTCATAATTGTAATTATAATAACAATAATAGGTGGAGGCTTCATTGCCGTACAAAATATGAACAATAATGGGGGCGGTGGAGAAGGTGGCTCTGGAACAGTGCCAGGACAAATCTATCAATCATCTTGGGGAACAGATATGGTTTTTATTGCTAAAACACAATTAGGTAATCAAGGTGGACAACCTTACTGGAGTTGGTATGGTTTTGAAAATAGAGTAGAATGGTGTGCCTGTTTTGTATCATGGGTTTCAGATCAATGTGGATACATAGAAAAAGGCATAATTCCTAAATATTCAGCTTGCGTTACCGCAGTAGATTGGTTTAATGAAAAGCATCAATATATGCCTAGAGATTCAGGTTATATTCCTAAATGTGGGGATATAATCTTTTTTGATTGGAAAGATAAAGAAACAGGGGTTCAAGATGGAAGAGCTGACCATACTGGAATAGTTGAATATACTGACTTACAAACTATGAAAGTGCATACTATTGAAGGTAATACAAGCGATTCTGTTGCAGAGAGAGAATATGATGCTACTAATGTTGAAATATTAGGGTATGGATTACCTATGTATCAATAGATAATTAAAAGAAATGTTTAAGAAAAGAAAATGTAATGCATATAAGTAAAAAATGATCCTATTGTAAAACCTAGCTTATTTCATTTTTTTAGTTGTAACACTTGTAAAAAAGATGGCAAGTTTTCTTAAAAAGAGAGCTTGTTTTTTTATGCCAAAAATTTTTTTGTAAGCGATTATATAGAATTAAAATAAAATTTGAAAAAGTTAATTAAAATCTTCGAGGAGGTTCAAAATGATAAGAAATGAAGTAATATATAAGATAATGAAAGATATGGTAAAATATTTATCTCCATATCAGTTACAGAAGTTAAAAACTGCATTACAAAGTAAATTAGAAGATGTGGAAATTAATTTAATATTAGATAAAGAAAAATTAAATGCTGATAGAAGTTCGAATGCGAATTTATTAAAAATCTTTATATCAGCTAAGGAAGTGGAGGGTTGCTCTAATAAAACATTGAAATATTACAAAGAAGTTTTGGAAAAATTTATAAATGATATAGATAAACCAATTAAAGAAATTGTAACTGATGAAATAAGGCACTATTTAACAAATTATAAAGAGCAACGTGGTTGCTCTTTAACGAGTATTGATAATATTAGGAGGGTTTTATCAAGTTTCTTTAAATGGTTAGAAGATGAAGACTATATAGCTAAAAGCCCAGTTAGGAGAATTCATAAAATAAAAACTTTAACACAAGTAAAAGAGGCTTTTTCTGATGAAGAAATCGAAAAAATGAGAGAAGGTTGTAAAAATATAAGGGAACTAGCAATAATTGAACTACTATACTCAACAGGAATGAGAGTGGGAGAACTAGTTAATTTAGATATTAAAGATATGAATTTTGCTGAAAGATCTTGTATTGTTCTTGGTAAGGGAAACAAGCAGAGAGAGGTTTATTTTGATGTTAGAACAAAATTACATATAGAGGAATATTTAAAGACACGAGATGATGAAAACGTGGCTTTATTTGTATCTAAAAATAAACCTCATCAAAGACTAACTTCTGCGACAATTGAATTTTTTATACGTGAGTTAGGAAGAGCTTTAAATATTGAAAAGGCACATCCACATCGATTTCGCCGCTCGTTCGCCAGTTTAGCTATAGATAAAGGAATGCCTATTGAACAAGTACAAAAGCTATTGGGGCATATAAAAATTGAAACTACAATGCACTACACGGTTGTAAAACAATCTAATGTAAAATTTTCGCATAGAAAATATCTTGGATAATGTCATTAAAAAATTGTGTAAAATTGTTGTAAAATGAAAAATTTATTGTTACAATATTAATATAAATAGTAATAAGGAGGAAAAAATGAAAAGGAGAATATAACTATGACAAAGACAATTAAAATTAACGGAATGATGTGTTCACACTGTACAGGCAGAGTTGGAGAGGTGCTAAACGCAATAGACGGAGTAAGTGCGGAAGTTTCACTTGATAACGGCGGTCAGGCTGTTGTAACACTTGCAAAAGACGTGTCGGACGATGTGCTTAAAAAAGCCGTTGTTGACGCAGGATATGAAGTTGTAGGTATAGAATAAGAATTAAGCAAAATTTGGATTGTAGACAAAACCGATATGGTTTTGTCTACTTTATTTTTTGATGTCGATAGCCTTAATTATATAATATTTAATTGCATATATTCCATTATTTAAGTTTTACATAAATCCGATTTTGTGATATACTATAAAATGTATTGTTTTTTTATATGGAGGAATGTTTTGTGAGGAAGAAAATTTTATTTTTTGCAATGACGCTTTTGTTGCTTACGGGAATAACTGCAAGTGCAGATGTTTTGGGTGAGCAAAACGGCGGTTGGAGTACGTATATGGGAGCATTTACATACTTTCATAATGTACAGTTCAATTCGGACAGCGTCGGTAAGCAAAATGAATATTATGTTGAATATACACCTAATGAGGACGCCGTACCGATTGTTGTGAACGGTGCGAGCATATGGGGAACGAGAAATATTAAACAGGCAGAGCAA
>OIGD01002164.1_pt1 | contig 15999 bp, 14 predicted proteins | sample 1582211 | NCBI WGS metagenome assembly OIGD01 (sample SAMN04414078, study PRJEB24778) | human gut metagenome | material: faecal | host: Homo sapiens
GCGTCCCGAACATCTTATTCAAGTGGTCCATCACATGACTGACAATATGCTTCACAGTTCCTTTCCATCCGGCATGAACGGCAGCCACAACATGTTGTTTTTTGTCGTACAGCAATACAGGAACACAATCCGCCGTCGTGACGCAAACGCAATACCCCGGCACATTAGTTATCAAGGCATCCATTCCTCGCAAAAGTAGCTGTCTCATTTCTAATGACTCTTTAAAAAATGATTCATTGATAATCAGACTGGCACAACCATGGCTCTGTTCAGGAATAAACAACTCCTTTATCTGATGATTCATGCACTGAAACAACCAGCTCTGATTGCGATTGACGTTCATGCATGAGTCGTTGGTATAAGGCGAACAGTTGAAAGAGCCGTAAGCTCCGGTGCTTATACCTTCGTGACGCGTTGTTACGAAATGAGCTACCTCGGGATATACATCCAGTGACTTATATCCCTTCAACTCATTATTTTTTGTAAGTGAAATCATTTTTCTTCCCAATCTTCTTCCTCGTATTCATAGTCGATATCATCGTCATCATCATCAACATTGTCATCATATTCATAAACGATGTCTTCATCTTCGCCCATGTCTTTGAGCTCCTGTTGCAGACGGGTTACGTCCTTCGGACGGTGAACGATGTCCTCTATCTTATTGCTTTCCTTATTCAGTTCTTCCCAAAGAATGTCTTTCAACACCGAGATACCCAAACCGGAAACAGAAGATATGAATACGTGGGGAATGCCTTCCGGCAATGTAGGTTCTATTTCGTCCATCAATTCCTGATCGAGCATATCGCTCTTGGTGACAGCCAACACACGTTGCTTGTCCAACATTTCAGGATTGAAAGTACGCAGTTCGTTCAGCAAGACTTCGTATTCCTTACGAATGTCGTCACTGTCTGCCGGAACCATAAACAGCAGTAATGAATTGCGCTCGATATGACGCAGGAAACGCAGTCCCAAGCCTTTACCCTGACTGGCTCCCTCGATAATACCGGGTATATCTGCCATCACGAAAGACTTTCCACCATGATAGGAAACGATACCCAGATTGGGTTCGAGCGTAGTAAAGGGATAATCGGCGATTTTCGGTTTAGCAGCCGAAATGGAAGAAAGCAAAGTTGACTTACCCGCATTCGGGAAACCTACCAGACCGACATCGGCAAGTAGTTTCAGCTCCATGATAACGGTCATTTCCTGCATCGGTTCTCCCGGCTGTGCAAAACGCGGAGCCTGACGGGTTGCCGTCTTGAAATGCCAGTTACCCTGACCACCGCGACCGCCTTTGAGCAAGATCACTTCCTGTCCGTCTTCTGTTACGTCACAAAGATATTCCCCTGTCTCGGCATTATAAACGACCGTTCCGCAGGGCACTTCTATTACTTTATCCGCACCGTCTTTTCCGAAACTACGTCCTTTACTCCCCGATTCACCATGACCGGCCATTGCGTGACGGTCATACTTCAAGTGCAACAATGTCCAGTAATTACGGTTACCGCGCAAGATGATATGACCTCCTCTTCCACCATCGCCCCCATCGGGACCTCCGTTAGGACAATATTTCTCGCGCCTCATGTGCGTAGAGCCTCTTCCGCCCTTACCCGAGCGACAGTATATCTTTACGTAATCAACAAAATTCGATTCAGCCATATTCTTTTTAAGTAGTTAAAGTAGTCAGTAGTTAGAGTAGTTAAGTAAAATACTCCGGCTACTGACTGACTTATTCATTTATAATAGTGTATTGATAATTAGTAAGATTACTAAATTACAATTTATCTACTGCTTCGCAGATTTCAGCAAAGATACCTTCCATAGTACCCAAGCCGTTGATGTGTTGGTATTTCTTTTCGTTCTTGTACCAGTCGATCAGTGGAGCAGTCTGTGAATGATATACATGCAGACGTTTCTTGATTGTTTCTTCGTTATCATCAGCACGACCGGAATCCTTACCACGTTTAATCAGACGTACCATCAGTTCTTCTTCCGGAACATCCAGGTCAACCATTACAGAAACATCCTGTCCTCTTTCTGCCAACATTTTCTTTAATGCTTCAGCTTGTGCAATTGTTCTTGGGAAACCGTCGAAAATTACACCTTTGCTATCTTTGAAGCTGTCGAATACGCTTGCCAGAATATCAATCATTAATTCATCAGGAATCAATTGACCTTGGTCGATGTAACCTTTAGCTGTTTTACCCAGTTCTGTGCCATTCTTGATTTCAGCACGCAATACATCTCCTGTTGAGATGTGATTGATTCCATACTTTTCTACAATACGTTCGCTCTGTGTTCCTTTTCCTGAACCCGGAGCACCGAAAATTACGATGTTCAACATTTTGTTATTTACAATTTAACGATTTACTATTTACCATTTAAACTGGTACCTATTTAATATTAGCTGTTTAATCTACTACTGTATAAATATCGGGATAGTTGCGTCCGAAACCATCATAATCCAGTCCGTAACCTACGATAAAGTCGTTCGGGATTTCCATTGCTACGTATTCGATGTTCAGATTGACCTTGAGTTTTTCAGGCTTCACTAGCAGAGAAGCAATATGGATTGCTTCAGGGTTGCGTGTACCCAATGTATCCAACAGGCGTTGCATGGTTAGCCCGGTATCCACAATATCTTCTACAATAACTACTGTACGTCCGGCAATGTCTTCATTCAGTCCGATCACTTCCTTAATCACTCCCGAGGAAGTCACTCCCTGATAAGAAGCCAGTTTCACAAACGAAATCTCGCAAGGGATGGTGATGTGCTTCAACAAGTCGGCAGTAAACATAAATGAACCGTTCAACACACTAAGGAAGAGCGGATTCTTACCTGCCAAGTCGCGGTTGATTTCGTTCGCTACGCGAATCACTTCTTTCTGAATATCCTGTTCCTTAATAGAAACAGTGAACTGTTTGTCTTTTATCTGAATGGTATCCATAACCGGTAATTTAAAAAATAACCTTGCAAAAATACGATTTTTTATTCTACCCAGTGCATCATCTTCTGTAATTTCTTCGAGAGAAGGAACAGAATCAATGAAGCAACACCGGACATGACAACGAATACCATAAAGAAATCGTACATGGTAGCAATCTGATAACCAAAGATTGATTTCACTTTTCCGGCTTCCGGATAAAGTCCACTCAACATGCCTGCAAATTTATTGGCTGTGGCAGTAGACAGATACCAGATTCCCATCATCAAAGAGGCGAAACGTAGCGGACTCAACTTATTTACCATTGAAAGTCCGATAGGTGACAAGGCTATTTCACCCATTGTATGAATAAAATAAAGTCCTGTCAGCCAAATCATACTTACCTTCACTCCGGGGATAGCATCTTTCACTCCGAAACAGATGAAAAGATAACCTAAAGAAAGAAGTAACAAGCCAATCGCTTGTTTGGTAGGAGAAGCAGGTTCCATCTTTCGTTTGTTGAGGAAGCTCCACACACCCGGCATTATATATGCCAGGACAACAACAAACAGAGGATTGAAGGATTGAAACCACGAAGCCGGCATTTCCCAACCTAAAATATCACGATTGGTCTGTTCGGAGGCAAAGAGAGTTAAAGAGGCTCCTGCCTGTTCGTAAGCCGCCCAGAAGAAAATGACAAAGAAAGCTACTATATAGATAACGAAAATACGACTACGTTCGATCTTGGTTAATGAACCATCCAATAGGATGAGAACAGGGAAAACAATGCAGGCGGTAAAAATACCGATGCTCACCCAGTCACCCTCAAAAGCGTAATTAAAGAAGGCTATTAAAGCAACTGTAAGAATAGTGATTACAAGGGTATTACGCAACTTGGTACGCTTATCCATCTTCGGGTGTGAGATATGCTCGGCTTTATCCTCTTTCTTTTCACGTTTGGCATCGGGGATAATACCGATTGGCTCTCCGGAAGGAGAGAAAAGATATTTATTCTTTTGAGTTTCAAAAAGTACAACAGTGAACAGTGTCATGATTCCGGCTGCAAGAAATCCCCATTTAAAATCGTGCGGGTCACCGGTATCGCCCAGATAACCACAAATCAAAGGGGCGGCAAAAGAACCTACATTCACTCCCATATAGAAGATGGTATATGCAGCATCCAGCCGTCTGTCTCCCGGTTCGTAGAGTTGACCTACGAGAGAAGAAACGGTAGGTTTGAAACAACCATTTCCCAAGATCAGGAATCCGAGTCCGCCATACATCATCCAGTGAGCAAGTTCCGTATTATCTAAAGTAGAGGCACTCATAAACATCAGGAATTGTCCGACTGCCATCATCATTGCTCCCCAAAACACAGAGCGACGGATTCCCCAATATTTATCGGCAATGTATCCGCCAATCAAAGGAGTTAAATAGACTAACCCGGTATAGCTACCGTAAATGGATGCTGCCGCTTCTTTGTCAAACAATAATGCCTGCGTCAGGAAAAGAATAAAGATCGCACGCATACCGTAGTAACTGAAACGTTCTGCCGTGCTTGTCGCGAAAATCAGATAAAGGCCTTTCGGATGCCCTTTCAATGCACTCATGAATTTATGTGTTTAGTAGTTTATGGGGTGCAAAGGTACGAAAAATAGATTAAATGCTTCAAAAAAAGAAAGTTCTTATCAAACGGGAATATAGGGGGAATAATAAAAATGGGCATAAAAAATCCTACTGATCCACTTCATTATTTTTTTAGCTGTGTAAATAACAAAGTGGAGATCCATCTTAAATATAGGTTAGCTACCACCTTAGCCAAAAGTAAATTCGACATTTTCGATACTGGCAAAAAGCATTCCTTCTCTTTTCCTCAAAAAGATTTTGTCTTCTCGGGCCAGCCAACCAATAGCAAGAGCTACGTCTTCAAACGTCAAACTTAATTCACGGCACAAATCGAACATTGAAAGTTCACCTTTTTCATTTAAGATGCGCCATACTTTCCCGGCATTCAAGCCAATTTTTGTCTTTTCCATCATGCAAACTTTAGAAGATTAAACAATCCGTTATTTAGATTCTAATTCATTGTGAGCACAGGAAATTAATGTGATGCACATTATCTATCTCCAAAGATAACATTTTTATCGGAAACGGCAAATAATCAAAGGCTTAATCAGGGGAACCGCATTAAAAATTTGTTTAAGAAGGTATGGAGATAAACTAAACACAATTTCCATCCGCCCCTCTACAGAAAAAGATTTTTCATTTTCATTTCTCATATTCTCATAAATAAGGCACAAGTGGCAGTAAACTAATAAGATAGACTATGAGAAATGATTTTAAAACAGGCATTTCTCATAGTTTCTTCGCAAAATAACCCGGATTTTGCTTCATTTCTCATAGTGTAGTGTGCCGGAAGCTGACATTGAATAAATAGAACTATGTATTCCTTTTGCTTGCTTCCATACACAGTGTCTTAGTCCCACATATTGTGGGAAAAGATTCCCTAAGGCTTGGGAAAGTATTCCCTTATTTTGTGGGAAAGTTTTCCTTCAATATACGAGAATACTTTCCCACAATATATGGGACAATCGAGAACAACGAGCATCTCCAAGCAAAAAGCCACTATTTTATCTAAATAGTAGCTTCATTTCCTGATAAAAATAAGGCAGGCTGAAAGAAAAAAGGAAGAAAGAATGGCTTTTGACTATGAGAAATACCCTGAAATACGATGAGAATAAGGTGGCTTTTGAGCCAAAATATGGGAGAACTTATGAGAAATACCGTTTTGAAAAAGTGTTTCTCATAAGATATCTATTTGATTATCTTTCGTTTATCGAAAAACAATGAGAATATGAGAAATGAAATGAAGAAATCTTTTTCAGGAAGAAATAAAAGTAAGTTCATAATGGTGCAGCATTGAATTATTTTTTGGCGGAGTTATTCTAACACTTAATAGTTCAAAAGCAGATATTTCTTTGACCAAAAGATAGAACTAATGATGAATTAAAAGTTGCAATTATGGTTTTCTTCCCACAACAAACGGGAAAAGTCAGAAGAATCATGTACATTTGTAATCCGAAAACTAAAAGAACATCGCAATGAAAATATTTCCAAGCAGCAGTATCAAGAAATTGGACGCTTATACCATTGAGAACGAACCTATTGCATCAATCGATCTGATGGAACGTGCAGCAACCGTATTAACAAAAGCCATCACAGACAGATGGAATACGGAAACGCCGGTCACTATCTTTGCCGGACCGGGGAATAATGGCGGAGACGCTCTCGCCGTAGCCCGCATGATGGCTGAAAAAGGATATAAAATCGAGGTATTTCTCTTCAACACGAAAGGAGAACTTTCACCCGACTGCCAGACCAATAAAGAATTGGTAGAAATGATGGAAGAAGTAAAATTCCACGAAATCAGTACCCAATTCGTACCTCCCGTCCTGACGCCCGACCATCTGGTAATCGACGGATTATTCGGTTCAGGCCTGAACAAACCGTTAAGCGGCGGATTCGCTGCCGTAGTGAAATACATCAATTCCTCCCCTGCTATGGTAGTAGCCATCGACATTCCTTCCGGACTGATGGGAGAAGAAAACACATTCAACGTAAAAGCTAATATTATCCGTGCCGACGTAACTTTCAGTCTGCAACTGCCGAAGCTCGCCTTTCTTTTCGCAGAGAACACGGAATTTGTCGGAGAATGGGAAGTGCTGGACATCCAATTAAGCGAAGACGGTATTGAAGAGATGGAAACGAACTACGAAATGTTGGAAATAGAGCAAATCCGTTCACTCATCAAGCCACGCAAACAGTTTGCCCACAAGGGGAACTTCGGCCATGCACTATTGATTGCCGGTTCAAAAGGAATGGCAGGAGCCTCTGTTCTCGCTGCCCGTGCCTGCCTCCGTTCGGGAGTAGGGTTGCTGACTGTTCATGCGCCAATGTGCAACAACGACATCTTGCAGACCTCCATACCCGAAGCAATCGTAGAAACCGACATCAACGAAACCTGTTTTGCCGTACCTACCGACACGGACGACTATCAAGCAGTCGGCATCGGCCCAGGGCTGGGACGAAACGAGGAAACGGAAGCTGCTTTATTGGAGCAACTGGAACATTGCCAGACTCCTGTTGTGGTGGATGCCGACGCACTTAATATCCTCGCCAACCACCGTCATGCACTTACCCACCTGCCGAAGGGTTCCATCCTCACCCCGCATCCGAAAGAACTGGAACGTCTGACCGGCAAATGCCAGGACTCTTACGAACGTCTGATGAAGGCTTGCGAATTGGCTCGTGCCGCCCATGTTCACATTATTTTAAAAGGAGCCTACTCCGCCATTATCACCCCAGAAGGTAAATGTTTCTTCAACCCAACCGGAAATCCGGGAATGGCAACCGGAGGTAGCGGTGACGTACTGACCGGAGTAATCCTGGCACTGCTTGCCCAAGGTTACTCAACCGAAGAAGCCGCTAAAATCGGCACTTACATTCACGGATTGGCGGGCGATGTCGCTCAAAAGAAGCAAGGAATGATCGGAATGATCGCAAGCGATATTATCACCTGTCTGCCGACAGCATGGCGACTTGTAAGCGAATAAAAGTTAAGAACTTACAGTTTTTTCAATAACTTCATTAACTTTGTTTTCAAAACCAGTTAAAAAAGAACCGAATATGAAAAAGTTGATTATAGCAGCAGGACTACTAATGACAACGTCCGCCTATGCACAAACCGAAGTACTGACAGGGGTTACCCGAGGAAAAGACTATGGAGTGGTTTACAGTCTTCCCAAAACCCAAATAGAACTTGAAATAAAAGCCAACAAAGTCAACTATACTCCGGGAGAATTCAGCAAATATGCTGATCGTTACCTGCGACTGACCAACGTCTCCGCCGACCCTGAAGAGTACTGGGAACTGGCTAGCGTAAAAGTGAAATCCGTAGGTGTGCCCAACAGCGAAACTACGTATTTCGTAAAATTGAAGGATAAGACAGTAGCACCGCTTATGGAACTGACAGAGGATGGCATTGTGAAAACGATCAATGTTCCTTACAGCAATAGCAGTGTAGGCAAAAAAGCTGCTCCCGCCCCCGCAGTCCTCCAAAAGAAAGCGAATCCTCGCGAATTCCTGACCGAAGAGATTCTGATGGCTAGCTCTACCGCCAAGATGGCCGAGCTGGTGGCTAAAGAAATCTATAACATCCGCGAAAGCAAAAATGCCTTATTGCGCGGACAGGCTGACAATATGCCTTCAGACGGAGCACAGCTTAAGATTATGCTCGACAATCTGAATGCACAGGAAGAAGCCATGACGCAAATGTTCTCCGGCACCTGTAACAAAGAAGAGAGAACATTCACTGTCCGCCTTACCCCTGACAAGGAATTCAACAATGAAGTTGCTTTCCGCTTCTCGAAGAAGTTAGGTGTAGTTGCCAACAATGATTTGGCAGGAACTCCGTTTTATATCAGTCTGAAAGACCTGAAATCGGTCAAGATGCCACAGGAAGATGGTAAGAAGAAGAAAGATTTGGATGGAATCGCCTACAACGTACCCGGACAAGCTATGGTTACACTGACCGACGGTAAAAAGAAACTTTACGAAGGTGAGCTTCCTATTACCCAATTTGGTGTGATAGAATATCTGGCTCCGGTTTTGTTCAACAAGAATTCTACCATCAAAGTTTATTTTGATCCGAATACGGGAGGATTGCTCAAAGTGGACAGAGAAGAAGGGAAATAGAAAAACAAGGAAGTGAACTTCTAAAAAACAAAGAATATGGTTGGTGAAGGACATGCATTCGACATGATACGCCGAATAAAAGAGGGACGGGAAGCTTCCCGCCTACGTCGTGAACGTGCTAACGATAAGTTGAAGCATCTAAACCGTGCAAACGAACCTTATCCACTACCCAACACCACCCCCGAAGAAATGGAACGTATCATCCACGACTCGGAGAAAAAGAAAGAGAAAGACAGCAATTATTTTGTTTGGGGAACGCTTATTATCATGGGAGTCCTGATAGCAATTGCCGTCATACTTTGGGCTGTATTTATCAAATAAATAATAATAAGTTCCTATTTATACGACTGGTATCACCAGTTTTATAAATCCATCTTTCTGCATTTGAGAAAGATAAGCCGATACACGCAACTCGTAGCCCTCTTCATTTTGAAAGTGGTCTGCGAGTTTTTCTATAATCTCACGAACATTGCGTTTTCCATCTATCAGTTCCCATACAGCTGTACCGTGTTCTTCCAATTTCACATGAAGTTCTTTCGACATTCCTTTTGGCACAAGGAAGCGTTGCATCCACGGATATTTAAAACGGGGAAAGGAGAGCACAATTGTCTCCCCTTCCCTTTCTGCTGTAATATGTTCACTGCGACAGGGAATGACCTCTAACAGGTTGATTTTCTCTTTGGCAGCCATACTTCTTATTTTTTATTTCAGAGTATTCATACTGATACTCTTCTGTTTACACCTTGATACAAAATTCCTTTGTTACTTTAGGTATTGAATTTCCTAGTTACTTTTGGATATTCGCCTCTTCCAAACCGTATCCCTTCTTCTTGTTCTCTGCCTTCAACATCAAAGCCACAATCAGAGCAAGCACACCAAAGAGAGCAAAAATAGCCATCGGCAACGTGTAATCATAAGTCTGTGCACCGTCTACTACCGGACCTTTGCAATAAGTATTCAACACCCATCCGATCAACAAAGGAACACCCATCAATCCCCAGTTCTGTACCCAGAAAATCAATGCATATGCGGTACCCAACTGTTTTTCCGGAATAATCTTCGGAACAGACGGCCACATAGCTGAAGGCACCAACGAGAAGGCAAATCCCAATATAATCATGATGATAGTAGCAAACCACCATATATTCAGTATAGGCAGAGCAAACATCGTATGCACAAAAATAAGCATCACTGATCCGATTATCATCAATGTGGCTCCCTTACCAATACGGTCATAAAGCGAGCCGAACAACGGAGTCAGGATAATCGCACCAATCGGCAACAATCCGGGAATCGTTCCCGCCAACTTCGGATCTACGTTATACTTCTGCACCATCAAGTCGGCAGCATACTTGATAAAGGGGAATACAGCCGAGTAGAACAATACACATAGTAATGCAATCAGCCAGAATCCTTTATTGGTAATGATATACACAATATCTTTCATACGGAACGGCTCTTCCGGCTCCAATCCTTCTGCATCCAAAGAAGCATCCAACTTCTTATCATAGAAAGTATAAAGGAAGAAAGCAATCGTACCCACGCACAACATAATCAGACAAAACAAAATCGGAGCAGGAATATTGGTATGAAATGTGCCACTCTCATCCGTAGATCCGAAAAAGTCGGCCAAAGGAACCGTGAGCACCATTGCCAGAGTTGTTCCGATACGTGCCGTAGCCATTTCAAGTCCCATAGCCAATGCCATTTCCTTACCCTTGAACCATTTCACGATAATTTTGGAAACTGTGATACCGGCAATTTCCACACCTACACCGAAGATAGCATACCCCAATGCAGCCAGGGTTACCTGTGTTTTGAATCCGAAGAGCATGGCACCTTCCGGAAAAGTAGTAGAAATCGCATAGTATTTCAATCCACAACCAAACACCATCAATAAGCAAGCTCCCATTCCGGTAAAACGAACTCCCATCTTATCCAAAATGATACCACCGAAAATCAGCATCAATAGGAATACATTAAACCACCCGTAAGCACTTGTGAAGAAACCATAATCAAGACTGTCCCATAGTAGTTCTTTCTCAAGCATGGGTTTTAGAGGAGACATTACGTCGGTGAGGAAATAGCCGCATAGCATAGTAAATGCGACCAATGCTAGAACACTCCATCGGAGTACGGCGGAGTCATTCAATTTCTGTTTCAAATGTTCTGTCATTGTTATATTTAAAAATAGTAGTTAATAATCTTCATACGACCAACAAAGGTAGTTAAATCTCGTTTGTTTCTATCAAAAAGAGATTGTTTTTACAAGAAAAAGTTAAGTGCGGATTACACTGACCACGCGGAAGATTGAAAATCCGTGTAATCTGCGTAATCCGCACTTAAATATCAAAGAAATGCAGCATCCGTCTGCACCTTCCCATTAATGGTTTTACCCCAAAGTCTTACCTGACAACGGAGTGAATTACTCTGCTGCAGGAGCAGGAGTTTCAGTAGCCGGTGCCGGAGTTTCTGTAGCAGGTGCATTGGTAGCAGGAGCTTCAGTTTGCGGCGCAGCCGTACCTGCGGGTAAGTTATACGGGTTAGTCTGTTGTTCTTTCTGTGCCTGTTCCAACACTGCGTCTTTAGCAACAGCAGAGCGAGGAACTACATAAGCAGTAGCAATGCTCATTACCACCATGAAGATAGCTAAGCCCCATGTTGCTTTTTCCAGAAAATCTGTAGTCTTGCGCACGCCCATGATGGCGTTAGATGAAGAGAAACCAGAAGCAAGTCCGCCTCCTTTTGAGTTCTGAATCAGCACGATGAAACACATCAACAAGGCTGCAATAACCATTAAGATAACGAATAATAAGTACATTTTTAGTTATTTTGAATTAGCGTTAATAATCAATTTCTCCAAAAATCTGATTTGGTCTGCAAAGTAAGCATTTTTTTTTGGATATTTCAAGCTTAATTTTTTAATTATTTCAAGAGCTTTTGAATATCGTTGCTGTTTAACATAGATTTTTGCCAAAGTTTCCGTAAAACAGCTGTCATCTTCCTCTTCTTCCTTCATCGTTTCTTCTTCGGTAAGTTCGTCCGAAGAGGTTGGCGAAGATGGCATTTCTTCTCTTAAAGGTTTCTTGCAGAGGGGAGAGTCGCTCTCGCTCTTTTCTATAAAGTCGTCAATCAGTTCGTAGCCTTTGAGTTTGGGCGTTTCTTCGGCCGGCTGTTCCGTGGCCGGAGTCTCCTCCAAAAGATAAGAGGTGTAATCCATCGAATAGTCGAAGCTGGTGCGGGCAGTCACCTCTTCGGGTACTGTGGACAAGAAAGCGTCGATCAATGCTAATGTGCGGTCTACGGACGGTTCGTCTTTCAGCACCTCCGTGAGAGGTACTCCCTTTTTCCGTGCCTGCACATCATAGCGGTCACCTTCAATCAACCGGAACAACTGCCGTCTGTCTGCAATGTAAAGAACTGCTTTCCGCAGTTCTCCACCAAAACTAATATCATGGAGAATATACAGATTCTTCAGATACAGCAGACGAAGTGACTGAAAATACGGATACCTCGCAAGAAGATTGCGCAGTTCGTACAAAGTATCCCTATTCAGCGTCTCGGGATGCTGAATCCATTGTTGAAAGTTAACAGAAGTCATTTATATTACCAGTTTGCTACAGTTGCATTAAAAATTTGGTCGGTGATCTCTTTAGACATTTCAGCAATCAATCCGTCCTGTACGGCAGTCAACAACTGGGTAGAGTCGTAGGTACGGAACGCAGAAAACTGTTGTTCAAAGTCTTCGGCATGATTGGTGTTGTTGACAAAACGTACATTAACGGTGATAGTCAACTTCGTCTCCGAAGAATAACCGTCGGCAGATACAGCCTGATTGTACTGATTGTAACCTGTGATTTCTCCGTCAATCTGCAAGTCGGCATTTTGACTCGGCTTGAGCAGTTGCAGACGGGTCTGCCGGATGAAGATATCTTTCAGGTCCTCATTAAACTTGGTTGCCAACGGAGCATACACATACTCCGACTTGATCGGGAAGTCGGCTATCGAAATGGTCTTTACCTTATCATAATTGATAGACGATCCGTTAAACTTATAGGAAACAGTGCACGCAATGACTACCAACGGCAAGCCGAACAGTAACAAAGGGCGTATTATTTTCTTAATCCAATTCATATTCTTTTATTTTTCTATAGAGTGTACGCTCGGAAATATTCAAGTCCTTGGCCGCACTCTTCCGCTTTCCATGATGCCTCTCAAGTGCTTTGCGTATCATTTCTTTCTCCACTTCGTCCAGTGACAAAGGAGATTCTTCTACATATTCTTCCGTGTCTTGTATGTCATCATCATCCTTGCAAACCGTGGGCTGCATGGTGTGAATGATAGCAGGTACCGAAGGCTGGTGTGTCGTCACTACCGGAGTAGTAACCACCGTTCCCACTTGTCCTACCTGCCCCACCTGTCCGGCACGTTCCGCCATCAGGTTGTGCACCATCTTCTTCAGCTCCGCCACTTCCTGGCGCATATCGAACAGAACAGAATAAAGAATCTCCCGTTCGCTCTCAAAGCCTTTACTCTCACGCGTTCCCATCAGCGCGGGAAGACGTTGCGTATTTTGTGCAGGAAGATAATTCTGCAAGATAGCAGCAGAGATCTCCCTGTTGGTTTCAATGATAGATATTTGCTCGGTGATGTTCTTCAACTGACGAACGTTGCCGGGCCACGGGTAAGCCAATAACTCTTTCTTCGCATCCTCCGTCAACTGGATAGCAGGCATCCGGTATTTCTCTGCAAAGTCTGCGGAAAACTTACGGAACAACAAAAGTACATCGTCACCACGTTCACGCAAAGGCGGTATTTGGATAGGCACCGTATTCAACCGGTAATATAAATCTTCACGGAAACGTCCTTCTGCAATCGCTTGTGTCAGATTGACATTGGTAGCCGCCACCACACGCACATCCGTTTTTTGTACTTTGGACGAACCTACTTTCATAAACTCACCACTCTCCAGTACACGGAGCAAACGTGCCTGGGTAGACATCGGCAACTCCCCTACTTCATCAAGAAAAATAGTACCGCCGTCGGCTTCGCCAAAGTACCCTTTCCGTTCGCCAATCGCACCGGTAAACGCACCCTTCTCATGCCCGAACAGTTCGGAATCAATCGTGCCCTCCGGAATAGCACCACAGTTGACAGCAATATACTGTCCATGCTTCCTCCGGCTATATTGATGAATAATCTGCGGAAAACTTTCTTTTCCGACTCCACTTTCTCCGGTAATCAGCACAGACAAATCGGTAGGAGCTACCTGAATGGCAACATCTATGGCGCGCGACAATGCTTCGGTATTTCCAATAATACCGAAACGCTGTTTCACTTGTTGTATCTCTGCTCTCGTCATCACTCGTTTTTAATCTTCGTCTACTGTATCCAGCTTCAGTTTATCACTATCGTCACGTTTCTCGTAATACTGTTTACGCAACGGATTGGCACGAGCCACTTTTTCCCGCTGACGATTACGGAACACATCGATGGCAACATAGATTGCCTGACGGAAAGAATCTTCACAAGCCAATCCCTTGCCTGCAATATCGTATGCCGTTCCATGAGCCGGAGAAGTACGTACTACCGGCAGGCCTGCCGTATAGTTCACCCCGTCTTCCATAGCCAAGGCCTTGAACGGAGCCAGCCCCTGATCGTGATACATCGCCAGGATACCGTCAAAATGAGTATAATTGCCCGAACCCATAAAGCCGTCGGCCGCATAAGGACCGTAGCAAAGGATTCCTTTCTCTTCCATTTCTTTCATGGCAGGGATAATCACTTCCTGCTCTTCCATTCCCAACAAACCACCGTCTCCGGCATGAGGATTGAGAGAGAGCACCGCAATACGCGGAGCGCCGATACCGAAATCCTGTTTCAGACAACGATGGAATATCATCAGTTTCTCCTGAATCAGTTCTTTGGTAATCGTAGTCGCGATCTCTCTGACAGGGATATGTGTCGTCACCAAAGCCACCCGGAAGTCATTCTTCATCAAAATCATCAATGACTTATCACCATTACCCAGACGTTCTTCGATATATTCCGTATGTCCGGGGAAGGAGAACTCTTCCGACTGAATCGTATGTTTGTTGATCGGAGCTGTTACGATAACGTCTATCAACCCTTCGCGATATTCTTCGATGGCACGTTCCAAAGCCCCCAGCGCAGCTTTACCGGCTTCGGGATCGGGTTTGGAAAATTCCACTTTCACCTCATCATCCGTACAGTTCACCACGCTCAAACGGTTGTACCCCGCTTCGGTAGCAGAGTTGACAATACTGAAATTGGTCTGTATATCCAGTGCTTTGCGATGATAAGCCGCTACTTTCGGTGAGCCATAAATGATCGGAGTACATAGTTCCAACATCGTAGGGTCGGAAAATGTCTTAAGAATCACCTCATAGCCCACCCCGTTAATATCTCCTTGGGTGATACCTATCCTTATCTTGTTATCTTCCATGTTTTTATTTATTAGTTTGTTCCGCTTCCTTAGATGCTTCTCCCAATGGAATCTGATTCTGCTGAACTTCATTCGGAAGTTTCAGTGTATACAGAGATGCTTCCATCTGGCGTACCAGGTTGCGTTTCATTTTATCAGGTGAATAAACAAATATTTCTGCTGTTATAATTCGTTGGTTTTTCTCGTCCAGACGAGTATGAGATACATACGGGCCACCCATAAAGTCGCCCTTCATACGCCACAGGCCACGTGCTTCCATTGTGTAGCTGTTCTGTACATTGATCGGACGGACATCGGTCAGCAAACTATCGGTCGACATATAAACGCCTTCCTTGAATCCGGGGATATTGGCTTTCATCACGGAGTCACGTTTGTGCACAAAATATTCTTTGGTAAACGTATCCTTGTCAGTGTACGGATAAGAGTACATCACAAAGTTACGGTCGGCACTACCTGTGTTGGTAGAAGCCCAAAAGAAATCATCCCCGGTCTTTGAATTAGCCAGTTCGGCATCCACCCAGATGTCGCATCCGAACAAACTGTCCACTTTCTGCGAAATGAAGTTACTATGCTTCCCTTCCAGGAACGTAATCTGACGGTTCATTTCCGCACGGGTAAAGAAGTCGACAATCGTCTTTTTGTTCTCTTCCACAAACTTCTCGAACTCTTCTTCGTTCGGAGCCTGGATAGTCAATATCATCTGCGGATTGGCATACACGTCCTTCGCATATTTGAACGAGGCTTTCGTATATATATCCTGTATATCTACAATAATAATGTTACGTATCAACTTCAGCGTAGAATCATAATCTTTCGGTGAAGTATACATAATCCGGAAAGAAGGTTCCGACTGCG
>OIGD01002166.1_pt1 | contig 15981 bp, 20 predicted proteins | sample 1582211 | NCBI WGS metagenome assembly OIGD01 (sample SAMN04414078, study PRJEB24778) | human gut metagenome | material: faecal | host: Homo sapiens
CGACCCGCTTCCAGCACCCCGTTGCCGGCACCTACAAGAAGTGGTGCGTCGAGAACGGCGTGAAGTATTTCTCCGTTGCCTCCGGCGGCGGCACGGGTCGTACCCTGCACCCCGATAACATGGCTGCAGGTCCTTCCTCTTACGGTATGACCGATACCATGGGCAGAATGCACTCCGACGCTCAGTTCGCCGGCTCCTCCTCTGTCCCGGCTCACGTCGAAATGATGGGCCTCATCGGCGCCGGCAACAACCCCATGGTCGGTATGACCGTCGCTGTCGCCGTCGCGATCGAAGAAGCGTTCAAGGGGTAAAAGGTCGCAGGGCTTTGCCCCGCACCCCACTTAGAGGCTTCTTGAAAGAAGCCCCTCTGGACTCCCCAAGAACTTTCAACGCATTTTTTCGTGGTGCGAACATGGTGCGCTGAACCGTAAAGCGTATGTAACTTTCCCCTTTGGTGAAAGTTCTTGAAATTCTTAAAAACTTCTTTCAAGAAGTTTTTAAGCAGGGTTTGGGACAGCGTCCCAAGGTCTTAGAGGTCTTAATATGTATGGCTTGATTTTTGATATCAAAGAGTTTGCACTCAACGACGGGGGCGGGATTCGGTCAACCGTCTTTTTCAAGGGCTGTCCCTTGCGGTGTGTGTGGTGTCATAATCCGGAGGGACTGTCGCCAAAACGGGAATTGTATGTCAAGCAGAATGGATGTTTGCATTGCGGGCTGTGCCGAAAACCGTGTACCCATCCCGATTGTCAAGGGCTTGGACGGTGTCTGCATATCTGCCCGAAGAACCTCGTCAGCGTTGCGGGCGTGGAGTGGGAGAGCGGGGCGCTTGCCGAAAAACTGCTCAGGCAGACCGACATCTACCGCGAAACGGGCGGCGGGGTCACGCTGTCGGGCGGAGAACCGCTTTTGCAATGGCAGTTTGCCGCAGAAATGCTTGACCGCCTGCACGGAAAGGTTCATACTGCCATCGAAACTTCGGGGTATGCCGAAGCGGAAGCCTTTCGCGCCGTGGTTGACCGTTGCGATTTCGTTTATATGGATCTCAAACTGATGGATTGCGAGATGCACAAGACCTACACGGGGATCGGTAATGACAGAATCCTGCAAAATGCAGAGTACCTCAAAGCGAGCGGCAAGCCGCATACCTTCCGCACGCCGCTGATTCCGAACATCACCGACAATGAAGAAAACCTTGCCGCCATCCGCGCATTTGTCGGAGACGATGCATGGGAGCAATTGCCCTATAATACGCTTGCGCCCGCGAAGTATGCGAGCGTTGGGCGGGCATACCGATATTCATTGCCGGAAAAACACAGCTAAAGACTATCAACAGGAAGGCTCAGACGGTAAAACAAATGCTTAGGAGTTCAGACTGACAAGGCTTGTCAGCATGGAGTTGACACAAAAAATCATACGGGCGGGATGCAAATTTCGTCCGTATTTTTATACTGCCCAAAACGGCTATACCGGCTTTTTCGGTATGGTCGTTTTTTCTTATGTCCTACGGAAAGGAGGAAATTGAGATGTTCTGACCGCTGTGATATGCCCGTAAGCTCTAACCATAACAAAAAACAATATCACGGCATGCCATATCGGCGTGTTGTTTCGTGTTATCTGCTTCTATGGCTTGCCGCCAAAAGGAGAGAAAAACATGAAACAGAATTACGAGAAGAACAGTTATTTGCGTGCCGCTTTCACCCGTTGGCTAGAGACCTTGCTCCGAAACGAGCGTTGTAATTATCTGCGGTCGATTGCACGGAGGATGGAGGTGTCGGTAGAAGAAACGGAAATACCGGACATCCCGCAAGAAGATGATATGTTCCTTGATGTATCGGATCCGTTTGCCTTTGAGAACGAAAGTCTGCGGCAGGCATTCGACCGATTGCCTCCGGCATGGCGGGATGTGTTGGTCCGAATCTATGTGAAAAAGCAAACCGCAGATGAGATCGCACAGGAGCAGAATTGTACGCTCCAGAATGTTTATAACAAGCATTCTCTTGCACTTCGTGCGTTACGAAATGCGTTGCAGGAAGGGGACAGAACATGATGCAGCAGGATTTTGAAAGCGTGCTAAGCGGAGCAATTCAAGGAGATCTGAAGGCTTTGGAGTGCTTGCTCAATCTCTATCATCCTTTGATCCGAAAGTATTCCTATGTGAACGGACGTTTTGACGAAGATCTTTATCAACAACTGATCTTTCGGATGCTGACTCAAATAAGAAAATTTGATGATTCCAAAATAAATTATTAGTCAGCGCATTTATACATTAGTTTTCTTTAGAATGTATTGTTTTTTATAATTGATAGAAAGTGAGGTGGTGTTTGGTGGCAAGCATAACAAAGAAAGAAAACGGAAGTTTTCTCATAAGAGTCTATAACGGAATAAAAGACGGAAAGCCGCAGAGCGTAGCCGTTACATTCAGGGCTAACCCCGGTGCTTCACCCGCGACTGCAAGACGGGCGGCGGAAAAATATGCTATCCTATTTGAGGAGCTTGTTCATAGCGGCGGTTATGAGAAGAAGGTGTCCGCAAATTTTGCCCCTCGGATCAGACAAAAGCTGAAGCTTTCCGAATTTGTTCAAAAGTACTATTATCCTGCAATTCTAAAGCATCTATCGCCAAACACCTGCCGTATATATGAGCAGATTATCGACAACTTGATTCTTCCGTCGTTTGGTATGGTGGAGCTTGTAGATATTGATTCCTCACATCTTCAAAGCTTCGTCGACTTTCTTTTAACCGCGGAAGCGAGAATGACCGGAGACAGGGGACTTTCTCCGGCATCGGTTAAGCGGTATGCAACGGTTTTCGCGTCTATCCTCACAGAGGCATGGAGGCAAAAAAAGATTGAAGTCAATCCGTTTGAGCACGCGTATATTCAATATCCGAAGATTGTTCAACCGGAGCTCGAAGTGTATAGTGATGATGAAATTGCACTTTTTATTGCGGAATTAGAGGAGGAGAACGCGCGGACAAAGGCAATCCTGTTGCTTGCGGTGACAACAGGATTGCGCAGAGCCGAAATCGTTGGATTGATGTGGTCAGATATTGATTTTGAAAAACGTTCGGTTGCGGTATCCCGTAGCGCGTATAAACCAAAGGGCGAGGAACAGCGAACGAAGTCTCCAAAATCGCGGTGCAGTTATCGCACGGTGTTTATGCCGGAGAGCTGCGTCAGGGCATTGCAAGAATGGCAAATCGAGCAGGCAAGGCAGAAGCGCCATAGCAATGGAATGTGGCACGACAATGATTTCGTATTTACAGACAAAAACGGCAAAAATATCAGCGTATATGCCCCGACTCGTATTTGTTCGGATTTTGAAAGGCGTCACGGATTACGGCATTTGAAATTTCATGGCTTGAGGCACACCTGCGGATCCCTGATGATTGAGCACGGTGCCGATCCCGAAACGGTGAAAGCCGTTCTGGGGCATGAAAGCATCCAAACGACAAACAGATATCTACATCCTTATGAAGACCGAATGCGCAGGGCATCTGAGAAGATGGAAAATATCATTCATGGGAGAGCAGATGATGAAACTGAGAACGATTCGAATGGCGGTTTGTGAGATTCGCAGGCTGGATCCCGAAACCGCATTGACGGAAACCTTTCTTAAACGACTGATTCAAAACGGTGTCATCTCATATTCCAAATGCGGCAGACGAGCTTTGCTTGAGATGCATACTCTGAAGCGGGAACTGGCTGAACTGTTTGGAATTGAAGGCTCCGCTTTGCCGACCTTGAGGACAATTCGGAATGCGGCAAAAAGTATTTGTAGTTCGGACAGAGGGAATGCGATGACTGAGTATCGTATTCGGATGTTGATCCGAAACGGACAATTACCCCATTATGACGTTGGAACACGGCAAATTATTGCAATGGAAGCCTTTGAGAATCAAGCTTTATTTACTGTAAACTTGAGAAAATGCGGGATTCCTCGGAGTAACCTTTCCCAAAGCGTATGTCTTAGCAAGCAGTTTGACAATGTCCTCTCGGAGACGACACAAACGTATGTGTGCAGGCGTAAAAGAGGACCGATTAAGTCTTAGCAAAGCGGTCAAAGCAGTCTGCGGCAGCCTTGTCGGTCTTTTTAAGGGCATGAACATAGATATTGGTTGTGTCAATGGAAGTATGCCCCAGTCTTTTGGAAACTGTTTTGATATCAGTTCCGTGCGAAAGAAGCAGCGTTGCGCTGGAATGTCTTAAGCCGTGAAATTTCAAATGACGGATGCCATGTCGCTTCAGAAAATGATCAAATTGCTTTGTTGGAGTTTGTGGATTCATAACATGACCGTCAAACTCTGTGAAGACATAGTTACTGCAAAACCATTTTTCACCGAGCAGGGCGATTTTATCGTCCTGCATTTTTTTGTATTCTGAAAGGATGGAGCAAAGTAGCTCCGGAATTGCAATTTCACGGATGCTGCTGATTGTTTTCGGCAACTTTTCAATTGCAGGCATATCCTTTAATTTGATAATGGTGCGGCGAATAAAAATCTGCTTTTCCTTGAAATCAACGTCATCCCATTTTAACCCGACGATTTCGCCTCGACGTGCTCCGGTGAACAGAGCCGTTGCAATCAAGGCGCGGACATTCAAGGGCTCCTCATCCAACGCAGAAAGAATACATTTGATTTCCTCATCGCTGAAGGCTTCGACTTCGGGCGTTACAATTTTCGGGATTTCCAGCCTTCTTGTATCGGCAGGATTGGTCTCGATGTATTCCTGCTTGTATGCGAGCGTCATGACAGACTGTAAGACCGTCAGATATCTGCGGATGGTCGGAGGTGCCAAAAGGTGTCCTTTCCCGTCTGTGCGCCCGATCGGAGAGGAAAAGAAATCAATTATCCGCTGAACATGGAGCGGACGAATTTCGTTTATCGGTAGATTCCCCAACATGGGAATATAGTATTTGCTGAGTATTTTTTCGTAAAGCTCCCATGAAGTCGGAGAAAGCATTTTCTGCTTTACCCGCTTGTACTCTACGCAAAACTCCCCAAAGGTTGGGATATCGTTGCTTTGAATAATGCCGGGCATAGGTTGAACCAATGCCGGAGGGAGGACTTCCGGAACGAAAGCGGAATCCGGCTGAGGAGAGGGGCTTTCGTAATGACTGTTATAAAATGAAATATGATGCAATGAAGCGATGTGCGGGACGACCGTCTGAAAATAAGGCACCATTGGTGCCTAATTCTTTTGTCACAGGTAAAACAACAGATAATATGGGACGGGAGTTCGGAGAATCGGGAGAACAAATTCGTCGCTATATCCGCCTGACCGAGCTCGTCCCGGAGCTTTTGGAACTGGTAGATGACGGTCGGATGGCTTTTCGTCCTGCCGTGGAAATATCCTACCTCACGGAGGACGAGCAGCGGGATCTGGTAGAAACCATAGACAGCGAGGATTGCACGCCGTCTCTGTCGCAGGCTTGCCGGATGAAGAAGCTCAGTCAGGAAGGGAAGCTGGACATGGACGCAATCTTTGCTATCATGACCGAGGAAAAAGCCAACCAGAAAGAGAAGATTAAGATTCCGGCGGAACGGTTGGACCGTTTCTTTGCGCGTGGAACGCCGCAGGCGGAGATTGAAAAAGTCATTATTGCGGCATTGGAGGATTACTATGCCCGAATCAGGCAGAGACGGGCAAACAGGGATGCAAGATGAACGCTACGGAATAATCTGTAGCAGGGGGAAAGCGGTCAGTGCGTTTTGAGGGGTTAGGTGCTGACCGCTTTTTTCTTTCTCTTGTTCCCCTTTCTTACCAACTAACCCCTCAGACCTACCGTACTTACCGGAAAGAGAAGGATCTATATCCGCACATTTGCAAAGCGTCCGGTTTCATGCTATCATAACCGTGAAAAAGAAATTACATACAGGAGGTTCCGAATATGCTGTTCCATCGAAAGGAAGAAAAATACCGTCTGTCCCTGACCGACAAGGAATATCGGCTGCTGTTGGATTGTCTGATGATCCGCCGCAACAAGCTGCTTGCCGAGGGACGGTACACCGATGCGATTGATGAGGTTATCCTCCTGATTTGCAAATAATACTTTTCATATAGGGGCGTTTCGCAGAATAAAACGCTCTTTTCCTTTTTCGGCAGGTTCTCCTTTACATAGCTCTCAGGCGAAAGCATGAGGGCTTTTTGATTTGCAAAGGAGTGGTGCCTATGTCCTCGCGGTAGTCCGACCGACAACGATTTTACCAAAAAAACAAAACCAATTCATTTCAAAAAACAAAGGAGAAACATCATGAAACAGTTTTTTAAGAAGGTCGGCAATTTCTTCAAATCGGCGAAGGAGACTGCCCTGAATTTCGTTTCCCGTAAAACTGCCCGCGCCAACCTCGCTCTGGCTTCGGTAAGCGGTGAGGGCTATGTCGATACCGGTGTGAAGATCATCATTGCCGTGGTGGTCGGCGGCGTTCTGCTTGCGGGTCTGTACGCACTGTTCAACACGACGATCATTCCGACGCTGACGGCGAAGATCAGCCAGATGTTCAATTATTCCGGCAACTGATGCCGGACAAATCCGATTTACAACTTACAATCCAAAGGAGAGAAAGAGAATGAAAAAGCTCATCAACAAGATCAGGAATTTCTGCAACCAGAAGGCAATCGCGGCAAAGACCGCAATTCAGTCGGTAAAAGCGGAGGGCTATGTCGATACCGGCGTGAAGATTATCATCTCGGTCGTGGTCGGCGGCGTTATCCTTGCCGGACTGTATGCACTGTTCAAGACCACCATTCTTCCCAATCTCAACACCGAGATCGGCAAGATGTTCAATTATTCCGGCACCTGATCCGGAAACGGTAAGGCGGTGACAGTATGAAAAAAGGATTGTCAAACCGCCGGGGTGAAGTCTTTACCGCCACGGCAGTGAAAGTTATCATTGCCGTGGTGGTCGGGGTGCTGATTCTCGGCGGATTGTTTGCACTGTACCGGAATGTCATTTTCCCGAAGCTGAATCAGAAGGTAGAGGGGATGATCCACACCGAAGATACGGTGCAGGTTCGGAAAGACGGAAACTCCGTGCAGTACAGTTACGACGGGGAGACCTGGAAGGATTGTACCATTCCGGGTTTGAGCGCGTCTGCTACGGTCAGTACGGTTCTTACACGAACCTATCAGGAATTGGTCTACTTCGATGCAAGGACGAAGATACACCTTCAAAACTATCTTGAGGGCAGAACCGATGAAAACCCGGCTTTGTTTGTTTCACTGAAAGCGCCCTTTGACCGATTGATGATTGGCGGAGTGGAGACACGCCTTCGGGAGCTGGGAAAGCGTCTGAATATCCCGAAGGTTCACCCTCACAAGTTCAGGCGTACACTGGCTACAACTGCCATAGACAAAGGAATGCCCATAGAGCAAGTCCAGCAGCTCTTAGGGCATCAGAAAATCGACACCACCATGCACTATGCAATGGTGAAACAACAGAATGTGAAGCTGGCACATAGAAAATACATTGGATAGGATGGGATGAAAATGAGGATGACGCAACTTAAAACCATCGCAGACATACAGACTGGTCCGTTCGGAAGCCAACTCCACAAAGAAGACTACGTTGAAACCGGAACCCCTATTGTCACTGTTGAACATCTTGGGAACCGAGTATTCACCGAGCAAAATCTCCCCAGAGTTTCCGACAGCGATAAAGCGCGGTTGATTAAGTATACTCTTTCAACTGGCGATATTGTATTCAGCCGAGTTGGGTCTGTTGACCGCTGTTCCTATGTTGATAAATCACACGACGGATGGATGTTCTCGGGACGTTGCTTACGAGTCCGCCCAACTGAACTGGTTGATTCTCTGTACCTATATTATTATTTCTGTTTAGAAGAAACCAAGCAGTTTGTTCGGAATATTGCAGTAGGCGCGACCATGCCTTCTATCAATACGAAACTTCTTGGAGAGGTCGAAATCGCCTTACCGGATCTGAACAACCAGAAACGGATAGCCGCTGTTCTCTCATCACTGGATGATAAAATTGAGAACAACCAAAAGCTAAACGATAATTTAGCGGCTTAGAGCTGGACGGCAGAGACATCAATCTCGCCGGACATGAGCTTAGGCAATATAGTGTCACGAACAAGGGCAAGCTGCTCATTTTCCATACCATTGGCATAGATTTTCGAGAAAACGGTTTGGCAAACGGCATCGAACTTCTCCACCAAGTCCTCCGGTGCAATGACAATAGGCTCTGTTTCAATAAATCCATTGATGTCAAGATTTTTGATGCCTGTTGTTCCATTTTCGTAGGAAAAGAAAATGTCCCGGTCATAGAGGTACTGCCAATAGTAGTACACATACATACTGTAACCAGCACGTGGTTTAAGGGCTTTGCAGAAGTTTGTGCAAACCATTCCCTTATCATACCGAGCAAGCAAAGCGTCTGATACAGCTGCGGCGCGTCCAGTAGATTGTGTCGGGCTACCACCAGAGATTTCAACAACTATATCTCCGTCAACAAGCTGCTTAGCAGCATAGTTCTTTGGCAAGATATAGCGTGTGGGCATTTTCCCCTTATTTCCTGCACGTACTTCCGGAATATCTGCTCCCCGAATGCAGTAAACCATCTCTGTGTTGTTGCCAGAAGGAGAATCTTTGCCCCAATCTCCGCTGATAGTCTTTTCAATGAGATTGGAGAAGGTGCCTTCCTTCCATAATATAGCGTCAGGATTATCAACAAACCACTTCTTAAACAGGGCTTGAGCTTGCTGCCGTAAATTATCGTTTAGGAGTGAAAAATGAAAAAAATCTACATATGGACAATCGTTATTTCTATTGCTTTTATAATTCCAGGGTGTTTTTTTCCGTATCCTGTTTTGAATGTTTTGTCAAGCATTGGCTGTAGTGGTATAGCCGCCGCTATAATGGCTATATTTATTGAAAAATATACAAAAGATCAACAGGAGGCTATAAAGAAAAAAGCACAAAAAGCATATTTTCAGGAATTGCACGGACAATTAAAAATATTGCTTAAGCGTATTGTTTGGTTTGATGATAGAATGAATGATGCACGATTTGACTGGGAGAAGAATCCAAAAGAATATTTATCTCTGAATTATATGCTATGGGCGTCAAGCACTTATCCGAAATATAAGTTGTCTTATGATGAGATTAATGATAGAGTTTTGAAAATTGCCGGTAAGTATAGTTTAGAACAACAAGAAAAAATGAATTCAGTCGAAAGAAACAAAGTCTATAAGATGTTCAATATACTTGGAGTAAGCGGAGCTGAACTATTGGAGCAAATAAGGACTATTGATGAAAACAAATTAATACTTGATATCGTTAATTATATGCAGTTAGATGAAAGTAAAGGTTTATGTTCTATCACTGAGATTATAATAAATCTTATGATGTCTACTGGAAAAAATTATGGAGATTTTGTTTTAAGATTGTTTGAAACATATAAAAGGACATGTGATATTTGTGGAAGGGATGAAACATTTGATATTGATGTATTCGGCAATATTTCTCTAAATGAACTTAGATAAGTAGAGGCGCTAAATATTCAAAGAAACAATTTAGATTTCAAAGATGGCTTGGAAAGGAGAAAAAATGAAAGTTTATTTTGATGAATCTGGACAAACCGGTTGTATCCTTCCAAACAAGAAAGGCAATTTTTATAATGAAAAACAACGTTTCTTTGTTTTGGGGGGAATCATTTGTAAAGATGAAAATGATGAAGCTATCTTGTGTGCGAAGTATAGAGCATTCTTGGATAAATATAAAATCAAAGGTGAGTTAAAAGGTTCCGACATTATGAAAAGAGAAAACAATGTTATTCTAATGGATTTCATTGACTCAATGATTGATGCAGAACATATTTATGTTTGTTGCTATGATAAATTGTTTTATTTAGCAAGTTTAATAAATGCATATTTTTATCCGAGAAGTACTATGATCGAGGATCCAATATTTTATTTTACACAAGCCAGCGCATTGGCTCATGAGAATCCGGAAATATTCAGAAAATATTGTGCGTGTAATGAAATTGGAACCGAGGAAGCCTCAATGGATTTTTGTAGATATGTTACAAAATTTCCTTTTCAGAAAATAGACGCGGAATTGAATGGATATTTGGAAATGGCAAAACTTGCAGTTGAAAACGGGGAAGCATTTGATTTTCCGCTTCCTTTAGGTTGCTATGTAAATCCAAGTTATACAAACATAATAAATATGACTGCTGTGGGAGAATCAGTTGTTACCTTGAAGCTAACTTATAATATCACAAATTCGGAAATACACATCATACATGATAGAATTGTAGAGTTTGAGAATGAATTTTTTGATACGATGAAATCATTTCAGATAGATATACAATTCAAGGATAGCAAAAATGAATTGCTTCTTCAATATGCGGATAATGTGGCGAGCATTTTCAGAAAGTGCTGTACTGAAACCGTAAGTATTTTTGAAAATAGAAAGCAATGGGACGACTCGTCATTGTGGTTTCCAACCGTGTATTCAAAGTTACTTCGAAAAATGCAATACGAAAATGTAAAATGGGATGTTTCAATATCAGATCAGGTGCTGCCTTTGTGCGTGCGTGATATGTTTGCTGATAATTATCCGCAGGAATTAAGAAATGATGTTTGTTTTTATCAGCGCTTTGCGTTTTACAAACAACGGGTATTGAAAAATATTTCATCGTTGAATTATGCAGCATCTCTATAAATTATAAAAGGAGAACCTACTATGTTTTTCACCGAATCCACCTACGAAAACGCGGTCATACAACTGTTTGAATCGATGGGCTACACGCATATCTACGCGCCGGACATGGGGCGGGAGGACTTTTCCGACCCGCTGATGGGTGGCGTTTTGCGTGACGCGCTGGTTCGCATCAATCGCGGCTTGCCGGTGGAGGCGATCGGTGAGGCACTCTCCAAAATCCGCAATTTTGAGGGCGGCAGTCTCGTGGAGAAGAACCGCATCTTTACGGGATATTTGCAGGACGGCGTGGAGGTCAACTATACCGCAAATGGCGAGACCCGCGCGGCGCTCGTCCGTCTGGTGGACTTCGAGAAGCCGGAAAACAACGATTTCGCGGTGGTCAATCAGTATACCTACATCGAAAACGGCAACAACCGCCGTCCCGATATCATCCTGTTTGTCAACGGTCTGCCGCTCGTTTTGATGGAACTCAAAAGCCCCGCCAAAGAGGACGCGGGCGCAGAGGATGCCTACTCATAATAGATAAAAATAGCCTCTGCAAGGTCAGGTATTATTTTAGCATTTTCAATAATTCCAACAACAATGCTCCGACATCCTCTGTCGGGGCATTTTCCGCGAGGAGGCGATTACGCCATCCCACAAGCGCGTTGATAAGCAGACGAAGCTCAAAAGAATCCAGTTTCAGCTTGATTTTACGCTCTGTCATTTGTAAATTACCTCCCGGAGAACCATTTCTTCGGCATCATGCTTTGCAGCATTCATCTCCTGCACCCAACGGAGTGGGTCTGCGGCTTTCAGAGACTCTGTAATGCCTCTTTCGGCTTTCAGACGGTCACGGATGAGGGCAACCTCTGTCTGCGCTTCTGCATCAATTTTGGCAAGTTCTACGGCAAGTGTGCCGCTTGTCAGCAGAGAAGTATAGGTTCCTCTGCGATGCCGCTTTAGGTACGCCAAATGCAACTGCCCGTATTTCCCAATTGCAGTCGTTTTCTGTTCCGGCAGGGTAAGATCGGGATACAGGATATCGTTCTTTTTACTGTATGTAATTTTATTTTTCATAATCAGTCTCCTTTATTTTCCGAAAATGCGGTCGAAGGTATCGGCGGCAAGTTGGTCGGTTTCAGTGATGGCGTGTACGTAGATATTGGTTGTGTCAATGTCGCTGTGCCCCAACCGCATGGAAACGGTTTTGATATCGCATCCATTGGCAAGAAGCATCGTGGCACTGGTATGTCGCAGACCGTGAAATTTCAGGTGCCGGATGCCGTGCCGCTTTAGAAAGTGGTCGAACTGCTTGGTCGGTGTCTGCGGATTCATCACATGACCGTCGAGTTCTGTGAAAATCCATCCGTCCGGATTCCATCCATCTCCCATCATAGCGGCGTATTTGTTTTGATTCTCCCGGTAGGTGCGGAGTGTTTCCAACAGTCGTTCGGGGATCACCATATCTCGTTTGCTGTTTTTGGTCTTCGGCTCTTTTTCAAACGCTTTGCTGCTCTTTGGCTTGTAAATGCTGCGGCGTACATAAAGCCTGTGCGCATCAAAATCAATGTCCGACCATTTCAGACCGACGATTTCTCCGCGACGGCAACCGGTAAACAGGGCAAGTTCCACGAGCAACTTGATGTTGACCGATTCTTCTTCCAAGGCTTCGAGTATCTGCCTGACCTCGTCGGCAGAGTACACTTCTACCTCTTTTCGGTCGTTTTTCGGAAAGACCAACCGGCGGGAAGCGCTGATGTCATTGTCGATGTATTCCATTTTGTAGGCAAGGGACAAAATGGAGCGAAACACCGTCGCATAGCGTTTTACCGTTGCTGCAGCCATTTGTTCGCCGGGGTGATGAATATCCTGCCTGCCCTTTGCCATGACAAACTGGATATAGTCCTGTACATGACGGACACGGAATTCTTCCAGTCGCATCATGCCGTAAGTCGGAATCAGATGTGTTTGAATGATCTGACGATAGAAGGCAAGAGTACCGGGGGCTATCTCGCTTGCCTTGATCTCCAAAAATTTTTCGCAGAAATCCCGAAACAGCGTTTTGCCTGGAGAGTTTGGTGCGATTTTTCGCCCGCTTGCATCCAGAATTTCGCCGTTCAAAATCTGCACCTGAAGATTTTCGATAAAAAGGTTCATTTCTTTCTGAAGCGAAAGATAACTGAGTGTCGGCTTCGATGGAGTGAAGGTGCGGGAGACGGTGACGGGCTTGCCACGGTCATCCTTGCCTGCCGAAATGCGAATGAGATAGGTTCCGTTTGGTTTTCTGACGATGTTTGCCATTTTGTTTTCCTCCTTTTGATGGCTCACAATTTTGATTTGGAGAGACAAAAAGCGGTTCATGAGAGAAAGCTTCAAACCTGCAGCCTCTACCATGGGAGTTCTGTAAAATCGGCAACATATGTACCAAAATATGCACCAACCGGAGTTTTGGGCATTTAGTGCAGAAAAATACAGAAAAGATCCGCCCCGAAATTCAGAGCGGATCTGCTTCAAAAATGTGAGAAAACGAGAGAAAAACGGCGGAAAACAAAGAAAAACGGAGATCTTACGATCTCCGTTTTTTGGTCTGAGTGACAAGACTTGAACTTGCGGCCTCTACCACCCCAAGGTAGCGCGCTACCAACTGCGCCACACCCAGATTGGTCCGATCTCTCGGCACCTGATTATTATAGCACTTTTTTGTCACTTTGTCAACCCCTTTTCGGGAGATTTTTCGAAAAGTCTTGCATATTTTTTCCGCTCTCTGCGTTTTTTCGCACGGATAACGCATGGGCGTTCAGTTCCGTAATGATTGCCGCCATATCTTTTGTAATGTATTGACTGATGGCGGTCTGATTGACAATGCGCTCCATGAAGGTAAAGCCAAAGCGCCCGGCGTATTCCGGCTATGTGTAAACCGGGGCTCCGGTTTTCAACTGCTCGAGAATCCGGCGCGGCAGATGTTCTTCTTACCGGAACAGGTGCAGAGCCTCAACCGAGAGCCCATGCAGAAAGCCTTGGAGGTGAATTATGGCACTATAAAATATGAAAAAAATATGAGTATGGATAGCGCTATCACATATGAAAGCCGAGATGGGTCTCTTTGTTGCGGTTTTCGCTCCGTTTGCCGGAGGCTGGTCTCCCTGTGCCCGGCTTTCTCCCGTCTGCTGCGGGGCAGGTGCGATCCTGCGGCTCTTTTGGAAAATCTGTCTGCGGCTCTTGACGGGGCGGGGAAAAGCTGGTATAATATCAGTAGACGGCTTGACCGGTTGGAATGGGGCGGTGCCTGTTCTGTGCTCGGTCCTGCCGGCCTTTGACAGAATGGAGGGGGCAAAAATGACGGGAACCGATTCATCCGTTTACGGGAAATCGCGTAATCTGATCCGACAGCTATACGGTGAGGGCGCCGAATTTCGCGACGGTCAATACGAGGCAATCGAAGCCGTGATGACCCGGAAACGGGTCCTGGTGGTGCAGCGGACCGGATGGGGAAAAAGTCTGGTCTACTTCGTTTGCACCAAGCTGATGCGCGAGACCGGTTCCGGTGTGACGATGGTGGTCAGCCCTTTGCTGGTCCTGATGGAAAATCAGCTTGCGGCTGCCGATCGGATGGGGCTGCGCTGCGACGTGCTGAACAGCAGCGTCAAGGCTCGGCGCGAGGAAATTTTGGGGTCGCTTGAACGGGACGAACTGGACCTGATTCTGGTCACGCCGGAGACGCTGTTCAGCGACGAGGTGCAAAAGCGGCTGCGCAACATCCGCATCGGGCTGTTTGTCATTGACGAAGCGCATTGCATTTCTGACTGGGGGCATGATTTCCGGCTCGAATACGGCAATTTGCGGGCGGTCGTGGCTGCTCTGCCTTCCGGCGTTCCGGTCCTGGCGACGACTGCAACGGCGAACGACCGGGTGATTGCCGACCTGCAGGCGCAGCTTGGCTCTGCGGTCTATGTCTCGCGCGGACCGCTGACCCGGGAATCGCTCGCCATTCAGGTCCTGCCGATGCCGGACCGCATCCGGCGGTATGCCTGGATTCTGGAGAACCTTGGCAGGCTGCCCGGGAGCGGCATCATTTACTGTCTGACGCAGCGCGACTGCGACTACCTGAGCGATTTTCTGAAGCAGAACGGCATTCTTGCGGAGGCGTACTATTCGCGGGGGACCGAGGAAGGGGAGGCGCTGAACCGGAGCATTGAAGAGCGGTTTCGGAACAACGGGCTAAAGGCAATCGTTGCCACGGTCAAACTCGGAATGGGATACGACAAGGGGGACATTGCCTTTGTCATCCACTACCAGATGCCTGCCAATATCGTCTCCTACTACCAGCAGATCGGGCGCGCGGGCAGAAACATTGACCGGGCGTATACCTTTCTGATGTTCGGCAAAGAGGACGAAGAGATTCTCAATTACTTCATCCGGACGGCGTTCCCGCACGAGGAAGAAGCGACTGCGGTGATGGAGGCGGTCCGGAATGCAGACGGAATCCGGCTCTCGCAGCTGTATGCGGCGCTGAACATTCGGAAATCCCGGTTGGACAAGGTGCTGATGTTCCTGCAGCATGACGGTTTTATCCGGAAGGAGAAGCAGCTGTACTACGCAACGCCGAAGCCGTTTGTCTATGACCGCGCGCATTATGACGCGGTGACGGCAACGCGGGTCCGGGAAATGGAGCAGATGAAAATGCTGGCGCACACGACAGAGTGCTACAGCCGGTTTGTGGTGGAATGCCTGGACGACCCGGACGCGCATGATTGCGGGCATTGCGCGAACTGTTTGGGCAAGCCGTTTTTACCGCCGGAGCCTTCGACGGACGCGGTTCATATTGCCGAGGCATATCTCAACGGCTTACAGCTGACGATTGAACCGCGCAAGATGTGGGCGTTTTCGGACGTGACCGGCAGCAAGCGGATTCCGGTGCCCAATCAGACCGGAATCTGCCTGACGAAATACGGTGATCCCGGCTACGGCGCGCTGGTGAAGCGGGATCTGGAGCGCGGGACCGGGCATGTTTGTGACGAGTTGGTTGGAAAGAGCACCGAACTGCTGCGCCCGCTGGTTCGGGAGCGCGGCATTTTGGCGGTGACCTGTGTGCCGTCCCTGCGCAGCGACCGTGTGCCGGAGTTCGCGCAGCGGTTGGCGCAGGCGCTGGGGTTGCCGTTCTCGGCGCTGCTTTGCAAGTCTCCGGCACCGCCGCAGCGGGAGATGCAGAACAGTGCGCACCAATGCGCGAACGCGTACCGGTCCTTCCGGCTGGCAGATGGCGCTGCGGTTCCGGAGCGGCTTTTGCTGGTGGATGACTTGGTGGATTCGC
>OIGD01002176.1_pt1 | contig 15896 bp, 10 predicted proteins | sample 1582211 | NCBI WGS metagenome assembly OIGD01 (sample SAMN04414078, study PRJEB24778) | human gut metagenome | material: faecal | host: Homo sapiens
CTCTTCTTAATTCCTCTTTCATCGCAAGAAATTGATCTTCACCCAATGGAAAATAAGTTACTGCTGTATCCGTATAAATCGGAAAACCGCATTGTTCGACATAATAAGACAAATTAAAAATACGCTGATCCATATCTTTTAGGCAGTCTAAAGTAGATAGATCCTGTTTCAAAAGTCCTGTTGTAGACGCAACTTTTTTTTCATATCGTTTAAAAAACTGTCGGCTATCTAGTCGTGTTTTTAAATACAAATATGCTAAGCCTCCAAAAATAGGAAGAATTGCAATAATAATCAACCACGCCATTTTATAGGATGGATTTTCATTTCGATTGGTAATATAAACAATTAAAACAGCATTTAATCCCAATAAACCTGCATAAACAAATGCAAAATGTTCTCGTAATAATAAAACTGCCCATACTAAAAAGCATACTTGTACCAACATCATAAAAATATACAAGCTGTTTCTGCTACAAACAAATTTCAGAATTTTACGAAGTCGTTTCAATGAAATCCCCCTCTTCCTACTTCAAAAAGCGTTCGATTTCGAGATGAACGGAATGATTAGTACTTATTATACCATACTTTTCATTTTGTTGCAAGTACCCTCAAAAAAGATCGTATCTCATCCTTTTTCAGGAAGTCGAAGTATAATTTCTGTTCCATACTGTTTTAACCACATTTCTTGTTCTTTATAATTAGGAAGCACCTGTTCTACTTCTTTCCAAAATCGCACAGAATGATTCATTTCTTTGCGATGACAGAGTTCATGAACCACAAGATAATCCTGTACCTCTTGTGGCATGAGCATCATAAGACAATTAAAATTTAAATTTCCTTTACTGGAACAACTTCCCCATCTGCTTCTCTGATTGCGAATGGTAATTCGTCCATAGGTAACCCCCAAAACAGATGCAAAATAAGCAACTCGCTTAGGAAGCACTCTACGTACCTGATCGGCAAGCATTTGCAATTCATCTACTGAAAGCTTTTGATTTTTCGAATACATTTGTAGCATTTGCAAACGTTGAGAAATCCAACCTGATTTCCGGTATAAAAATTCTTGAATTTGTTGATCTGTCATTTGAAGCGGCACACGTACTTCAATTGTGCCATCTAATTTTACCTGCAATGCAATTGTTTTTATTTTCTTTCGCATTATTTTGAAATGATTCATAAATTCCATCTGATGTCAATCCATTCTTATGAAAACTAATTTCAAGTATTTCCATTACTAAAATTGGCCTGTATTTGCATAGCATCTTGAAGAGAAACCGTAATTGTTGTATCTGTAGAATCATAATCTCCAGACCATCCAATAAAAGTTTGACCATTGGATGGAACAGCAGTTAATGTAACAGGAAAATCGGAATAGTATTGTCCATTCCAAGTTCCACCCGAAAAATCCGGTGTAACAGTGTTAACTTGAATACTACCGCTTCCATTTGTTTGCAATTGCAACGGTTCTAATGAACCAGATAAGTTCAAATATTCCGCCATATCTTCCAATGTATAGGCAGCACGATTGGTGAAAAATATTCGAATAAGGGAAAACGACTCTTCATAAGAGCGCTGATTTGCAGACCAAGCATTCCATCGCTTCAAGCCCTGCATTGACCAGTCAAAATATTCTGTCTGGTACTGCTCTAAAACAGGATTCACACGTTTTGGCGAAAACAACTCATTGGCATAGTCTTGATAAGTCAATGCAAATTGTTTTGCAAAATCTGAATTTGCAAGAAGATGGTCAAACAAATCTGTTGGCATCCAAGTATTACTCTTTTGCATATATTGAAAATTATCATATGCATACCCTTCCACACCATCGAAAGAACTATAAGTGAGTCCCATTGAATAATCCAAATCCATTACCATAAATCGCCATTTTCCATCTGCATATGAATTTCCATCGATTGGTTCTCCCGTATATCGCCATACTGCATAATTATAATTTGGCCAGTCAACAGTTCCCAAATAAATACCTGTACAGTATTGTTCAATTAAACTTTGAATATCCATTCGATCGCAAATATATTGATAAACAGTCGGATCTGTTACATCATGTTTGGATGCATATTGACATATGGAATAAAAGTTGTTCCAATCAGATGAAGTACCTTCTTCTAATTCACCATTTTTAATCATTGCTACCTGTTCTTTTGGAATGTCATAATGTGTCTGCACATAATAATCTGAATATTTTTCGTAAAACTCATAGAGTCCCCAGTACTCGCCATCTAAAAATACAAAACATGGTTTCGTATTTTGCGTACTCATATCCCGACCGTCTAATAATTCTTGTGCAAGTTTATCACGAATACGAATAGGAGAACTATTTGTCATAGCACGTAATGTAATAGAATCATACTTTTTAATGTTTTTTCCAGTTGATTCTGCTCGATTTTCCTTAAAAATCGGATACTCTAATTTTGAATTTCCATAATCTCCTCTTGCAAATAAATTAAAGCTTTTTTGCGGACTGTTTCGTGTCGATGCACCTTTGATACGGATTCCCATATTCTGCTGATACATACGCACTCCATTTTCAAATAATTCAAAAGAAACAGGTCGCTCCCACTCCCGTCCCTTAGAATAAAAATTTGCCTTACTTTTTGTATTCCATTCATCAATAGAGGCATCATAATCAGAACTATTTTTCCAATCTAAATATTGTTGACCGGAAACATAAATACCAGTTTCTGCATCGAATAAATTAACAGGATCTGTCACCAAGGATACAACAGAAATATCTTGATATCGATTCAACTTATCAGAATCAGCAATCAAATAGGTATTGGTAATAATCGAGCTATACGCCCCATTAGACCCTACTGTAACAGCTCGTACAACAGTTGCTTTATCTACTGCATAATTAGGCGCATAATATGGCATTTCCAACGTAATAGATTGTGCCGTTTTACTATGTTGATAACTACTATAGACATTTGGTTCTGATGATCGGTCATACATTGAAATGGGTTCTGTATAAGGCATAGCTGATTCCGATAACGCCGGTTTTCCATCTACCATATTATATGGATCACTTCCATCTAGCGTATAATAAATAACAGCATCTTGTTGATCCGTTTGTAAAGTAAGCGAAAAATCATCAGAATAGAACCCAGAAGAATTTGAAAATTTAGGTGCAGAAATGGTTAATTCATTTGCAGAACCAGGTGTTGGCTCCATAATCGACCAGGTTGCACTGCCATTTGGTGAACGGCCATATGTACTATCTTCTGCTAAAGATGGAACAGAAATCCTTTGCAGAACATCCCCATTTGGAGAGGAAAGCAGTACAGTTTCACCATTCTTACTCAGTGCAAAATTAGTGTGTAATTCTGTTTCTGTTGAATTTCTTTTTGAAGCAAAAACAATGAGATATTCTCTGGAAGATAGAATTGTATTCTCTGGAAAAGTCCATTGAAAAGGATCCGATGAATCATCCGATAGGCCACATCCACTTAAATCAATTGGGAAATCACCGTCATTATAAAACTCCATCCAATCAGAAGCTTGTCCATAACAATCAAGTAAACACTTTTTATTTTGCGTACAAATTTCATTGAGTAATAGATTCCTATAATTTTTTTGAGGATCGGAATTCTGTAAGAATAACCGTTTTAAATATGCTTCATCCAATCCATTTATAACACCATCTTCATTCAAATCTGCTGCATTGGAAATGGTTTTAATTAATTCTAAATTATAACTATGTAAAAGAGAAAGATCTTTTTCATCGACTGTGCCATCTTGATTGATGTCACCCGTTTGTAAATCGGAAATGGCATGACTTTGAATCATACTATTAGACCCATGTATACTTGTACCAAATACGATTATTCCAACCATTGTGTATAGATATCTTTTTATAGAAAAATGCATAAAACAATCCCTTTCCTATCAATAACGGCAAAATAAATTATTTCTATTATAGCATGTATCCAAAGCAATTTCAACAAAAATATTCTTATTCCACAATGAACATTCAAATAACTTTTACACAAAGAGAAGGTACCAGCATTAAAAAATAATAGCCAAATCGCCCTGCGGAAAGCAAGGCGATTTTGACTATACAAAAGATATTATTTTAATATTTGGTCGTTTGACCGATTCTTATTATAACATATCCGTCGAATGATGTCAATATAAAATTAACAAAAAAGAATGTAAAAAGAAAGTTACAAACCACTTCCATCAAAACAGAGTACTTTCCATTGTGCTATTCTTTTTGTTCTGTTGTTGCAGCAACCGCAACAATCACCCATTCTGCTCCACATTGCTTGAGTAAACTTGCGCACCTACAAATTGTACTACCAGTTGTTAAAACATCATCACACAAAACAATATGATAACCCGTTAAATCAACGGGATGAATTTGAAACTGCTGAATATTTTTTCTACGTTCTTCCGCTGAAAGCAAATGCTGTTGCTTTCCTTGCTTATCTTTCCATAAAATATCTGTTCGAATTGGAACATGAATGCGTTTTCCGAGTGCTTTTCCAATCACTTCTGCTTGATTATATCCTCGCTCTCGTCGTTTTGAAGCCGTACTTGGAACCGGTATGATCATATCCAATGATTCCTGTAAAGATTGCCGTTCGATTTGATCTGCTAAATAGATCCCAGCATATTCCCCAAAGTTTAGATTTGTTCCTGTTTTTAAAGATAAAATTCCGTTTCGTGCTGGTTTCTGATAAATACTCATGGCAAATGCACGATCGTAGGGTAAATCATCGGAACAAATACAATCTGAATATGTCTTTCCGCATCTTGGACAAAACAAATCCTCTGAAACGTGTAGTGCCTGCATACAAGATGTACAAATTAATGCATCCCAACAAATAAACCCATTGCAGCAAGGACAACGATTGGGATAAAGCAAATCTAATAGAAACCTCATAACAGAACGCTTTTGATACATGTCATCCCCCTCCTTTTTTGATATAAGAAAAATAGGATGCCATAGTAAAAAATTCGCTATGGCATCCATTATCAAATCAATGAAAATTCCTTAAGGTTAAACGAATGTCTACGGCCTTATTTTATCCGAGTAATTTCCGCTTCAGCCATGCCAAATCCATTCCATTAACAAATTGATCCGCAATGCCATCTGCACGTTGTAGTTGCTCAGCTGTTAATGTTGTTTGCTGCAATAAATGCTGCTGCAAAAGCACAACATCTGCCAAATCTAAGGTACCATTTTCATTTAAATCTCCTACTATAATATCTGTTGCATGTGAAAGTTGGAGTGTTTTTAAGAAAACTTTTTGATCAGATGACGTATAAAGACAATATAATTTTTCATTTTTTGCTGCAAGAACTGATTGGTTAACAAGTTCTTGTGCAATTGAATTTCCGGTTAATTCCCATGTTTTTGTTTGTTTTTGTAATTGATAGAGCTCGAATACTTCTGGATTTTGTGCATCTACTGCTATATAAAATGTTCCGTTAGAAAGAACCGGAATAATTTGAAATGCACGATCAACTAATGATTCTGATAGTGGATAAGAAATTATCGTTCCATCCTCCCAAAAATAGATTGGATTTTTTCCGCCAGACGGTGCAATCCAAACACCATCTTCATCTGCTAATACAGAAACAGCCCCACAGCTTTGATCAGAAAGTGCCGTATCACTCCAATTCTCACCATCAAATACAGCTATTTTAGGAATGCTGTTTGCTGTTAAATCACGATATCCAATTATGATCTTTCCATTTATAGCAGCAATTTCCATATTACAAGCGTTGCTGGAAAGATTGGTTCCCAAAGAAGTTACTTGTTCTGTTTTCGGATCATAACAGTCCGCTTGTAGAACATACGGATAAGTTCCAGTTGTACTTGTAAAATAAATGCGTTCTCCGTCTGTTGTGATGTCTTGATATTGAGAAAGTTCAGAACTTGTATAGCATGTTTCCCATGCCGAAGTATCGTTATTCCATTTACAAAGGCGCAATAAGTATTGCTCATCTTGATATAACACATAAGGTATGCCATTACATATTACCAACTTGGGATTATTCATGCTACCAGAAAATGGTGTACTGATCGCTTTTATCTGATCTTCTTCCATTTGATATAACGTTGCAGTTGTATCGCTAGCTGCAATGAAATAAAGTGTACCGTTCTCATCTGCGATTAAATCATAAGCATACAAATCAGATGGAAGTGTGAGATGCTCTGCAGTCTGCCAAAGCTGCTTTTCAGAAACATCTGCAAAAGTAGCAGAAAACGTTAATGTTCCATTTTCTTGAATCTGAATATTGTCCAAAGCAATTCCACTATTGGTTCCATCTTCATAAACCAAAGCTCCATCCGCAAATGTTTTTTGTAAGTCAGTTGTTCCGATTGATTCCGGTGCACCTGTTCCGCCATAGTAGGAACGAGTCAAATCGCCTGCTCCACCATTCAAGGTTGTTTCATCTGGACGAAAAACATAAATACCATCTGTATTTCCTTTATAGTTACCAGAAACCGCAGTATTTACACGATAAACGACTAAGCCCTCTCCGTAAACTTTAGCATCCAACTCATCAGAGTATCTTGTTCCCGGTTTTCGATATTCTACTGCAAAAAACTCTGTATCAGAAAGTGGTGTTTTTAATAAATAGAGACGATTTCCACTTGAAGCAGATGCAGGATATAATGTATAAGTACCATCTTGTGTGATCGTTCCTGCATCCATCCATCCAGAAACTGCATAACGTTGATAAGCAAGTGGATATTGCAAGAAAATAGATGGAGATGCCATAATATCCCACAAACCGACTGGATTTCCAGATTCTTGATCTCTTCGATATAAGTCTGGATACCCCATACTATGCAAAAACTCATGACAAAGCGTTCCAATTCCATTAAACAAGGTAGAACCAATCAATGTATAACCACTATGTAAGTTTACACTTCCGACAAGGCAACCATTAATTTCTAAACCTGTCAAATAAAATGCTTTGGACCAAAGTGGATCTCCAAATGTCTCTGTTTTCCCATCTACCACACAAACAATATTATCAATATATCCATCCTGATTACCATCTAGCGGAATATCTTTCGGAATAGAAATATTTTGTAGCATCTCCATAGCATATTGTGTAGAATCTGTATAACTTGATCGCTCTTGTTGCAGAACGTATGGAATAATCACATCATCTTCCAATTGCGGAAAATAAGACGTCACCTGCATTTGCCCATAAGAAATCGTATCCACATACTTTGAAAGAGATCGATACGTTGTATCATCATTGCACATCGTCTGCACCGTATCTGTACTAGACTCCATAAAGTTTTTATCCTCTAAAGAATCAAACTGTGCAAATAACACTATATTGTTAACCTGACGAACTGTAGATTCTTCTTTTGCAGAACCTGTGTATAACGGTAAACTTAAAAACGTCAATACCATTCCAGTCAATAATGCAATAAATCGTTTTTCATACAAAGCGCTCCTATTTGTTAGAAATTAAAAAAATAATGCCGTATATTCTTTGCTTTTGTTTATTATACCATATTTTCATTTTAATTGTAAGAAAAATTATTGCTAAATCGCTGAATTTTTTGCATTATTGACATTTTTATCATTTTATGCTATGATCGAACTATCATTTTATAAAGGTGGAAAACAAAATGAGTTGTTTAGGTAACTTAGCGTGGTTCTTATTGGGTGGATTTCTTTTAGGTCTAAGCTGGATATTAGCTGGCATATTGTGGTGCATTACTATCATCGGAATTCCAATTGGAATGCAATGCTTTAAATTGGCAGGTCTTTCTTTTTGTCCATTTGGAAAAGAAATCGTATATGGAGGCGGAACTGTTTCGCTACTTGCCAATATTCTATGGCTTCTATTTTCTGGTATACTATTGGCGCTAGAACATGCTATAATTGGATTATTTTTTTGTATTACAATAATTGGGATCCCATTTAGCATGCAATGCTTTAAAATTGCAAAACTTTCACTAATGCCATTCGGTGCATCGGTACAAAGCAATTAATTCCATAATTACCCCTTCTTAGTTCTAATTTTTCGATATTCTTTTGGGGAAATACCAATCTGCTTGCAGAATAGTCTACTAAAATAAAGCGGATTTTCATATCCCACAAAATTGGCAATTTCTGTAATGTTAGAATCCGTACTTTCCAGCAAACTTTGTGCATTCGATATACGCAAATTTAAAATATATTGCAAAGGTGTAGAACCAGTGACCTGTTTAAAACAGCGAATAAACCAACAAGTACTAAATCCTCTTGAAGCGGCATACTCTTCAATGCAAATTGGCTGATTATAATTCTTTCGAAAATAATACATGGCAAAAGAGATCTCCTGCTCAGCAGTTGCATTAAAGCCTCTTCTGTAAAGCAAGTTCCTACTAATTAAGACAAAAATATTTCGTAAGAGCAATGCCAGCAGTTCCTCATATCTCGGCTTACAAAGTTGTAATTCTTGAATAATTTGACCAAAAAGCCACTGATAATCCGGTGAAGTACCAACATATAAAATATTTCCGGGAATATGCAAAATATCATAATCTTGCAGAATGGCATTCACGTCACTTCCAGTAAAATGAATCCAGTACACATTTGTTTTATCTTCTTTATAATATATATACTCCTGTGCCTGATCAGGAAGATAAATAATAACATGTCCAGCTGTAACGATCTTTTCTGAACCATTAATGTGCGCACCCAGAGGCAATATAAAGAAGCTGATAATCTTTTCTTCCGTTTGGTCGACTTGTAATAAATTCTGAACGTGATTGTATTCTATAATTTCCACAGCTTGTTACAATCAGTGGCTTGCTTTGATCAACCATATCAAGTATGGAATCATGCAAATATGCTGCATTTACAAACACTATAAGCACCTCCACAGTTTTTTCTAATTATACTATACTGCAAGTAGAATAGCAAGTTGTTTCTATCATTTTGTGCATAAACTCGATTACTTTGTGTATTTTAACGCATACAAAATATGCTATAATAGAGTCAGAACTTCCAACAAAAACTTATTATGGAGGAAACAATCATGAAGTATACATTTGACTGGCTCACAGATCCAAACGTATTTGCTGTTAATCGAATAGCTGCTCACTCTGATCACAAATTTTATAGCACATACGAAGAATTTGAAGCACAGAAAACATCTTTCATACAAAACTTAGACGGTGTCTGGAAATTTTCATGGGCTAAAAATTTGTCGGAGCATGCTCAAGATTTCTACAAAGAAGATTTTGATACCAGCTCTTTTGGCTCTATTTCTGTTCCAGGACATATGGAATTACAAGGATATGGAAAACCACAATATGTCAATACCATGTATCCATGGGAAGGAAAAGAATTTCTTCGCCCACCCTTTATTTCAAAGCAGGATAATCCAATTGGTAGTTACGTCCGTTATTTCGATTTAAACGAGAATCTAATGGGAAAAGAAATTTATATTTCTTTTCAAGGAGTAGAAACTGCATTTTACGTCTGGTTGAATGGTGCGTTTATTGGTTATAGCGAGGACTCCTTTACCCCTTCTGAATTTCATCTCACTAAGTACATCAAAGAAAAAAACAATCGACTTGCTGTTGCTGTATGTAAACGAAGCTCTGCTAGTTGGCTAGAAGATCAGGATTTTTGGAGATTTTCCGGTATTTTTAGAAGTGTTTTTCTCTATGCAGTTCCAAAAGCGCATGTTCGAGATCTTGCAGTGATTGCAGATTACGATGCAGAAACCCGAACAGGAACTCTCTCAGCAAAGCTTGCTATCACTTGTTCGGAGACCATTTCCTATCAGACAGTCGTAAAACTACTAGATCCATCTGGAAATTGTATCTTACAAGCTCCAGTAACTGATCATGAAATTCAGTTTACACTTGAGCAGGCAAAGCCATGGAGTGCAGAAGTCCCAACACTTTACACGCTTTTGATAGAACTCAAAGATATGCATGGTATGATTTTGGAACTTGCTACTACAAAGGTTGGATTCCGGAGATTTGAATTAAAAAATGGCCTGATGTGTTTAAATGGAAAACGAATCATTTTCAAAGGAATCAATCGACACGAATTTCATTGTCAAAAGGGCCGAGCCATTTCAGACGAAGAAATGTTGTTTGATATTCAATTCATGAAACGCAATAATATAAATGCTGTTCGAACCTGTCATTACCCCAATCAAACAAAATGGTATGAATTGTGTGATGCGTATGGTATCTATGTAATTGACGAAACCAATTTAGAAACACACGGATCTTGGCAAAAACTTGGCATTTGTGAACCCTCTTGGAATATTCCTGCCTCCCTTCCAGAATGGAAAGAAGCTTGTTTAGATCGAGCAAAATCTATGTTAGAACGAGACAAAAACCATGCCAGTATTTTAATTTGGTCGTGTGGTAATGAGTCTTACTGCGGAGATGATATTGCCGCAATGGCAGCATATTTCCATCAGACAGATCCAACCAGATTGGTGCATTATGAAGGCGTTACCTGGAATCGTGCCTATGATTCCATCACAGATATGGAAAGCAGGATGTATGCCAAACCAGAAGAAATTGAAACATACCTCAAACAAAATACTGGAAAACCATATATCAGTTGTGAGTATATGCATGCTATGGGCAATTCTTTAGGTGGAATGTCTCTTTATACCGACCTTGAGAAAAAGTATCCTGCTTATCAAGGCGGATTCATTTGGGATTATATCGATCAAGCACTCGCAATTACAAATATGAATGGAAACGCAGTCTTTACATATGGAGGCGATTTTGATGATCGTCCAACTGACTATGGATTCTGTACCAATGGCATTCTATATGCAGATCGAACCCCATCCCCAAAGGTACAAGAAGTAAAGCAGCTATATTCCAATCTCAAAATGCAGCTGCAGGATGGGATTCTGACACTCCAAAATGATCATTTATTTATTGATACCGGAAGCGTACTGTTCCAATGGTACCTTAAGAAAAATGGGCATACAATTGCTTCGGATACGTTTTCCTTCTTAGTAGATGCCGGATCCTGCAAAAGTATGCAACTTCCTGTTTCAAGACCAACTGAACCAGGAGAGTACACACTAGAAGTCTCTGCCCAATTAGCAGAACATACAAAATGGGCAGAAAAAGGACATGAACTTTCTTTTGTACAAGAAATTATTACCATAGAGGAAGCACAATCACCTTCCCTGTCATCATTAAAGCCACGCATCGTTTATGGAGATGTTATCATCGGCGTACATGGGGAAAATTACTCCATGCTGTTTGACAAAAAAGAAGGCGGTATCAGTTCCCTTGTCTATAATGGAACAGAATTTATTACAAGAGTTCCAAAGGTAAGCTTTTGGAGAGCTGTAACAGATAATGATATTGGAGCAGGAGAACCGACTCATCTTGCACAGTGGATGATAGCGGGTCGCTATGCAGCCTATCAGCAGGAAAAAACAACATGCAGAGAATTGGAGCATGCATTGGAAATCACATTTTTCTTCCAAGCAGCATCTATTCCATCTTTTCCCTATCAGGTGATTTACACCGTCTGCTATAATGGCGTCTTGAATATTACCGTGCAATATCCAGGTGTCCAAAACATGCCGGATATGCCAATACTGGCTATGGATTTCAAAATGAAACAAAAATACAACAAGTTCCGTTACTATGGAATGGGTCCAGACGAAAATTACATCGATCGTGCTTGTGGTGCAAGACTTGGTATCTGGGAATCCACTGCAAACGAAAATGTTTCTGCATACTTGAATCCGCAAGAATGCGGCAATCGAACTGGTGTAAGAAAGCTACATGTTTTGGATGAAAAAGAACATGGTCTGACTTTCTCCAATGAAAAAACACCTTTTGAAATGAGTGTACTTCCGTATAGTGCCTACGAACTAGAACAGGCAACACACAAAGAGGAACTTCCTCCCATTCATTATACTTGGGTCAGAATTGCAGCAAAACAAACGGGAGTAGGCGGCGATGATTCTTGGGGTGCTCCTGTACATGATGCATTTCGAATTGATTCAAAGCAGCCAATGACATTGCATTTTGAAATTTCACCATATTAATATAACAAAAAGAAGCATTGCAAATCATTTTGCAATGCTTCTTTTTATGGCAACATCATGCGCAATTGTTTTAAGAATCGTTCTGCCGCTTTTGAAAATACAGCATATCGTTTCCAGACAAGTGCACATTGTATTCGCAACGGCGGATACAAGGGACGAAAACAAACATCTTGGCTTAATTGTGAAGTCAACATATCTGTTGTTGTCAAGAAATATCCAAGCCCATATCTTACAAACGTTGCCGGATCTCCTTGTACAACATTATAGGTTGCAGCAATCTGAAGCTGTTCAATATCGGTTTCTGCCCAATGTGCAATTTCATGCTGCAATCCTACTCTCTGATGTAAAATAAGCGGAATTGTTCGAAGATCCTGTTTGAAAATTGCCGATTTTTCTGCAAGCGGACTATCTGCATTCATCAGCAGTCCCCACTGTGAACGATCTGGGAGCAGAATATAATCATAATTCAATGTATTGACTGGTGTTAGTAAAACTGCAAAGTCCAAGCTTCCATGATCCAATCGTTCCATCACATCTGTGGCATCTCCGCTATGAAAATGAAATTGTATATCTGGATATGATTTTCTCAATGCAGCAGCTGCTTTCAAGATCATAACAGTCGGATTTCCTCCAATTGCAATCTCTCCACTGATTGCGCCAGCATCCGTTCCAATTTCTCGCTTTGTTTTTTCAAACAGATTGACAATTTCATCGGCACGTTTTCGAAGAATGACGCCATCCTCAGTAAGTGTTGTTTTTCTTTTTCCACGAATGAGCAATGTTTTTCCAAGTTCTTGCTCCAAATCCATAAGCTGCTTGGACAAGGAGGGCTGCGAAATATGCAGGTGTTCTGCTGCTTTGGTAATATTTTCTTCTCTTGCTACGGCTAAAAAATATCGCAGGGTTCGAATGTCCATTTATTTTCGCCTTCCTTTCTTTTTATAGTATAGCATATTTTATCATTCCTGTAAACTATGGTGAATGATAGCATACAGATATTTGCGATTATGCTTTGAAGGAATTATAATAATTATGGAAGAAACAATCAAAAAAAGTTTTATGATCGAAGGTGAAATCAATGGGAATGGAACAGACACATTCCAAAATCGATATGTTGCATGGATCCATTTGGAACAAGCTGCCAAGATATGCATTGCCTGTAGCTGCAACAGCAATCTTGGAGCAGCTATTCAATGCTTCTGATATTGCAATTGTCGGTAATTTTTCAAGTGGCGACAAAACGGTCGCTGTCGCTGCGGTTGGCGCAAATAGCTCTATCATTGGATTGATTCTAAATTTGTTTATTGGAATTGCATTGGGAGCAAATGTTGTAATTGCCAATGCCATCGGGCGAAAGGACTCTGAAACTGTTCAGAAAGCAGTACATACTGCAATTGTCATGGCTCTATTAGGCGGTATTGCAGTAGCTATTTTAGGAGAATGCATTGCAAAACAGGTCATGGAGCTATTAAATGTTCCAGATGAGGTATTTCCAGAAGCATTGCTATATTTACGAATTTACCTACTCGGTATGCCTGTCATTTTTTTATACAACTTTGAAGCAGCAATATTTCGAAGTATTGGAGATACAAAAGTGCCATTACAAGCCCTTTTGATTTCTGGTGTTTTAAATGTAATTATGAATCTGTTTTTTGTCATCGTATTACATATGACTGTAAATGGCGTTGCAATTGCAACTGTTCTATCAAATGTAGTTAGCTCGCTCATTTTGCTTCAAAAACTAATGAAAACAGAAACTTGTGTGCATGTAAATTGGAAACAATTAAAAATAGATCGGACTGTTTTTATTCGTATGATACAAATTGGGCTTCCAGCTGGTATCCAAGGCGCTGTTTTTGCAGCAGCAAATATTGTAATCCAATCTGCCATCAATAGTTTAGGAACCATTGTCATTGCTGCTTCCAGTGCAGCTTTCAATATTGAAATCATTGCCTATTATGTGCTGAATTCATTTAGTCAAGCCTGCACCACATTTGTTGGACAAAATTATGGCGCTGGTAATATGAAACGCTGCAAAAGGACATTGCTTCTTTGTTTGATAGAAGATGCGATTGCCTCTGCAATTGCAATTGGATTGATTTTGTTAACAGGAAAGTACTTACTGGCGATCTTCAATCATAATCCAGAAGTCATTCAAATCGGGTATACAAGATTGGTTATTATTTTCTCAGCTTATACGTTCAGCATGCTATATGAAGTGCTATCCGGTTATTTAAGAGGATTTGGAATTTCTCTTGTTCCAGCAATTCTCACAACAATTGGTGTATGCGGCACCCGAATTGCATGGATCTATACTGTATTTCAAAATAGCCGAACATTTGCCACCATCATGTTTGTCTATCCAGTTAGCCTCGCCATAACTGCTGTATTAATTGGAGTTGCAACACTTTGTTATCGTCCTTCTTATAGAAAAGAACTGCAAAAACAAAATGTATGATTGAAAAAATGTGCTTGCCTTCATTTGGGCAAGCACATTTTTTAGAATCATCATCTGAGAAATCATACTGAGTTGGCTTTTTTTAAGGTTAATATCGTTTCTTGAATTTTCTGAACAGCAAGCTGCGAGTCTGTTATTCCAGTAACTGCTTTTTCCATTGGACAAATATCATTCCCTGCTCGATTTCTAATCTGATCTACCACTGTACCGTGTTCAACAGGAATGTGATGTTCGGTGAGCAATTGAATGGTGCCCTTACTTATCACATCCGCATAAACAGCAGAAACGCCTATTAAAAGGTACAAATGTGCAGCAGCTTGTCCTACAATTTGATCTGCTGCTGAAAAATCAGCATAGGATTCCCCACTATTGAGAAAAGCAAGCAGCGGCTTTACACCATGTTCCTTACTGGTAACACATTAGGCGTCTTTACAAAGCACGCATGTATAGTGTTTCTCCTTCAGCAATTCTTTTGCTCGTTCAAGATCACTCTGCAAAAAATGCATGACTTACGTTCTCCAGTTCTTTTCGAATTTGAATATGCTGCGGACATGCCTCTTCGCATTTTCCACATTTGATGCATTCATTTGCATGTTTTTTTCCATGACCGCCGACCAGCCAGCCTTCCTGTCCCAAAGCAATTTCTTTGCTTCCATAAAGCGTCAAGTAATTCATTGCAGTAAAGGAACCCGATACACCAATATCCATTGGACAGACCTTTGAACAGTAATTGCAGGAAGTACATGGAATCAGCGGAATCTGATTCAACGCTTCTTGTGCAAGCGAAATGGTCTGACGTTCTTGTGCACTCAATTTTTTAAACGTTTTCATATAGGAGAGGTTGTCCTGCATCTGCTCGATATTGCTCATACCAGAAAGGACTGTAATGACGCCGTCCAAGTCTGCTGCAAAACGAACAGCCCAAGAATCCGGAGACATATCGGGTTCTGCTTGTTTCAAGACATCTATGACTTGCTGTGGAGGCGTTGCCAGCATTCCACCCTTTACAGGCTCCATAATGATAACCGGCTTTCCATACTTTCTTGCAATTTCATAGCATGCTCTGGAACAAACCGCAGGATTTTCCCAATCTGCATAGTTAATCTGCAATTGCACAAATTCCATTTCCGGATGTGCAGTGAGAAGTGCATCCAGCTCCTCCGGTGTGGAGTGGAACGAAAATCCTGCATGTCTGATCAGACCGGCTTCCTTCTGTTCACGAATCCAGTCCCATAAACCGTACTCATCAAAATATTTTGTTCTGTGCTCTCCAAGATTGTGGAGAAGATAGAAGTCGAAATATCCTGCCTTTGTTCTCTCCAGAGATGTTTTAAACTGTGCAAGAGCTTCATCTCTTGTCTTGCAGTTGATCCAGGCTGCCATCTTGGTGGCAAGCTGATAT
>OIGD01002180.1_pt1 | contig 15869 bp, 13 predicted proteins | sample 1582211 | NCBI WGS metagenome assembly OIGD01 (sample SAMN04414078, study PRJEB24778) | human gut metagenome | material: faecal | host: Homo sapiens
TTTTTACTCCAACGATCTCCGGGGCGCCAAGAAGCAGTTCTGGCCGCTGATTGCGGGAATCACGCACCCCTCGGCAGATTATTACTGCCAAATTTCCCGGAAAAACCGGATTGCGCCCTATACCGTGGTGCTGGAATACGTCATGAGCGGGAAGGGATATATCGAGACCGAAGGCAAGCGCTACGAGGTGCATGCGGGCGATACGTATCTCATCAACCGCGCAATTCCCGCCAAATGGTATTCCGACAAGAACGACCCTTACGAAAAGAAGCGGTTCAACTTTACCGGGCGTTTTGCGGATGCGCTGATGTATACCTACAACCTGAACGAGCCAGTGTATGTGGTCCGGATGGACAGCGAGGACAAACTGGACGAGATTCACCGGATTCTGATGGAGTTTGATTTTCAGAACCCGCGCCAGGATAACTTTCGCCTGATGAAGCTGGTGTTGGAGGTTCTGGAGCGGATGGTGACCCGGCTGGAGAAGAAGCAGGAAAAGCCGGAGCGGGTGGCGTTCAATCAGATTGTGGAGTATATTTCGGTCAATCTGCGCCTGGAGCAGCTGACGCCTGCGTCTCTCTGCCTCAGTTTTTACATCAGCGAGCGGACGCTCTCCCGCATGTTTGCGAAGAATATCGGAATCTCGCCTGCAAAGTATATCGTGCTGAAGCGGGTGGAGTTTTCCAAGCAGCTGCTGTCTACAACCAAGTACACGGTGGAGGAGATTTCGGAAATGCTGCATTTTTCCAGCTCCCGGCATTTTCGCCATGTGTTTACCGAATGCTACGGCATGCCGCCAACCGAATGGAGACGGAAGAACCGCACCGAAGAAAAGGACCCTTACGCAGAACATATTTGACAAAAACGCGTTTTTTAATTTGGAGATTGTCTACAAAAATCAACGGTCGCTGTCCGAGAAGTGTATAGGATACACTGCAAAATGACCGCCATAAGCCTTGCCAGGGTCCCCGAAAAGAGATATAATTATCCTGTAAGCCGTTGTGGGAGCATTCGTGAATGGGCGAATGATTCCGGCAATCCCGAATGGGACATCATGCGGAGTGCAGGGTGAAAAACGGCTGATTAACCATGTGCCCGGCACATGGCGCTCAGCCGTTTTCTTTCATGTTTGACTGTTGCACCGAACGGTGAAGGCAGATAAAAAAAGAAAAGGGGAAAAACGATGAAACAATCCAAACGCGCTTTATCCATGCTCTTGGCAGTCCTGATGGTTCTGGCAACCGGAATTGCCGCCGTGCTTCCCGTTGTCGCAGACGATGGAGGAAATGTGGCAAAAATCGGCGAGACCGAGTATGAGACGCTGGAGGAGGCAATCGACGCCGCCGAGAGCGGGGACACCATTACACTCCTGAAAAATTTGACATGGACAGTCAAGGAAAAGAAGATAAACAAAGAGATTGTAATTGACGGTGGAACGGAAAAATATAGAATTACCTCTACTGTCGGCTACCTGTTCGATGTTTATCGTAATATCACCTTGAAAAATCTGACAATGGATACAAAGAACGGCTTTCGGTTTAAGAATACCGTCGGAGAAACCTCGGTTGCAACCATTGAAAACGTCGAGTGGACCATTGGTGCCGGACTGTTAGTCAACATTCAGGGAGCACAAAATGTTGCGCAGACGCTGAATGTCATTAACTCTACAATCACCAAGCTGTCCGGAAATGGAGAGCCGTTGATTGCAAACTATAATACGAAGAGCGGCATCGATGTTACGATAAACATTGAAAGTTCCATACTGACTCAATACGGTGGCGAAACAAAGGCTGCGACGATAGAAAACCGCTCAATTTTCTATTTTGCTAATAAAGCAAATGTTACGTTGAATTTGAATGGAAACAGCGTTCTCAATTACGGTCCGCAAAGCAGTACCGATGCGACCAATGCTTTGTTATATGTATGGAGAGCAAACGCGACTGTTAACGCGGAATCTACGGTCAGTCTGAACTTGCTGGATGCAGGAGCAGCAACGAAGAAAACTTATTTTGTATACCTATATAGCAAAGACGGTACAGCGGAAGGCACAGTGACCGTAACCGATAAGGGTGCCGCATGGAATGTCAGCGCTGCCATTGCATGGCGCGGTTTCTATTTCCCGGTGTCCGGCAGCTATGATGTCAACGGGACGAGCAAAGCAGTTGTGGAGGCAGGCGCTTATTGCCACGGAGATTCGGCACTGACCTATCGCAAAGCGGCGGTTGACTATGCGGAAAACGAGCTGAGCGAAACGGAGCGGGCATACTCCGGCTACAGCTTCAAGGTTGGAACCGATTATTATAAGACTTGGGTTGATGCGTTGAACGCAGAAGGTGACATTAAACTGATTGCGAATGCACCGAATATCAGCGAAAAGATAACGCTTGCAAAGAATGTTGTAATTGACGGACAGGGGAAATACATTCTCAGTTCGACAACTTATTTCTTTGAACTTGTTGGATACAGTGCTACCTTCCGCAACCTTTTATTGAATGTCTATCAAGGAATCGGAACCGGTACCAGCGATAAAGCGGCTGCAGTCTTGTTTGAAAACTGCAAAATCGATGTAACGGGCGGGCTGTTGTTAAACTGCAAGGCTCAGGCAACGGTGACTTTCAAAAATACAACCGTTGCTTCTACGGCAGGCGATGACATGATGCTGTTTACAGGTGCAGAAATTCAGGCTTCTTTTGAAAATTCCTCTTTTTCCTATAATGGAGGCTCGAAAACTACAAGCCATGAAAATACATCTGTTATTGCAATCGCGGGTGGCGCGAATGTAACCTTGAATATTGACGCCAAATCAAAGGTGCTGTATAACCCGGACAACGACAAGGACACCAACCAAATCATTACCGTCACCGGGACCGGCACCGTTGCTAACATCCGGTTAGAGGCGGGCGCAACGCTGGAATACAACACGGTTCCGGCGTCGGTTACCTCGCTTGCGTTCCTGCGTAATGGCGAGAAGTCGACTTTGAATCTGGTGGACGAGGGCGCAATCTGGACGGTCAGTGAAGCGGTTGCGAAAAAGGGCTACCGGTTCGTGAACAACGCGGGTACCTTCAACTGCAAGACCGTTGCCATGAAAGCTGCGGACGGCAAGTTGTACAGCCCAACGGCTACAATTACGGCGCTGACCGCCAAGACCTCCTTTGCGCCGATTGGCATGGGCGTATCCAACGAAATGGGCGCTTCGATTCGCCTGTCGGAGCCGACCGGTATCCGGTTCGGGACGAAGATCGACAAGGATTTCTTTGTCGCGCTGGGCAGTTCCGCAGTCTATGGCGTGAAAGTTGCCCGCAAGGATGTGCTGCAGAACGGCAATTTTGCGGCGCTGACCGCTGACAATTCGGTCTCTTACGATTCCGCAAGCGAAACCTTCCGCTGGGTGACCGAGGGTGCGTTCTTCCGCACGGTTCTGATGAACATTGGCAAGGACAACTACGCGACCGAACTTTGCTGGAACGCCTATGTGACGATTACCTACGCGGACGGCACGACCGCAACCTTCTGGGCAGACTGGACCGAAGCGGACAACTGCCGGTCGCTGGCACAGGTCGCACAAAGCGCGCTGGCAGACACGACCGTGACCTGGACCGAAGCAGAAGCAGCCCTGCTGAACACGATTGCCGGCAACTGAGCCGGGGGAGGAGAGAATCATGAAACACACCTACACAAAACCGCTGGCTGACCTGCTTTCCATCGGGACGGATGACGTTATCCGCACCTCCGGAGAGAACGAAAACGATTTGGACGTCAGCAAACTGTTTGTAATCTGAGCATCTGATAAAGGAGAAACCGAAACCAATGGGAAATTTGATACAGCTTTGCACAGAGGCATCGCGGAAGGATGAGCCGTTTACCAAGGGGTCGTGGCCTGCCGCAGGGATGGGATATGTTTTTGTCACGGACGGCGGGCGGCTGCTGGTCATTGACGGCGGCGAGACCGAGGGGGACGCGGAGGCGCTCGTCTCCCTTCTGGAACGGAAATCCGGCGGGCATCCGGTTGTGGACCTCTGGATTCTGACGCACGCGCATGCGGACCACTACGGCGCACTGGAGATCATTTCCCGAACGCCTGCGCTCCGGGAGCGGCTGACGGTTTCCCGGCTTTGCGCCTGCGCGGCAATTCCGGTTTTGTTTCAGGAGACCGACCAGGCAAAAATTGCCGAAATCCCCGCCCGGCTTGGTTGCGAATGGCTGACCCCGCATGCAGGGGACGTGCTGACGGTGGACGGTCTGGAGATTCGGATTCTGTACACCTGGGAGAACGACCCCAAGCTCGCCGACGCAAAATCGTTCAACCGCCTTTCGCTGATCTTTACGGTCACGGGCGCGGCGCACCGGGCAATGTTTGTCGGCGACTCCACCCCGACAGGACCCACGGTCGTGCGCGACAGCACCGATCCGGCGCTCCTGAAAAGCGACTTTCTGCAGCTGGCGCACCACGGGCTGGACGGCGGCAACATCGGCTTTTACAGGCTGGTTGACCCCACAACCGTGCTGATTCCCTGCTCGCTGGGCGGCGCAAAGTTCATCAAAGCCCCCGAGACCGGCTGCAACTATTTCAACCGCTATATTCAGGAGCGCGCGCTGAGCGTCATCTGCGCCTGCATGGGCAATACCGAAATGGAGTTCTGAACAGTCCTCAAAACAAGAAGGAGAAAAAACATGAGAAAATTTCTGATTCTGCTGCTTGCCTGCCTGACGGTGCTGCCAACACTGGCAGCCTGCACCAAGCGGAACAACACCACGCCGGGAACCGCCACCTCCGATGCGGCTTCCGGCACGCAAAGCCCCGCCGACACCGAGCCGGAGACCGACGAATGGGGCAGAGTGATTGAGCCGACCGACTTTGACGTTTCCGGACTGGATTTCGGCGGGGCAAAGCTGACCGTGCTTTGCGCCGGAAACGATGAGAACGGCTATTGGGCAATGGACCCCGGGCTTTATCAGAAGCCTGCTGATGCTCTGGAAATGGCGCTCTATAAGCGCAATATGCAGATTGAGCAGGACCTCGGGCTGTCGCTCAAAGTGGCGTATAAGCCTGCCAACGGCGCCTCCAGCGAGCTGAACAAGACCGTCGAGACCGATGCGAAATCGGGGCTGAACGAATACGACATCGTGGTCAACTACGCGGCATACGGCGTTGTGGAAAACCTGCGCGGCTACTACATGGACCTGCTCGCAGCCGACACGCCGCACCTGCAGCTGGATAAGCCCTGGTACAACCAAAACTTTATCGAGAATACCCAGGCGTTCGGGCATCTGTATTACATCATCGGCGACTACAACCTCTGCGCCTACAACCGGCTGATGGCAACCTACTTCAACCGCACGCTCTGCACGGCGTATGAGCTGATTCCGGACGACAGCGGAGATGCGCTGTACGATTTGGTTCAGGAAGGAAAATGGACCTACAGCCAGCTGTTTGAGTTTGCAAAGTTCTCCCATGACCTCAACGGAAACGGGGAGAAGGACGCGGGCGATATTTACGGTCTGCTTTCCAACGCGGGCTGCGAGGGCTACGACGGGTTCCTCTACGCCTTCAATCTGGACCTGACCGTGACCAACGACGACGGCACGCACGAATGGAACGTGAGCAACAACCAGAAGATGACCGACGCAATGGAAAAGCTGATTGACCTGTGGCGTCAGGACGGCGTTTGGATGGTCGGAAAAACGCCCAACTCCGGCTCCACTTCGCAGGACCAATACAAGATGTTCGCAGAAAGCCATGCGCTCTTTGACATCGACGTCATTTACCGCTATGCCGCACAGAACAAGGCATTTCGCGCGATGAAGGACAAATACGGTCTGCTCCCGCTGCCGAAATATGACGAAAATCAGGAAAACTACGGCTCCGGCGCGCAGGATTCCTACGGAATGACCAGCATCATGAAGGGGAGCGAGGAGTTGAACGCCAAACGCTGCGCTTATCTGGAGTATGCAAACTACCTCAGCTACCAGAACTCCCGCCCTTACTACTTCGAGAAGATCATGAAGGCGCAGTACCTCGGCACCGCAAAGGCATCGCAGGTTTTCGACATCATTCTGGACCATGCGGATTTCGACTTCGGCGAGCAGTATTCGGTTGCGCTGGAGGGCGCAAAGAAGCTGCTTTGGAGATACGTTGCCAAGAATGAGGAGACCGTCACCGGCGCTTGGGCGACCAACGAAAAACTGCTGACCAAGAAGCTGCAGGACCTGGACGCCTGGTTCCTGGCGCAGTAAGCGGGCGGCGCACAGATGGATATGAACAAAATCAAACGGGCAGCGCTCTGGCTGCTGGTGCTTTCCCTTGCGCTGCCGTTCGCTGCCTGCGTGGGCAATTCGCCCGCTCCGGCACAGTCGGAGGACTACACCGGCACGGAATCCGCTCCCCCGGATTCCGGAACGGCTGAGCCGGTTGCGGACACCCGCTTTCCTGTCGTAAAGGACGGGAAAGCGGTCCCGATCGTCTATCCGATGGACGATCTGGACGCGATGGGCTATGCAAAAACGGTTGCGAACAAGATTAAAAGTCTGACCGGAGCTGATGCGGAATGCCGCGAGGACAGCCGCCGTGTGGACGAGGCGGCAGACACCGAAAGCTATGAAATTCTCATCGGTTCGGTTGACAATCCGGTCTGCGAAACGGTCCGGGCGCGCATTCCGTACGGAGGCGCGCTGATTGCGGTGGAAGGGCACAAGCTCTGCGTGCTGGCAATGGACCCGGATCTCCTGGGCAAAGCCGCGCTCAAGCTGCTGGCAACGCTGACATCCGCCTGCGACAAGGACGTGAAAGAGATTCTGCTTGCCGGGGACCTGTCGGTTGTCATTGAGGGGACCGACCTGCTTTCGATGGTCCCGGAGTTCGAAGGAAAAACGCCTGCCGGGACCTATGAAAGCACCGCCAATGCGATGCAGGTCCTGTTCCGGGACGTGACCGAGGCAGAAGCGAATGCATATCAATCCAAGATTCTTTCTGTCGGGTACAGTCTCTATTCCGGCGATCAGACCACCGGAAAGACGAAGGACGCCAGAAACCGGTTCCTGACCTTCCGGCGCGACCGCTATCTCCTGACGCTGCTCTACACGCCAAGCAACCGCATCCTGCGCGTGCTGATTGAGACCACCGACACCTCGGCGCTCGGCTGGCGGGCAGAGGACCGGACCCCGGTGGAGAAGGTCTGCGGCGTGACCCTGACGCAGGTCGGTCTGCTCTACGATGTCGGCAGCTTCAACGGCATGTGCTACGTCATGCGGCTGGAGGACGGCAGCTTCATCGTCACCGATGGCGGTCATGCCCTGCAGAAGAATGCCGACCGGCTCTATCAGATTCTGCGCAAGCAGGCGCCGGACCCCGATAACATCGTAATCGCCGCGTGGATTTTCTCGCATTCGCACGGAGACCACACCGGAATGTTCCCGTATTTCACCGCGTCCTATGCCGACCGCGTGACGGTTGAGCGGTTCATCTACAACTTCCCGACTGCCCGGCAGATTACCGGGGACAACACCGCCGCAGGAAACGGCAGGGTGACCAACCAGGTCGGGCACTACCGGGGCGCAGCTGTCACCAACGCACACCCCGGGCAGGTGATGCTGATTCACGGCGCGAAAATTCGGATTCTCTACACGGCAGACCTGTTTGTGCCGCAGGAGATCTCCTACAGCAACACCGCCAGCATGTGCTGGACGGTTGAGGCAGGCGGCGTGAAAACCATGATGATGGGGGACATCGGCGCAGAAGTGGCATCGGTGATGGAGGCAATCTACAGCGATGACGTGTTCGCCGCCGACGTGCTACAGGTGGCGCATCACGGAATCAGTTCCTCGCCGAGTACCCTCTATCCGAAGGTGAATCCTGCCTGGGCGCTGATGCCGCTTGGCACCGGTTCGCTCTCGTCGTGGGAATACGCGGAGGACTGCATCAAATTTGTCAACGCCGCGCACAACCGCTTCTTCTTTACATCCGAAAGATGCAAGGATCATGTGTATGTTGCCAATGACGACATTCTGATTCTGACCTTCCGCGACGGACAGGTTGCGGATTCCCGTTTGTACGATACCGATTCCAGTTATCTGGATTCCGACACAGAAAGGAGTGCAATGCAATGAACCGGAAGAATAGACGGTGCGTATCCCTGTTTCTTGCCCTCTGCATGATGCTGGTCTGCGCTTTGGTGCCGGGCGCCGGTGCCGAGGACGCCGGAAACGAGGCAAGAATCGGCGAAACCGAATATGCAACGCTGGGAGAGGCGATTGACGCCTCAAAGGATGGGGACACCATCACGGTCCTGCGGGACCTGACCCTGACTGCCATCAACAAGGAAATCTATAAGAATATCACCATCGACGGCGGCGACGCCAAGTATACGGTCAGAGCAACCGGCGGGTATACCTTCCAGTTCTGCGACAGCTTCACGCTGAAAAATCTGAAGCTGGATACGCAGAACGGGTTCCGCTTCTGGAACACCAGCCGGAACGGGCGGGAAGCGGTTGTCGGCACGCTGGAGAATGTGGAATGGACGGTCGGCAAAGGGCTGTTCGTCAACCTGCAGGGCGAAAAGACCGGCATTCCGCAAACGCTGAACATAATCCGCTCGACCGTCACCAAAACGGCGGTTGCAGGGGACCCCATCATCGCAACCTACAACAAGGGCGGAAGCGACATTACCGTCAACATAGAGGACAGCGTGCTGAACCAGAACGGCGGGCAGACGAACACCCACACGGGAAACAAGTCGATGCTCTTCTTCTATCAAAAGGGCAATGTGACGCTGAATGTGAAGGGCAACAGTGCCCTGAACTATCAGCCGCTCGGAAAAGCGGATTCCGTGCAGGCGCTGGCGGTCATCGGCTCCGCAACGGTGACGGTGAATCTTGCGGACACGGTGCGGCTGCATCTTGCGGAATCGGAAAACGCAACGGCAAAGCACGGATTCCTCTACAAGGACGGGAGCGGGACTGCGGCGGTGAACGATGCGGGCGCAACCTGGAGCGCCACCCGCGCCGTTGCGGCAGAGGGCATCCTGAAGCCGGATTTTGAGAGCTACAACGGCGAAACAACGGTCCGCTGGAGCCTGAAGGACGGCGACCGGCTCGTCTCTGCCGGCTCGGAGTCTCCCTTCCGCTACGAGGCAACCTCGGAAACGGTTCTGTGCCGCTTTTCGACCTATACCTACCGGCAGGAGGACCTTGTGATGAATGCCGGTGCCGCCATCCGCACCGAGGCACCCCATGCCATGCAGATTTCCGGCGCGATTACGAAAACGCTTTACGATTACCTTGCGGAGGTCGGGTATAACGTTACTTATGAACTGTTCCTCGTGAAAAAAGCCGACCTGGAAGCAACCAAACTCGGCGGCGAGACCTACAATCTGCAGCTGCTCGGCGGGCGGGACAAGAAGCAGGTCAACCGCATCTATTGGAGCGAGAGCGAGGACGGCAAAACGCTCCTGTTCCGGGGCTGCGTGTACGGTCTGGACGCAGAGGAGGAATACGTGATGGTTGCCGCCGTGACCTTCCTGTTCGGCGAGGAGGAGATGCTGTACCATTCCGAAATCGTGGAGGCAGACCATGTGCGCTCGGTCCGGGGCATTGCAGCCCGGGCACTTGAGGACGCGGAATACGCCGGTAACGCCTATCTGAAATCGCTTGTCTCCGGTGCAACCTGAACCGGAGCGGAAAGAAGAGGATTTTATGAAACACATCAAACCGATTCTGTTGGTCCTGGTCCTGCTTGCGATCCTGCTTGCCGCAGTTTCCTGCACCGATGCAGGCGAGGACACGCCCGGTACTTCGGCTCCGGCTGGAACCGAGCAGACCGCGCAGCTCTCCGAAACGGATTCCGGAGACGTGACCGAAGCGCCGACAGAGCCCAGTACGGACTACGACGGAATGGACACCGACGATAAATGGACCAAGCCATATTGACTGATAGGTCCTGCGACGATACCGATGAGAAAGGGAAAGAGAAAAGAATGAAGATCGCATCCAACACGGGTTTTGTTCCGGCATTGGCAGATTACGCACACGGCATTCCGATGCTGCGGCAGGCGGGTTTTGACTGCTTTGACCTGTCAATCTGCTGCCAGATCGATACGGACGGATATTTTGAGGGCGCAGAAGGGGAGGCGCGGGCAAAGGAGGTGCGCCGGATTGCCGATGCCTGCGGCTTGGTCTGCAACCAATCCCATGCGCCTTACCCGACATCCTTCCGGGATGATACGCCGGAGCACATCGAAAAGAATCAGGCGCTCCCGGAAAAACTGCGGCGCGCAATGGAGATCGCTGCCATCGTCGGCGCCAAGGCGATTGTGGTTCATCCGCAGCAGCATCTGAGATGGGCTGACTGTGCAGGGGAGCTGAAGGAGCAGAACCTTGCGTTTTACGAGTCGCTGCTGCCGCTGTGCCGCGCCTACAACATCCGGGTTGCGGTTGAGAACATGTGGCAGCGCAACCGCTACGGGCGCTCGATTGTGGATTCGGTTTGCTCGACCCCGCAGGAATTTTTCGACTATATGGAAATGCTGGACAGCGAGTGGTTTGTTGCCTGCCTGGACATCGGGCACTGCACGGTGACCAACCACCGCCCGGAGGACCTGATTCGCGCGCTGGGGAAAAAGCACCTGCACGTGCTGCATGTCCACGACACGGACGGAAAGGGAGACCTGCACACGCTGCCGTTTCAGTCAACCGCAACCGATTGGGAGGCAGTGACGGACGCGCTGGCAGAGATCGGGTATGAAGGGGAGCTGACGCTGGAGGCAGATAACTTTCACGGCAGAATCCCAGCCGAGCTGCTGCAGCCAACGCTGACCTACATGGCATCGGTTGCGCGCTATCTGGCAGATGCGACCGAGCGGAAAAAGCAGGCGCGGAAAGATGCCGGAAGTCCGGAAGGGAGCCGCCTATGAAACTACCGTATCGGAATCCGATCCCGGTTGCGGCGCATCGCGGAAACGCAGCCTATTTCCCCGAAAACACGATGGCATCCTTCCGCTCGGCGGCAGGGCTGCACCCGGATATGGTGGAAACGGATGTCCACATGACGCGTGACGGAGCGCTGGTCCTCATGCATGACCACACGGTCGACCGGACCACGAACGGTACCGGTCTGATTCGCGAGCAGACACTGGCAGAGCTGAAGCGGCTGGATGCCGGAAGCTGGAAGGGGGACGCCTTTTGCGGCGAGCAGATTCCGGAATTTCGGGAATTTCTGGAGATCTTTCGGGGAGAGCCGGAGATGCTGTTCAACATTGAACTGAAGGACTATCCGGCAGATTCCGGCGCGTTTGCCTATGAATCCGCAAAAAAGACGATTGCGATGATGGACGAATACGGCATCACCGAGCGCAGCGTTGTCAACACCTGGAGCGGTGAGCTGAACGAATGGCTGGACGCGACCTATGGGAAGCGGCTGCGGATTCATGCCTATTCGCCGCAGGAGCGCATGGGGCTGCGGCAGAAGCGGTTTGTTTATGACTATGCCTACTGCGTCTGCCTGTTCGGAACTGCCGAAAGCCCGGTCGTGTCGGACCGCTTTTTCCGCTTGGCTAAGGACTACGGCACGGAGCCTTGGGTCTACTTTAAAAAGGAGACACCCGAATTGGTCGACCGGGCATTGGAGGCGGGCGCAATGCTGTTTACCTCCAACGATCCGGCATGGCTGATGGCATACCTGCGCGCGAAAGGACTGCATGACTGACGGCGCTATGAAACAAACGGAAACCCAAGAACCCCTCCAGGCGTGCCTGTTCGATCTGGACGGCGTGCTGGTGTTCACCGACCGCTATCACTATCTGGCATGGAAATCCATTGCGGATGAGAACGGCTGGGCGTTCAATGAAGCGGTCAACCTCCGGCTTCGCGGCATTCCGCGCCGGGAATCCCTGAACGAAATCCTGAAATACAATCATGCCGAGCTTCCGGACGCCGAAACGGCACGTCTGGCAGACCTGAAAAACGCCCGCTACGTGCAAATGCTGCAGGGAATCGGGGAGGCTGACGTCTATCCGGGCGCCTTTGCCCTGATTCGGGCGCTGCGGAACCGGGGCATCCGGATTGCGCTCTGCTCCTCGAGTAAGAACGCCGGGTTTGTGCTGGAAAAGCTGGGGGTCCGGGACCTGTTTGACGCAGTCGTCACGGGCAACGACATCCGGCATGCAAAGCCGGACCCCGAAATCTTTCTCACCGCCGCAACCCGGCTCGGGGTCCCGCCGTCCGCATGCACGGTCTTTGAGGATTCCCTGGCGGGCATTCAGGGGGCAATTGCCGCAGGCATGCAAACGGTCGGCGTCGGGAACCGCGCAGAGCTTGCCGGCGTGGCTGTCTGCTGTCTGGATTCCTATGATGAACTCGATCCGGAAGCATGGCCTTTGCTTCCGTACAGCATGAGACAGGAAAGAAACGAATGCACAAACAAATGACAGCAAAAAGAAAGCAACAGATCCTGATTGCGGTCTGCTGCATGGTTTACGGCTTTGCATATGCGGGGCGGTACGGCTACAACGCAAACATTGCGCCGATTATGGAATTTTACGGCATCACGCGCGCCGAGGCGGGTCTGGTCAGTACCTGCTTCTTCTTTGCCTACGGCGCGATGCAGTTGGTACACGGCATTCTTTGCCGGTTCTACCCGAAAAAAATCGTCATCCCGGCGGCGCTGTTCCTCTCGGCTGCCCTGAATCTGACCGTGTTCTTCCAGCCGCCGTTTGCTGCCATCAAGTACCTCTGGTTGGTCAACGGCATCTGCCAGTCGGTGCTCTGGCCGTCGCTGGTGCTGACGCTGGGCGAGACACTGGAGCCGGGCATGATGAAGCAGGCAGTCTTTGTCATCAGCCTTACCACGATGTTCGGCACGCTGATTTCCTACGGCGGGAGTGCGCTGTTCAATCTGTTCGCGTTTTTTCGGGGCTCCTTCCTCCTGGGCGCGGTTCTGACGGTTCTGATCGGTCTGATCTGGCTGTTTTCCTACGATCGCCTGACCGCAGAACGCTATGTCGCATCGGCAGGCGAAATAACAACCGCCGAAAAAAGCAGAAAGGCGCTTGGCGGCGGGCTGGTCGGGTTCCTATCCGTCTGCGTGCTGTTTGCAGCGGTCTGCAACTTTGTCAAGGACGGGTTGAGTACCTGGACACCGGTGATCCTGAAAGAGCAATTTGGGCTGGGGGACAGTGCCTCGATGATTCTCACGCTGATTCTGCCGGTGTTCGGGTTGTTCGGCTCGATGCTGGCGCTTGCGGTCAACCGGAAAATCAGGGATTACCGCCTGATGGCGGGTGTGTTCTATGTAGGGCTGTCGTTCTGCCTTGGCGGGCTGCTGCTGTCCTTCCGGGGCGCCGGCGTGGTGCTGACGCTGGCGCTGCTCGGCGTGATTTCCTGCCTTGCCTATGCGGTCAACAATGTGGTGACCAGCATGATGCCGCTGGAGATGCGCGACCGTGTGAACTCCGGCTTTTTGGCGGGGCTGATGAACAGCGCGACCTACATCGGCAGCACCGCGAGCGCCTACGGGCTTGGGCGTATCGCCGACGGCGCGGGGTGGAACGCGGTCATTCTGGTCATGCTTGGCGCATCGGTGCTTTCTGCGCTTGCCGGAATCGCCTGCGCAGGGCTGCGCCGTTTCCGGTAACCAAATGGTTTCTTCCTCTTGACAAATCCCGCCGCTTCTGCTATAATGGGAGCAGAAGGACGGCGCGCAAGCGGTGCGCCGTGCCACGAAACGAACCCGAGGGGAAAAGGAGGAAAATCGAATGCTGGAAGTTCTGAAAAAGTGCTGCGAGACGAAAAAGCCGGTTAGCCTGTATGTGGACCCGGACCGCCCGACCGCGTTTCGGTATGGCGAGGTCCTTGCCGTAAACGGGGAGGAACTGCTGACGCTGATGGTCTCTCCGGAGGGCAACTACGACGGGCTTTTGCTGCTGTCCACTCCGGATATTTACCGCATTGAAGTGGATACGCAGTACAACAAAAGAATGGAAATTCTCACCAAGCCGTTTGAAAAGCCTGCGTTGCAGGTCTCCGAAACGAATATCAAACAGGATCTGCTTGGCTATCTTGCCGCCGAGGGACGGATTGCATCCTTTTCCATCGGAAACGGCGAGACGGTTTACGGAACGGTGACCGAACGCTCGGACGGGTACTGCACGATCCGGCAGGTGGACTATTACGGAAAAGCGGACGGCATCTCCTATCTGGATACGAGCGAGATTTCGACAATCGAATTTGATTCTGCCGAAATGCAGGAGCTGAACACGCTCTGGAACCATCAGAACGGTCAGACAAACGCATAAGATGCGGACAATCGCCACCCAACCGGCTCAGCCGGTGCGGGTGGCGATTCAGCCTGTAGACCAAAAGGCTGTCGTATTGACAAAGCACCGACTTACATGATATAATAGAAGCCGTAAAGGCAGGTGTTTATCGTGTACAGAAAAAGAACAAAAGCAAGCAAACGCAACTGCAAATGTTGTGCATAGAAGATCTTATGCCGCAGAATCATATGCTGCAGGATACAACAGCGCAATTGATTGGACATTTATCCGGCCTGTTTTCCGGACATAAAAGCCGTTGTCGCAGATTCTGCGTACAGAACCCATTGGGTTGCGAAAAAATGATTGACGACAAAAGAGTTCCTTCCTTTCCCTACAAAAGACCGATGACTCCCGATGGGTATTTCAGAAAATGTAAGTACGTATACGATGAATATTATGACTGCTATATCTGCCCGAATCAAGTATTAAAATACAGTACCACAATCCGGGAAAGATAAGTGTGTTCTTTTATTTGGGTGCTTACATAATCCCTAATGACTTTAATATAATCTTCAAAATTGATAATTTCAAAAAAGCAAACACCAGGAGCGAAACATGTTTTTTCAAAAAGGAATTGAACTAACCAAAAAGGACATTGTTAGCGTTATTCATACCGGTAGAGTGGAACAAACCCCAGTTGCATCTTCGTTTATTGAAACGGTCGAGCGGGAATTGGGGATTGTTGTGGTTGCCTGTTATGTGCAATCCTACGAAAGGATGGTCATTCCGGAGGAGCCGGAAAGGGGACGATTCTTCCGGTTCCAGGTCCGTAAGGTGAAGCCGCTGCTCCCGGAGCATCCGGAATTTGAGCGACGAATGGAGTTGACGGTCTATCCCGACGCACCGCTGAAAAGTTGCCGGCAGCAGATGACCCGTGCGGTGAAAAGCCGGATGGTTGCCCTGTTCCTGCAAACGCTGGCAGAACACGGGATTACCGTTCCGTATCCGAGGTTGCTGACCAATGAAGAATTTGAAGCATACGGATTCAACGGAAAACGGCCGGAAGAGCGCGACAACAGCGTAATCGTGCAGCCGGACGGGCCTGTGCCGGAGCGGTATGACCTGACCTACGACTCTTTCCCGGGGCTTGTGTTCTGGCATGTCTATTCCGACAGCTGCAGCGGGATTCAGCGCTACCTGCGGGAGCGGAAGGATTATCCGTCCATCCGGGTGTACTGCCAATGGGACAAGGAGCAGGAACAGGAGACGATCTGGCTATGCTTTTCCTTCCGTTGGAAGATTGAGCAGTTTCTCTCGCGGCCGGATGCAGCGGAAATTCGGGCAGATTGCCTGAAGATCATCGCGCGGCACGACCCTTGGGGCTTTGTCTCCGACGCGAACTACCGTCCGGTCCTGAAGGTTTGGAATGAGTTGAGCGAGGAAACGCGGGGGTGCCTGCTCAGGGGATGAGCAGCAATGCCAATCGCACAGGCCCGGACCAAAAAACACCTGCCTTTACGGTTTCTATCATACCATATCGGCAGGTGTTTCGTCAATACGACTTCCTTTTTGTCTACAGACTGCTGGCTCAAAGAGCCCGAACCTTTACCGCAAAGGGCAACC
>OIGD01002204.1_pt1 | contig 15774 bp, 14 predicted proteins | sample 1582211 | NCBI WGS metagenome assembly OIGD01 (sample SAMN04414078, study PRJEB24778) | human gut metagenome | material: faecal | host: Homo sapiens
CGGGATTAAGCGTACCTACAAAATATTCAGAACGTCCGAATATCTCTCGTATGAAGTCTATGTTAGCTGTATTGCACTCATCTACCCACACGCAACCAAACTGGGAACCCAAGGCATTCTTCCACTTGCTGGCATTATCGTAACCGAGAACATATATTATCTTGGTACTGCTGCCAGTTTTGAATTTAATATGTGGAAGTTTATTCTCTTTATCACCATTACCACAGTATTCAAGATTGGAAAATATCTGCAGCAATCCCATATCAGCATTTATTATATTCTTCTCAATAACACCTGTTGTATTACCTGCTATAACATGCAGCTTCATATCTGATTCAGCTACATTCATAATAAACTTAACGGCAACAGTTGTTGTCTTTCCTGATGCCGTAGATCCTTCAAGGAACTCTGCTCTTGCAGGGGTATCTATGTAGTCCCAGTATTTATCACTTAGAAGCATCTGGCTCACCCCTTGCTTTACGCTGTGCTAATAGCTCTGCGAGTTCATTTTTAGCTGTATCATTTACATTGGCTTCTATCTTATCTGTAAATATGCCTAAATGCTTACCAAGAAGTTCTAAGGCCTTTTCTTTACTACATGGTCTAACCTCTAGTCCATCTCGCCCCTTCTTAATAACTGCTAACGCTCGTTTCTGGTCGTCCGTAAGTTCTTCTGTCAGCACTGGCTCTACTGTCCTATACATAACAGGATTGCCATCTTCATCAAGCACATCTACAAGAACACCTCCTACTTCTATTTTCATTTTCTTTTCTACAACACGCGCATAATCCGCCGCATTAGAAAAAGCTATCAAGGCAAGTTCCTTGATAACTCTCTCCTGGGTTATCTCTGTACTCCTTGATAGCTCTTTTTGTCTTTTTGCTATATATTCCTGCACCTTAACATTTCTTAACAGTCTTGATGCTGTCTGTTCTGCTGTCTTCGGTGAATACCCTGCCCTGATAGCTGCCTGTGTGGCATTAAGGTCTATAAGGTATTCATCACAGAACCGCTTCTGTTTTGCTGTTAATGACATGCAATCAGCTCCTTTTAAATTTTTCCGTATTGGCATTCTCTATTTGTAATGTTTTTATTGCACTTTGTTTATCTTTTATTTTTTTATCAACATTTATAATTTCTTTAATATTTTCATTATCAACTATTGTTTCTCTTTTTTTAAACGTATTATATATTGCTTGTTTTAAATTATTATCATCTATATCATTCTTTTTAAAATTCATAAGAACATATATGTCATAAAAATCCTTTTGTCTAGTATTAAATACCCCGCGGGTAATAACAGATTGAAATTTTTCTGCCAAAACTGTTTCTAAAGTATAGGTTAATAAAGGAATTTTCTTATCTTCAAATATAGAATTATAATTATACTTCATCTCTCTTGGAGTAATAACATCACCAGTTGTAAGTTCTACCGCAATATAAGTTTTGTTATTACCAAATTGAGATAAAATATTTAGTCTAAATCCACCATATTCGTCTTCTAATCGAATATCTTTAATAGATATTATTTTAAAAGTTACTCCATCACATAAATCTATATTTAGAATTTCTTCAAATACTTCTTGAACATCATTTCTTGTTAATGGTATTCCTTTTAAGGTTGCATCCATATCTTTAGTTGTTCTTTCGTCATCACCAATTATTGAAGTTAATAATAACCCACCTTTTAAAATAATTTGTCCTTTATATTTACTTATTGATATTCTTTCTAAAATTTTTTCAAAATAATATAATTGATAGTACTTTTGTGAAATATCACTATCTCCTTTTGATTTCTTAGATATTATATTTTTTAATTTATCTGTATTTATAATAACACCTCCATATACTCGATAATTTTCTTTTCAATTTTAAATTTTTTTGCATATTTCATTAATTTGTTTAAATCTTTTTCTTTTAATTTTGAATACTGTTTAATTGCTTTGGTAAAAATTTCTCTATCCATGTATTCACGATATCTAACAATATCGCAAATAGTTCTTTCCAAGTCATAAACTTTTATATTCATGCCAAAAGGTGACTTTATCATAGTAAGCCCTAAATTTAAATATTCTTTTTTTACATAATGAAGAACTACATTTTTATCTTTACTTAAACTTCCATTATATCCATTGGGTACCGTAATATCAAAATATAATGGTGTTCTATCTGACAAATCATAAAAATATAGTGCTGTTGCATGTGAAAAAATAGCATTTTTAGATTTCAATTGGCACCTGTAATACTCGTCATTAAAAGAACCTTTAAGTACATAATAGCCCCTTGAAATTCTTTCTAATTTATTTTGCTTTATCAATCTTGTTAGTTCAATAGTTGGAATTCCAGATTCTTTAATCATTTTAGTTGTTACGTAGCCATTATTTCCATTGGCAATTTTAATTACTTTATCTGAATTAATCATAAATTTCACTCATCCTTTATTATCTTAATTCTATCATTTATTCAGAAACAAGTAAATATTTTTTGTTGCTTTCTAACGCATTTTTAAAAATATTTGCGTTAGAAAGCAACATTATTCAACTAAACTTAAAAAGCTCAAATTAGTCTTTGAGCTTTAGAAATAACATTAATATAAAGGAAAATACCACTGCTGCCACAACACCTGTACTAACTTCTGCTAACATTCCACTAAATAGTCCAATAAAGCCATCTTTCATAAAACCCTTATATGCACCATTTGTAAGTGAATTACCAAACGATACTATTGGTAAGTTAGCTCCTACTCCTACCACACTTGCTATCTTATCATATATACCAAATATACTAAGAATAGCTCCAATTACAACAAACATACTTGTTATATGACCAAAGGTAAGCTTACTATTATCAAAAATGATCTCTCCAATTAAACAGATAATGCCACAAAATAGAAATGAATAAACAAGCATCATCTTACCACCTCAATCTCTAATGCATGTGTTACTGAAGGAATACTCATCTTTTGATTAACAAGTAAAGGACTATGAAGTGAACCAGTTGCTAGTAAAAGAATTTTTTTATATTTCTTATTATGCACTATATTATTAAATAAAAATAATGGAAGAACAGTTGGTCCACTTGCTCCAGAACAATCTATTTTTTTATAAAAATTTTCTCCAGCATCCATATATTTTTTTAAATTATATCCCTCACTTTTCAGCACTCTTTTAAAAATTTTACTTCCACATGCCCCTAAGTCACCAGTTAATATCAAATCATAATCTTCTTCACTTTTACATCTATTTTTTAAATGCTCTTTAAAAGTAGCAATTGCACTTATTGCCATAACGCCACCCATATTAAAAGCATCTTTTACGTAAGAATCTTTAACCTTACCTAAAGTAGCACTAATTATTTTTATCTTACCAGAAGTATTATTTAAACTAACCCCCACTGCTCCAGTTGCTGTAAAAGTACTTCTTTTTGGTTTTACAGCACCATACTCAATGGGAAATCTAAACTGTTTTTCGGCAGATAAATTATGACTACTAGTAATATAGACACCTCTTTTTACTCCCTTACTTTGAATCATATTTGCTATACTTATTACACCAGAAGCAAAACTTGCACAAGCATTATAGACCCCAAGAAAAGGAATATCTTCTTCTTCAGCCATTAAGTTAGATACTATCAGTTGATCCATTAAATCACTAGCACAAACCGCATCAATTTTAGAAGATTTAAAATAATTAAGAACAAACTTTTGCATTCTAACTTCAGCTTTCTCAATAGTTTTTTCATTAAAATAATAATCACTTAATGCTAAATTATATTTTTTTAAATTACCATCACTTTTTTCTTTAGGACCAATTATACTATACCAATCATCTATATAAATATTTTTATAATTAAACATTAATTATCACCTTTATAATTCCACATATAAACCCACTTAATATGCCATATAATAATACACTACCAGCAAGTTTAAAAAAGTTGGCTCCTATACCAGTTATTAAACCATCCTTTTTATAATCTAAAGCACTACTCATTATGGAGTGAGCAAAACCCGTTATAGGTATAACAATACCACATCTAAATTTAGAAACAACGTCATCAAAAAATCCTAAACCAGTACACAAACAAGATAAAAATATCATAATAATAAGAACATAACTAACTGCTTCACTTACCGGTAAGTAATAATAATTTGTACATATCATTTTAATACCTTCACCAAGAAAACCAATTAATCCACCAATAGTAAAGGAATTGATGTAGTTAATTAATTTTTTATCTTTAACAGTACATTCATCCACTACTTTTAAATAATTTTTCCTATTCATCATAATCACATTCATATTATGAGAACTAAATTAACAAATTATGCAGCTATATACTCTTTTATTTTTTTCTTACTTTTATTTTCTATTCTTGATACTTTAACTTGACTTATACCAAGAACTTCTGCAGTTTCCATTTGTGTTAAATCTTCAAAATATCTGATTTTAATAACTTGTTGTTCTAAATCATCTAAACTATCAATACTATCACTAACTACCATACTAGTTATATAATCTCTGCTCTCACCTACACACTCTTTTATAGGTAAACGATCACCATTTAAAGTTTGATATTCATCATCTAAACTCATCATCTTACTTGTTAGTGATATTACTTCCGTATAAAGATTAGAATCTATTTCTAGGTATGAACATATTTCACTACTACTAGGCATTCTTCCTATTTTATTAGCAAGCATCATCTTAGCTTCTTCAATTCTTTTATATAATTTTAAATATGCTTTATTAAGCTTAATATCTCTGCTTTTATTAGCTAAATCATACATTTCACCAAAAATATATTTATAAGCATAATTCATAAAAGGAACAGGAGATGTTTCATCATAATTTCGGTATGCCTTTATTAAACCAATACACCCAGCCTGATATAAATCATCAAGTTCTACATTATAAAACTTTCTAGCTATTTTATATATTAGCTTCTCATATTTCAATGTGAGGCTATATTCATCCATTAGATCACCTATATTTTAATTAATTTTATCGCACTTAGTTCATCTTCTGTAACTAAAGCATTTTCAAATTTAATACAAGTATTACATATTATACCTTCACCTAGATTCTTTCTTACTGCATTAATTCCCTCTAATAGAGACTCTTTCCCCTTATTATCTATAACCCTAACATTACCTAAATTATAGACAATATACTTAATTCCTTGATTACCTATAACGGGAAGTAAATAATCATTTAGACACTTATATGTAACCCTAGTTAAGTTACCACAAGGCCTTACAAATAATATTCCCTTTCGGTATTCCATATTTATTTTTAACATACTCATCTCCTATTCTAATATAAATACAAATAGTTTTTATTTATACCCTTTCGTCAAAATATACCTATTTTTTCCTATTAAAAACAAATTAATTAAACATAATAATATTATTATTAGTTTATATACTTTATAATTACACTCTCTGCATACTTCACACTTAGTTTTCTCACATTTATTATTAAGAACTTCTACTTTATTATCATTTTTATTTTCTTTAGAACTCTTATTGTTTAAAACCTTATAAATTATCTTTTCTTCAATAATAGGTTCCTTAACTAAAACATTAGGTATATTATTACTTCCAACATTAACATCTAAATTAGGCTTATTATTACTATCAATATTAACTTCCACGTTATGCTTTTTATCATTAACATAAAACTCATAAATTCCATTTTTACTTAGATCAATATTTGAATTACTAACCTCAACATTACCTTTAACTAAATTTAAAATATCTTCTTTACTTTTAATAACATCAATTACCTCATATTTAGTTCTTTCATAATAATCATATGTTATGATATAATCTTCAAGTTCTAATTCATAACCATCTTTTGCCACCTCACTATATAAACCACTCTTAATAACATTTTCTCTTCTGCAACCATAATAATAAACATCATTATAAAAATAACTAATAGCCTCCCGATTAGAAAAAGAAAACTTCAAACTATTTAATAACCTATCATACTCTTCATCATTAATTACCTCAATTAAAGTATTACTTACTCCTTTTTTCACATAAAAATTATTCAAATAAATATCCGTAAAAGGTACAGTATAACCAACTGGCGAAAAGAATAAAGTAAAATTTTCATAATCAGTTTCAATGTTTCCATCATATATAACATTAACAGATAAACCTTTAAAATCATAAATATCCATTAAATCTATTATTAAGTATGATTTTTTACCCGAAAAACTATCATAAACATTATCTAATTTCTTGTAATTTATCTTCTTTCCATAACTAAAAACTTCCATACTAATAATATCTTTTGGCATATTATAATCATACAAAAATATATACCTTACTTTTTTATAATCACTTTCTCTTAAATTAATAACTGGAATATACTCCGGACTATAATCACTATAATAATTTCTCTCAACTTTATAATCGTCTTTAATTATCTCTCCATCACAAAGATAATCCTCAACATAATCATATGTTATTTCCTTTTTAACATTATGATATAACTTAATCTCCTTTCTTTTTAAAGTATCACTTTCTTCATAATACTTATCAGTTCTTTCTTTAAAACCATAATCAGTATAGTAAGAACTACCAAAAACTTTAAATGGCATAAATAGAACTAACATTAAAATAATTTTTTTCATCTTACCCTCCTATTAGTTATTGTTGTAAGAACATCCCTAATTTCCTTTTTTTATTTCACTTTTTTCATGGTACTAGACTTTTTATCATATTTGTTATATAATGATTAACAGAAAAAAAGCTTTTCTTTTTATTTTTTTTACGAGGAGGAATTATATGAATAATAACGAGAAAGTTACGACTATTTTTGCCTTGGGTGGCCTTGGCGAAGTCGGAAAAAACATGTACGTAGTTCAGCATGAAGATGAAATAATCATAATTGATGCTGGAGTAATGTTTCCAGAAAGTGAACTACTAGGAATAGATTATGTCATTCAAGATGTAACATATCTAAAACAAAATGAAGATAAAATAAAAGCATTATTTATCACTCACGGACACGAAGATCATATTGGTGGTATTACATTCTTACTTCAAAATATTAATATACCAGTTATATATGCACCTAGAATTGCCTATGATTTAATTAAAAATAAGTTTTATGATCGAAATATTGGTTATAAAAATCTAGAAGTATATGATAAAGACAGTGTATTTAAATATAAATATTTTGAAATATCTTTTGTAACAACAACGCACTCTATCCCAGATAGTTTTGCAATTGTAATTAGAACCCCAAATGGTATCATTTTTGAAACAGGTGACTTTAAATTTGATTTAACACCAATTGGTCCAATGGCTGATATTCATAAAATGGCTGCATTAGGTAGTGAGGGTGTTAAACTATTACTAAGTGATAGTACAAACGCTTTAAGCCCAGGATTTTCAGCAAGTGAATCTTGCGTAGATGAAGCACTAAGTGACGTATTTGCTCGTCATAACTCAAGAATAATCTTAGCAACATTTGCTTCTAACATTTATCGTATTAAGCACATTGTTGAAACTTGCCGTAAGAATAACCGTAAAATTGTTACATTCGGTCGCTCTATGGAAACTGCAAAAGAGATTGCTTTAAAAAATAATCTTATAACAGATAAAACCATATTTATTGAAGCGAGCGAAGCAAAAAATTTAAAAAAACATGAAATATGTATCTTATGTACTGGTTCTCAAGGTGAACCACTTGCTGCCTTATCAAGAATAGCAAACGGTACGCATAAACAAATCGAACTTATGCCAGATGACATTGTAGTATTTTCTTCATCACCTATTCCAGGAAATCGTGCATCAATTAACCGAATAATCAATAAACTATACTTAAAAGGCGTAAAAGTCTATACAAATACAGAACTATCTGATATTCATACGTCAGGACATGCTAAACAAGAAGAACAAAAATGGATGCTTAGAATTATCAAACCAGAGTACTTTATGCCAATGCATGGTGAATATCGTATGCTTAAAACTCATGGAGATTTAGCAATTGACTGTGGTATTCCAAAAGAAAATATCTTCATTTGTAAAAATGGTGATTCCGTTGAACTTACAAAAGATGGTGCTAGACTTGGCAAAAGAATTCAAGCGGGTGACGTATATGTTGATGGCTCAAGAATTGGTGACATTGGTTCAGTTGTAATTAAAGATCGTAAACTTATGAGTCAAGATGGTATCCTAGTAACCATTCTAAACATAAACCCAATAACTAGAGAACTTCTAATAAAACCAAACATTACAACAAGAGGTTTTGTCCTAGTAAACGAAAATACTGGTTTAATTAATAAAATTGAAAATAAAGTTACCGAAATTGTAAATCGTACAATTAAAAATTCATACAATTATATAGATCTTAAAAATCAAATCATTCTAGAACTTAACCCATTTATAAATGAACTTACGGGACGTAGACCAATAATCTTACCAGTAATTATGGAAGTAAAAGACAACTAAGTCTTTTTTCTTTTAACCAAAAATACACACTTTGAATAAAATAAAATATGATAAAGTTTTTTAGTGAAATAAATCCAATTATTGCTGCCTTTATTATGGGGCTTGTAACATTTACTATTACATCACTAGGTGCTGCAACTATTTTTCTATTTAAAAAAATCAATCAAAATATAATGGATAAATTACTAAGCCTATCTGCTGGCATCATGTTATCTTCTTCAATATTTTCCTTAGTTGTCCCCGCAATAGACCATGCAAAAACACTTGAATTAACTCCGTGGATAATATGCTCAGTCGGAATAACACTTGGTGCTCTACTACTCTACATTACAGACAAAATAGAAGAAAAACAAAAAAATAAAAAAATTGACAAACTACTTTTATCAATCACAATTCACAATATACCAGAAGGTGCTGCTATAGGTGTAGCCTTTGGAGCCTTAGCTCTTAATAATAGTCCAGAATCGGTAATGAAAGCTTTAACCCTAGCAATCGGTATTGGAATCCAAAACTTTCCAGAAGGCCTGGCTATATCATTTCCAATGCTAAAAAAAGGTAAAACTAAACTTAAATCATTCCTAATTGGTAGTTTAAGTGCTATCGTTGAACCCATAGCAGCTATTCTTGGAGCTCTACTAGTAATCAAAATGCAGTTTATCTTACCACTACTACTATCAGTAGCTGGTGGTGCAATGCTTTACGTAATTATAGTTGAGCTTATTCCAGAAAGCATGGCAAACAAGAAAAAAGAGCTCATGGCTCTTTACACAATAATTGGTTTTATAATAATGATGATATTAGATATTTCCCTAGGGTAATATCTTTTATTCACTTAAAGCACTAATCTTTCTCTTATAATCATCTATTTTATCACTTAACTCTCTATTATTTCTTTCTAATTCATCAACTTGACTTTCTAACTCGCTAATCTTCTTTTTATAATCATATATATCTTGATTATTTATTTCTTTTTCTTCATCTTTTTGCTTAGTTTCACTATTCTTTTTTATTGTGCTAATATTTTTTTCACTAGAAGTAACAACAATTCTAACTCCATCATCTAACGTATAATTATAAACAACCTTATTTTTCAAGTCTTTAACAAAAACATCAAAAATATCACTAAAACTAAATGAATCATCACTTTGTAAAACAGATAAATAAAGTTTACTACCATCTAACTTAACATCATAACTAGTTCTATACTTACTATTAACAACTTTAACATTAACCTCATCACTTAAACTATCATCAACTTCATAAAACACATTATAATAATTAAGAATATCACTATCTAAATACATTTTACCATTATAACTATAAGAATAATTATTACTTATTAACAAATCTGCACTCTCTTCATTATGATACGTATACTTAGAACACTCAATAACAAATAAACCACCAGCTACACCTATAAACGCTAAAGAAGCAATAATTGTTATAAGCATTCTTTTAAAACACTGACTTCTATCAAAAATAAAATTATAAATAAACTCTAAAGCAATCTCATTAAGCATAATAACACTTACTAAGCCTATAAAAATGCTAAAAAAGAAAACTCCTCTAAACATAAAATAGATTAAAATAATAAGCGCAAACATAAAAAATATAAATAAATTATAAAATGGCGACAGTTTTTTCTTGTTCAAGTGTTTATTATATAGAGGACAAAATAAGACAGCAAAGGAAGTGGTGCTGTTGCATCGGAAAAATGACACAAAATTAGTGATGTCCATTCGGGAAAAGAATTGAAGGGGATTCTTTTCCCCATTTGTCGTGTTACGAAAGACTGAGGGTAAGAAAATATGCTAGAACTTGCAATCTGTGATGATGACATCATCCTATGTAATTGGTTAGAACAGAAGCTGCTCCATTATGGGAAAGCGAATGACTGTCAGATATCTATAGAAATATACTATTCTGCGGAGCAGCTTCTTAACAGGCTGGAAGAAGAATCCTACGATATGTTATTCCTTGATATTTGTCTGGAACATGAGAATGGAATTGATATCGGAACGGAGATACGAAAGAAAAATTATGGAAAAGAACTGCGGATTACCTATATTTCAACATATCAGGAATATGCTATGAAATTATTCCGTATTCATCCATTTGATTTTCTTGTAAAGCCAATCCGAGAGGAAGAACTTTTCCGGGTGATAGGTGAATTACGGGAACTGTTAAAAGAACGGAAGAAAATATTTGAATATACGGATACAAAAGGAATCCACAAGATTTCTTATGACAAGATCCTGTATTTTTATAGTCTGGGAAAAAGAGTACATATCGTGACATCGGAAAAAGAATATGAATATCGAGGAAAATTAAAGGATGTAGCGGATGTAACAGAAGAATATTTCTTACTGATTCACAAGTCCTATCTCATCAATATGGAACACGTGGAGCATTACGAATATGACAACGTGGTTATGAAAGACAAGACACGTCTCAGTATCAGTAAAGCAAATCGCAAGAAGGTCAGGGAAAGACTATTACAAACGGAGAAGAAAAGATTATGAATATCCATTTGATCACTTATCTGACAAGTAAATTATTCTGGATTTATACTGTGTTCCGTTACAATACCATCCTGTATCCAAAAAATGAGGATACACAAAAGCTATTTGCATATTTTTGTGCATATCTGCTTTCATGCTGGGGAAGCATGCAGTGGGGAACGATGTACGGAGATCTGATCTTTGAGCTGATAGCTCTGTTAATTATAACAGTGGCATATCAGGCAGACTGGCAACATCATGTCTGGAATACACTTATGGTATATATTATGGGAATTTTATGTGATGGGATTCCAATCGTGTTCTTTCAACGGTATGCGGTAGCAAGAAATCCGGTGCATCATCACATGGGACCGGGAACTATTGTAATGGGAAATTTTATATTCTTTTTACTGGAAGTCATTATTGAAAGAAAAGTAGGTGTAAAGAGAAGTTATTATATAAAGAACCGTCATTGGCTTGCTATGCTTTCTGTCCCGGTGATCAGCATTATAGTCTGTATCAGGATATTGCTGCCAGACAGAAGAGGTGTGCGGTCTACGATTGTATTATTCTTACTGTTTATCAATGTGTTTATTTTCTATCTGCACGATGAGGTTCAGAAAAGTTATATTGAAACAGCAAAACAGGAAGAGATGAAAATTCAGATGAGCCAGTATGCAAAAGAACTGGAGATGATGATGAAATCACAGGACAGGCTGAATAAGATACATCATGATTACAAGCACCATCTTACAACAATAGGGGCAATGGCAAAAACGGGAGGAAATGAAGAGATTCTATCGTATCTGAAACAAATGGAGAATATAGCCGGAACAGCCTTATGTCATCATTTATATACAGAAAACCGTAATATGAATAATCTGCTGAATTATATTTTGGAAGATTCGAAATCAGTAATTGAAAATCCGGAGATTTCTGTGGAAATACCGAATCATATAGGGGAAGAATTATTTGATATAAGTATAATAGTGGGAAATCTTATGGATAATGCTATTCGTGGGACAGCAGCTTCAGATGAAAGGAGATTATCGTTTCAGATGTATTATGGAAAAGGAATCATGAATATCCAGATTGAGAATAGCATAAAAGATACACCAAAAGTGCGGAATGGAATTTATCTGACAACGAAAAGCAGGAAAGAAGGACATGGAATAGGATTACAAAATGTGAAACTCGTAGTAGAAAAATATCATGGTCAGATGGAGATCTGCCATACGGAGAAATCCTTTCAAGTGAAAATATTATTATATATGAAATTAGATGAAAAATAGTAAGGCGATGGTGTCTTACTATTTTTTTCGACCGATTTCGTCTATTTTTGCCACCTCAAGGGGCATTTTTACCATTTATGAAAATTTTGTGATTTTTTAGATTATAGTAGTGCCAAAGTCAGAAAAAAGGAGGGTAGCGGTTATTTTGTAAAGGAATTATAGAAAAAGATTACAAGAGGGAGAAAGAGACTATGAAGAGATTTCGAAAGTCGGCTATAGCCTTAGTACTTGCACTCCTGATGGCACTACAGGGAACAGAGCCTATTTTTGTACAGGCAAAAGAGGCCATTGAGGATGTACAGAAGAATGCAGATTTCTCCAGACCAGAGGCTTTGACGGAAGAGGAAGCAGGGATTACAGATTCCACATCTGGAGAACAAGATAAGAGTCAGCAGTCTGATGCGGACGTACAAAATGAAACGACGCCATCAGAAGATACAGAGACGCAGGAAGAACAGACAACTCCAGCGGAAGAAACAGAAGAAAATCCGCAGGAAAAAGAAGTGGAGTTGAAAGAACCACAGGATTACTATCCGATTCCAGAAGAACCGGAAGGTGAACTGATTGATTATGATGCCATTTCCAAGACTTATAAGACAGGGGACAAGCAGTATACAACCGTTTATGGAGGTTATGTCGGAACTTATAAGAATGAGGATGGAGATACCGAGCTGGTTGATAATACACTTGTAAAACCAGAAGAAGCAGATACTCCGGCATCCGAAGAAGCACAGGAAGCCAGCAGTGTAGTGGCAACTGAAGAAAAGGAAGAGAAAACAGAAGTTTATCAGAACAAGGCAAACGATTATGCTATCCTTCTTCCGGAACAGATGTCAGAAGAGAATGGTGTAACGATTGAAAATGGAAAGACCAGAATCGGGATCATTCCGGTAGATGGAGATTATACACATTCCGTTATTAAAGACAATGCGATCCTTTATAATGAAGTTTACGAGGGCGCAGATGTTCAGTATACAGTACTGGATTCCAGCATTAAGGAAGATATCGTACTTCAGCAGCCAACAGACAGGGAAGTCTATGAATACGAGCTGCAGATTCCGGGGTATCAGGCAGAAGTAAAAGACAATCAGGTCTATATCTATCCGGAAGGGAAGACAATCAAAGATGCGAAGTATCTTCTGGAGACGCCATCAATGGAAGATGCTGCCGGGGAAATCAGTTTCCTGATCACATTGGAACTTCGGGAAGAAGATGGAAAAACAATCCTGACCGTAAAACCAGATAGGGATTGGCTTTCGGCAGAAGAACGTCAGTATCCGGTCAGGATCGATCCGACACCAGTAGAGATTCAGAAGAGTTCCTTTAACATGATCGGTGTGGAAGAGGGAAGTCCTACCAGTCAGATTGGTGACAACAATTATCCGTATGTCGGATTTGATGATGGTATTAAGTCTGGGAACCTTGCAGGATTTGGTACTGCACACCAGAACTGCCGGACTTATATCAAAGTAAATTCAAATTTTAGTATTGAGGTGATTGGAAATTACAATTTGAATATGCTTACAAAAAAAGGGGATTGTACATTAGAAAAGCTTATAGAAAAGCTAAAAGTGAATGATGTGATTAAATTTACTGGATTTGTAAGTAATATAAGTGAAAAATATAAGTATGCAAAGTTAAATATAGTTACTTCGAGTTACGAAGGATTTGGTCTTACATTAATAGAAGCTGCACAGCATGGCGTTCCATCTATTGCATTTAATGATTCTGGTTTTGATGATATTATAACTGACGATCGAAATGGATTTTTAGTTGATAGAAATGACTACGAAAAATTTGCATCTTTAATTAACAGTTTGCTAATTAATGACGATTTATTTGAAAAATTTTCACAAAATTCAATACGTGATGTCAAACGTTTTGATAAATCCAAAATAATTAAAAAGTGGGTTGATCTTATAGATAGTTTAAATAATGAAAATGTTGAAGAGTTTATTAAGAAAAATAAAAAAGAATTAAATGATGTATCAATAGTAAAAGATAATTTTAGAAAAGTGTGCCAACATTATGAAAATGTTATTAAACGAATTTCTTCATTTGAAAAGGAACCTGTAGCCAACTATGCAAATCCTTCAACTACATTGAACACAAAAACTGAAAATTTATCATTTGCAAGGTATGCTTATAGACAATTGCCATTGTCATTTAGAAAAAAAGTTAAGGGTTACATGTTAGAAAGTGATAGTAAGATAATAAAAAAATTGAATAAAAAAATAAAATTTCAATAGTGGAGATATATGTTAAAAGTATTAGAAGTAAATAATGTTGATTTATTAGGAAGGACATTTAATGGTTATAATATGATAAATGAATTGACAGATGAAGATATGAGTGTGAAACAAGTTGTTATTGAAAAGCAATCTTTTTGTGAAAATGTTATTAAAATACTCAATGATAAAGAAATGCTTGTTTGTGATAAATTGAAATCATTTGAAGAAAAGTTATCAATTCATAATTTACTATCTATTACAACTCCTACTTTAAAGCATATGAGAGAATATAAGGAAGCAGATATTATTCATTTTCATATGTTTCATAATACAAAATTATCTATTCCTTCACTTATGGATATCAGTAGAGAAAAACATGTTGTTTTAACACTACATGATCCATGGTTTTTAACAGGAAGATGTGTTCATTTTTATGATTGTGATAAATGGAAAATTGGTTGTAATAATTGTAAGCATTTAGATAATTTATTCCCATTTACAAAAGATAATTGTAATAATATGTGGAATATAAAAAAAGAAGTATTTCACAATTCAAATATAGATATAGTTGTATCTTCAAAGTGGATGTATGATAATGTTAAATCTTCTCCAATATTTGGAGAAAACGTACGATTACATTTGATTCCATTTGGAATTAATTTAGATAAATATAAAAATTATAATAAAAAAGCAGAGTTAAAAGAAAAGTTTGGTTTTGATAAAGATGATGTGGTTCTTTTCTTAAGAGCACAAATGGAATTTAAAGGAACTGAGTATATATTAGAAGCATTAGAAAAACTTAAAACAAATAAGAAAATTGGAATTTTAACGTGTAATGAAATCGGTTTATTTAATGGGATGAAAGACAAATATAAAGTAGTTGATTTAGGAAATATAAATGAAGATGAAGTAATAGATGCGATGAATGCGTGTGATATATTTTTGATGCCTTCTAAAGGTGAATCGTTTGGGATGATGACTGTTGAAGCAATGGCGTGTGAAAAACCAGTAATTATATTTAATAATACGGCTCTTCCTTCTGTAACTTTCGCACCAGAATGTGGGTATTTGGTAGAAGATAGGAATTCTTTTGAACTTAGTAAAGCAATAAAAAAGTTAGTAGATGACGATAAGGAAAGAATAAAAAGAGGTAAGTTAGGCAGAAAGTATTGTGAAGAATATTATGATTATGATAATTATAATTCAAAATTAAAGAAATTATATTATGAGATAAGTAAAGTAAAACTTAAAAGAATTAATAGTTATAATATAGATGAGA
>OIGD01002206.1_pt1 | contig 15773 bp, 10 predicted proteins | sample 1582211 | NCBI WGS metagenome assembly OIGD01 (sample SAMN04414078, study PRJEB24778) | human gut metagenome | material: faecal | host: Homo sapiens
GCAACCTGCCGCAGATCGCCGCGCAGGCCGACATCCTGGTTGTGGCCGTAGGCCGTCCCCGCTTCGCCGGCGCCGACTTCGTGAAGCCGGGCGCCACCGTGATAGACGTGGGCATCAACCGCGACCCGGAGACGGGCAAATTGGTGGGCGATGTGGACTTCGACGCTGTCAAGGACGCCGCTCTGCTCATCACCCCCGTACCCGGCGGCGTAGGCCCCATGACGCGCGCATGCCTCATGGAGAACACGCTGGAATGCTATCTGAACCGTGTAAACAAATAAGAAAGACATGATTGAACGCTATTCACGCCCCGAAATGAGGGCTGTATGGACCGAACAGAATAAATTTGATGCCTATCTCAAGGTCGAGCTTCTCTCGGCCGAGGCATGGCGCGAGCTGGGCGTGGTGCCCCCGGAGGACATCGAGAAGCTGTATGCCAAAGCCACGTTCTCCATTCCGCGCATCAAGGAGATAGAGGAACAGACGCGCCACGACATCGTGGCCTTCACCCGCGCCGTCAGCGAAAGTCTCGGCGAGGAGCGCAAGTGGGTGCACTACGGACTCACCAGCACCGACGTCGTGGACACAGCCAACGGCTATCTGATCAAGCAGGCCAACGACATCCTGCGCAAAGACTTAGTCAAGTTCAGCGAAATGCTGCGCAGCCAGGCCATGAAGTACAAGGACACTCCCTGCATGGGCCGCACTCACGGCATCCACGCCGACGTCACCAGCTTCGGACTGAAGTGGGCGCTGTGGTATCAGGAAATGCAGCGCAACATCGCGCGCTTCGAGGAAGCCGCCCGTGGCGTTGAAGTGGGCAAGATTAGCGGCGCCGTGGGCAACTACGCCAACATCCCGCCGTTCGTACAGCAGTATGTGTGCGAGCACCTTGGCATCGAGTCGGCCGCTGTATCGACACAGGTGATACAGCGCGACCGCCACGCATGGTACCTGGCTTCCATCGCGCTGATTGGCGCCAGCATCGAGCAGATGGCAATGGAGGTACGCAACCTGCAGCGCACCGAGGTGCACGAGGTGGAGGAAGCTTTCGGCAAGGGCCAGAAGGGCTCGTCGGCAATGCCCCACAAGCGTAACCCCATCGGATCGGAAAACATGTGCGGCTGCGCGCGCGTGCTGCGCGGCTACATGGAGACGGCATATCAGAACGTGGCCCTGTGGCACGAACGCGACATTTCGCACTCCGCGACAGAGCGCATCATCCTGCCCGACGCAACCGAACTCCTGGACTACATGCTGAACCGCATGGGCAACATCTTAGGCAACCTCACGGTGTTCCCCGAGCGTATGAAGAGCAACATCTATATGACCAACGGCGTGATCTTCGCCCAGCGTGTCATGAACGCCCTGATCAACAAGGGATTCTCGCGCGAGAAGGCTTACGACACCGTACAGCCCCTGGCGATGAAGGCCATGGCCGAAGGAAAGCCCTACGCCGAACTCTTGGCTCAGGATCCCACGGTGTCGCAGAACCTCACCAAAGAGGAGCTGGACAACTGCTTCACGCTCGACTACTATTTCAAGAACGTGGATTACATCTACAAACAGGTTTTCGGAGACGCCGAGTAACCCTTTTCTAATCAATACAATGGCAAAGACATTAGTTGTACTCGGCTCCCAGTGGGGAGACGAAGGCAAAGGTAAAATCACCGACTACTTCGCGAGCCACGCCGACATGGTGGTGCGCTACCAGGGCGGCAACAACGCGGGCCACTCCGTGATGTTCGACGGCCGCAAGCACAGCCTGCGCTCCATTCCGTCGGGAATCTTCAACCCCGAGACCATCAACGTGATGGGCAACGGCATGGTGGTGAATCCCGTATCGGTTGTGGCCGAGCTGAAGAAGCTAAGCGACGAGGGTGTTACCGACTATAAGATGTACATCTCCGACCGCGCCGCCATGGTTATGCCGTGGCATTCCGTACTGGACGGCGCATACGAAGGTAACCGCGGCTCCGACCTGATCGGCACCACCAAGAACGGTATCGGTCCGGCTTACGCCGACAAGTATTCGCGCATCGGCCTCCGTATCGGCGACCTTCAGGAACCCGCATATTTCCGCAAGCGTCTCGAGGCCGCGTTGGCTGTCAAGAATCCGGAACTGAAGGCTCTCGGTCTGCCTGAATTCGACGTCGACCAGGTTTACGACCAGTACATGGAGATAGCCCGTCAGATAGGCCACATGATTACCGACACCTCGGCACTCATCAATCATCACCTCAAGGGGGACGGCCACATCCTGTTCGAGGGCGCGCAGGGCATGATGCTGTGCATCGACCACGGCACCTATCCCTACGTCACATCCTCCACGCCGTCGTCGGCTTCCGTGCCCGTAGGCGCCGGTATCGCCCCGCAGCACATCGGCACCGTGGCCGGAGTGCTGAAGGCTTACTGCACCCGCGTGGGCGAGGGTCCCTTCCCCACCGAGCTGCACGACGAGATAGGCGACGGCATCCGCGAGCGCGGCCACGAATACGGCACCGTAACGGGTCGCCCCCGCCGTGTGGGCTGGCTCGACGCTCAGGTGGCCCGCTATACCGCGCAGTTGGCCGGTATCACCAACTGGGCCATCACGCTGCTCGACGTGCTCAGCGGCATCGATACCCTCAAGATCTGCAAGGGCTATGAGCTGGACGGCAAGATGATTGAGAATCCGCCTGCCACCATCGCCGCGCTGGAACGCGTCAAGCCCGTGTTCGTGGAACTTCCCGGCTGGAAGGAGGACATAACCGGCGTGACCCGCTACGAGGATCTGCCCGAGAACGCCAAGAAGTATCTCGAGACCATCAAGGAGCTGACCGGTGTGCCCGTCGGACTCGTTTCCGTCGGCCCGGACCGCACCCAGACTTTCATCACCTCTCCCGCATTACAAGAATTCATTAAATAAGCCCGCCATGTCATTCCAATCAGAGAAAATAGCCCAGGAAGGCTTCACCTTCGACGACGTGCTGCTGATACCGGCATATTCGGAGGTGACCCCGAACCTGGTGCAGCTCAAATCGCGATTCTCGCGTAACATCGAGCTTCAGATACCGATGGTGTCCGCCGCCATGGACACCGTGACCGAGGCCCCCATGGCCATCGCAATCGCCCGCGAGGGCGGTATCGGCGTGATTCATAAGAATATGTCCATCGCCGACCAGGCCGCGCAGGTGCGCAAGGTGAAACGTGCCGACTCGGGCATGATTTACGATCCCATCACCATCACCAAAGACGCCACCGTTGCCCAGGCACTGCGCCTGATGCGAGAGAACCGTATCGGCGGCATTCCTGTGGTGGACGACGAGAACCACCTTATCGGCATCATCACCAACCGTGACCTCCGCTTCCAGTCCGACCTCAACGTGCCGGTGGAGCAGATCATGACTTCCGACAAGCTCATCACTACCGACAAGACCGACCTGGACGAGGCGAAGAAGATCCTGCTGCAGAACAAGATCGAGAAGCTGCCCGTGGTGGACAAGGATAACCGTCTGGTGGGCCTCATCACATACCGCGACATCACGAAGATAGCCGAGTTCCCGCGCGCCTGCAAGGATGCCAAGGGACGTCTGCGCGTGGCTGCGGGCGTGGGCGTCACGGGCGACGTGCTGAAGCGCGTAGAGGCATTGGTGGAGAATGGCGTGGACGCCGTGGTGATTGACACGGCACACGGTCATTCGGCCAACGTGATCCGCACGCTCAAGGCCGTGAAGGAGAACTTCCCGACAATCGACGTAGTCGTGGGTAACATCGCCACCGCCGAGGCCGCCGAGTATCTGGTAAAGGCCGGTGCCGACGGCATCAAGGTGGGCATCGGTCCGGGCTCCATCTGCACCACGCGCATCGTGGCCGGTGTGGGAGTGCCCCAGCTCACGGCCATCTTCGACGCAGCACAGGCCGCACATAAATATGGCGTGCCTGTAATCGCCGACGGCGGTCTCCGCTATTCGGGCGACATCGTCAAGGCTCTTGCAGCCGGCGGCGACTGCGTGATGATGGGTTCCATGTTCGCCGGCGTGGAGGAGTCTCCCGGCGAGACAATCATCTACAACGGACGTAAGTTCAAGGCATACCGTGGCATGGGTTCCGTCGAGGCCATGCAGGCCGGTTCCAAGGACCGCTACTTCCAGGGCGAGACCTGCGACGCCTCCAAGCTGGTGCCCGAGGGCATTGTGGCCCGCGTGCCTTACAAGGGAACGCTCGGCGAGACTGTCTATCAGCTCATCGGCGGCCTCCGCTCGGGTATGGGTTATGTAGGTGCCAAGAACATCGACGCACTCCACGAGGCCAAGTTCGTGAGAATCACTTCGGCAGCCGTGGTCGAGAACCATCCCCACGACGTGACCATCACCAAGGAGGCTCCCAACTACTCGCGCGGCGAGGGATAACAACTTAGATTCTATGGAAAAAATTCTGATATTGGACTTTGGCTCACAGTACACCCAGCTCATAGCGCGCCGCGTGCGCGAGCTGAACGTGTATTGCGAGATCCACCCCTTCAACAAGATTCCGGAGATTGATTCGGACGTGAAGGGAGTGATACTGTCGGGCAGCCCGGCGTCGGTTCGCGACGAGGACGCGCCGAAGCCCGATCTGTCGCAGATCAAGGGAAAGCTGCCGCTGTTAGGCGTATGCTACGGCGCGCAGTATCTGGCCTACGCCTACGGCGGCGACGTCGAGGGCGCTCCCAGCCGCGAGTATGGCCGCGCCATGCTCAGCGTCGTGGCTCCCGAGGACCCGCTGATGCACGGTCTCCCCTCGCCCACGCAGGTGTGGATGAGTCACGGCGACTCCATCACCTCCGTACCCGCCAACTACGAGGTGATCGGCTCGACCGAGGACGTGAAGTATGCCGCATACCACATCGGCGGCGAGATGACCTGGGGCATCCAGTTCCACCCCGAGGTGTTCCACTCAACCGACGGCCCGAAGCTGCTGTCCAACTTCGTGATGGACATCTGCGGATGCGCCGGCACATGGAGCCCCGCCTCGTTCATCGATTCCACAGTAGCCGAGCTTAAGGAGAAGATCGGCGACGACAAGGTGATAATGGGTCTGTCGGGCGGCGTGGATTCCACCGTGGCCGCCGTGCTGCTGCACAAGGCCATCGGACATAACCTGCACTGCATCTTCGTCAACAACGGCCTGCTGCGCGCCAACGAGTTCGAGGACGTGCTTGCATCGTATCAGGGCATGGGCCTGAACGTGACGGGCGTGGACGCTTCCGAGCGTTTCTACAACGACCTGAAGGGCGTTACCGAACCTGAACAGAAGCGCAAGATAATAGGCCGCGACTTCGTCGAAGTGTTCAACGCCGAGGCGAAGAAAGAGGAGAACGCCCGCTGGCTGGGCCAGGGCACCATCTATCCCGACGTGATAGAGAGCTGTTCGGTCAAGGGACCGTCGGCCACCATCAAGTCGCACCACAACGTGGGCGGACTGCCCAAGGAGATGAACCTGCAGGTGGTGGAACCGCTGCGTCTGCTGTTCAAGGACGAGGTGCGCCGTGTGGGACGCGCGTTAGGCATCGATCAGAATCTGATAGGGCGTCATCCCTTCCCGGGACCCGGACTCGGCATCCGCATCCTCGGCGACATCACCCCGCATAAGGTACAGGTGCTTCAGGCCGCCGACAAAATCTTCATCGACAACCTGCGTCAGTCAGGCTGGTACGACAAGGTATGGCAGGCCGGCGTGATGTTGCTGCCCGTGCAGAGTGTAGGCGTGATGGGCGACGAGCGCACGTACGAGAACTGCGTGGCCCTGCGCGCCGTCATCTCCACCGACGGCATGACCGCCGACTGGGTACACCTCCCCTACGAACTCCTGGCGAAGGTCAGCAACGAGATCATCAACAAGGTCCGCGGCGTGAACCGCGTAGTCTACGACATCTCCTCCAAGCCACCGGCCACCATCGAGTGGGAGTAATCCCCGGTATAAGAATTATAACTCTTATAACTCTTATAACTCTTATAACTCTTATAACTCTTATAATTCTTATACCCAGTAACCACCAATAACGTTCTCCTTATGGACGGATTCCTCAAAATCACAGGCGACCTGTCGCGATGGAACATCTATCGCAAGGCCGCCTGTGTTTCTGATGTCACTGAGATGTTTATCCGGCGTGCCTTCTCATATACCACCCGGACCATCGACCAGATGAGGCAGGCTGCCCGCAGCTGCAAGCAGAACATTGTGGAGGGCATCACCGATTCCACAGTTTCAATGGAGATGGGCATCAAACTTGTGGGCGTGGCACGCGGCTCGCTCCGCGAACTCATGGAAGACTACACCGACTACCTGTATCAGAATGACCTTAAGGTCTGGAAGATGGATGACCAGGTCACATCAAGGGCAAGACGGTTCTGCAAGGAATGTGATGACCGCACTGAATTCAAAGCGAAGTGCAAGGATTGCAGCGACGAGACCGTAGCCAACATCATGATTACAGAAATCCGCCAGCTTGATGCCATGCTGGCATCACTTCTTGATAAGATGGAACAGCAGTTCCTGTCAGAGGGCGGCCTCAAGGAATCCATGTACAAAGCCCGCATCGAATGGCGTAAGGTCAACCTCGGCTTCTGAAATATCGCAAGCCCTACTCTAAAGGTCGGCCGTAGAATCTCAACCGAATTACAGATTGATCCTGCCATCGTCCTGGGCGTATAGGCGACCTTCCCCACATCAATCCCGACCACATATCAACAGAATACATCCTGCTAAGGATTGTACTGTTGTTGGCTAACGACGCCATTATGTGACAGGCGGTGTGTCGCGCGACACACCGCCTGTCTCTTATGTTGATATAGGGAATCTGCTTAGAAGGGGAAGTTGATGCCGAAGTTCAGGCTGGCGTTGGAGCTGAGGGGTATGCCCTGCTTGGCCAGCTTGCCCAGGGTGTGGTCCATGCCGACAAAGAGGTTGAAGCCTTTCTGCGTGTGCAGGTTCAGCATCCATCCGAAGTCGAAGCCGTAGGTGCCGTAGGCTATGTTGGCCGATGCGGAGAATATCTTCACGGGGGCCACGTTGGCCGACAGACGGAACTGCGTCCATGTGTAGGGACCGGCGATGCAGGTGGAGTTCAACAGTCCGAACTTCAGCTTGCGGTAGTAAGGCAACTCATACTCCACGCCTGCATTGATGGTGGTGCGCAGCGAACGGGTGTACGAGCTCTTTTCGCCCATGTCCTTCAGGTTGTATAGCTTCGACAGGTTGTCGGTCAGGCGGTCCAGCTCGTTGTCGAACGAGTTGTCGGCCTTGTCGTCGAAGTTGAAAGTGAAGGCGTCGGTCTCTACCTCTCGCGTGCCGTCGGTCGACGCCCACTGCGTCTTACCCCAGTTCATGAAGCCGAGGTCTACCACCGCCAGCGAGAAGTTAAAGTCACGCCACTTGTACTGTGCGCCGAGGTCGAAACCCATACCGAAGCCGTTGAGTCCGAAACCGTCCAGGTCAGCGCCCGACACGTAGTCGTAGGGCTCGTTGCCGGGGCCTGGCTGCTTGGGCTCGTAAGTATCCATCTTATACTTCAGGCCCTTGACCGAGGCGTAGATGTCGGCGTTGGTGCGGGCAATCCAGTTGTCGGTGCCTAATTCCAGCTCCGCGCGGTTGAACTTGGCGTCGATAGCGCCCACTCCGAGCAGGAACTTGATGGTGGCGCCGATGCGCAGGCCGGGCACCTGCTTTATGTCGCGCGAATGGTTCAGCGCGATCTGGCCGTAAGCCTCGGCGCGTGCTCGCAGGTTCTTGATGTCGTACGTCTTGTTGGTGATGCCTTCCTTGGCCAGACGGAAGAAGGAGCCGGGCAGACTGGCGTCGACGTTGGCAACGGCCGAGATGTTGATGGTGTTGTAGCCGCCCCAGGCCTTGAAGCCGCCGCTCATTATCTCTATCTTGTTGTATGTGGCCAGACGGTTGTTGTCCTTGATGTTCTTCATCGCCTCGTCCACCGAGACACCGGGGTTGGTGAACAGCACTGTCTTGCCATCTACGTTATACAGCACGCTGGTCAGAGGCAGCGTACCGTGCATCGACAGGTTGAGATTGCCTAAGGCCGGCATCGACACATAGTTCGAATTATTGCCGAACGAGGGATTCATCTCATAGCCGTAGGTATAGTTTTCCAGAAAATAGCCGGAGTATGTGTTCTGAGCCGAGACCATTGCCGGAACGGCGGCCGCAGCCGCTATTGTCATTATGCTTATGATGCGTTTCATCGTCGTAATGTTAGAAGTCGGTTACATAACTGCCTGTCACCTTTGCCTTGAGGTTGGTTAGGGTGATGGTCTGATCGGGGGCGATCACTTCCTCGCTTGCGGGATTAACCACAGCGGTGATCTTGATGCCCTTGAACTCCTTGATAGTGCCGGCCACGCTCAGCGTGATATGCTGCACGTCGGACGATGCCGCGATCTCCACATCCTTGATATCAAGACCTTCTATCGGTTTGGCATCGGGACCTCCCAGGGGCGTGATATGCAGCTTGGCCTTCACCGGCAGGGTGCTGAGAGCGTCCGCATCTACCGTTATAGCCGTAAGGGTCATCTTGTCCAGATCCTCGCTGCCCCAGTCATCGAAGCTATCGCTGTATTCTATCACAGTGCCTTCGGGCTTGAACGCCAACGGAGCCAGGAACTCATAGTGGCCCTTCAGCTCGCTGTATTCCTGAAGCTTGAAGTGATCTACGAAATGAGTCGGAATCTCCGGAGTCAGCAGGTCGATCTCAATGCGGTCGGGAAGGCCGGGACCATCAAGCACGTCGCTCATGCCGGGGAAGCCGATATGTTCTATGTTCCGTGCGTAAAGATCGGGATACGACTTGGGATCGGTGGGTGACAGCACGAAGTTGTACGGGCCGGCGCCATATTTTTCGGTGCTGGTCTCCACGCGCTTAAGAGGTTCGTACGAGCCCTGGCTTGTCTGGCCGTAAACCTTGGTCAGACGCATGCCGGTGCTGAAGTTGAGTCCGTACTGAGCCACGGGGTTGCTTTCGACGCCGATATATAGCTGTGGGTTGGCCAGACGCAGATGTGTCTCGTCCTGCGACAGGAAGTCGGGCAGGTCTGTCAGGCTGACTGAGGGGATGTCCAGGCCTTCGCCGGTCAGGTCATAGTGCACGTCACCCGAGAAGGATGTGATGTGCAGGGCCGACAGCGAAGAGTTGATGCTGAAGCGCAGTTGCTCGGGCACCGGATTGGTTGAGCTGCTGGTCACGGCCAGATTGGCCGACTGGAAGGTAATGGTGGAGTTATACACCAGTCTGTGGTTCTCGAAACGGGTGTCGTCCGACATCTTCATGCCGGCCACGGTCAGGCTGATCCTGCCCGTACCCCCGGGACAGGCCACATGGTCTATCTTGAGCATGCCAGTTTCGGGATTGTATGAATAACCGGCTGCAAGATCCTTGACCTCCAGTCCGAGCGGCATCTTGATCTCGACATCCGAGAGATCGTACGTCGTACCCGAAGCGGCTCCTCCCTCCAGGCTCACCTCCATGGCCAGGATGGATGGATTCTTCTCCATATATACGGCTTGCAGTGCGGTGATGTAATCGTCCACATTTTCGGCGGTGTAAGTCAGCGGCTGTGGAGCCACGTCCGTCAGAGTGAAATTGTGCGTGCCCGCCACGCTGATCAGCCGGAAGTCCACGAACACCGGAGCTATGGGAGGAATGGTAGCATTGATGTCCTGAATCTTGAGCGACTGAGACTCGAAGTCTCCGCTCTGCACCACGGCATATACTTCCCGGCCGTTCATTTCCACCACTTTCAGGCTGGAATTATCGTCCAGCTTGATGATCTGGTCCAGCTTCACTTCCGACACATTGACAGGCAATGTCAGGTCCACCAGCTTGAACTCCGATTTCGTGTCAATGCCGTCAAGATCATACTTGTCGTCGATACACGAAGCCATCGAAACAGCCATCAGACCCGCCGCTGCCGACAGGTATAAGAATTGTTTCATATATTATAAGTTGTTTGTTGTTTATTCATTTCATGATTCAGGGACGCACCTTAATCTTCCAAACAGTCTTAAGGAACCGCAAGTCCTAAAAATCAGTGATATTTTATATTAAGCGCAAAATTACAAAAAAATGCTAAAAAATCCCAATCTCAACCCGTATTAACACTTTAAAGGTTAAAAAATCGGAATTTAAGAATTCTATCCGGTAATTGAATTGCACATAAACAAATCAGCCACCTCCAATGTTCAAATATAATAGAGGTTAACGACTTAGGTTATGAAAAAGAAATTGCTCTTCGCCGCATTATCGGCAGTCGTGGCGCTGTCGGCCGAAGCGGCACAGCCGGTGTTCCGGGCACCGGACCAGGATGCCTGCATACCCCCTACGGCCATTAAATATAAAGTGAATTACCATTGGGGCTTCATCAACACCACGGCGGCCTACGGCACGGTCAAGCTCGATGCCACAGGCAACACTCTGACGGCGTCCCTGGACGGCCACAGCATTTCGTGGGGCGGCCGGCAATATACCGTGTCCGACACGCTGAAAGTCATCACCATGCCGGGCCGCGGGCCCCTGTCTGCGCGCCAGAACGTGCTGTACCGCGCGGGCCGGTACTCCAAACCCGTCGTTTCGCTTCTCAACAGTCAGTCCTACAATCCCCGCGACCCTGCCAACTACCGCACTATCAGCGGCCAGGGCACGCTCAGCGCATCCCCAAAGACCATGGAGGCCGTGGGCATCAGCTGCGACATGCTCGGAATATTCTATCTGTTCAGATATATGGATTTCACCGCCCTGCAACCGGGCCAGACGTTGCTGATGTCCGTCAATATGCCGCGCACCGGAATGCAGCACGCCATGATCACATATCTGGGCCCCGACCAATACCAGGGTACCCCTTCCTATAAGGTTCGCTTCGAGTATACATACATGGGCGTACGTTCCGGCTATCCCGTCACCTGCCAGGTGGAACGCTCGTCGCGCATACCCCTCCTGATCTCGGCCAGCCTGGATATAGGCAGAATGGAAATGATACGCGAATAGGATACGGACGCCACTGTTGCCGATGTGCCGATTTTTCATTAATTTTGCGCATTGATTCATACCCGAATAATTGAAGCGATGATAGAAATTGGAACTCCCGGAACACCTTCCGGACGCAAGGCTTTGCTGTTAGGCAGCGGCGAACTTGGCAAAGAGGTGGTGATTGAACTTCAGCGTTACGGTCTGACCGTAGTGGCCTGTGACAAATATGCCGACGCTCCGGCAATGCATGTGGCCGACAAGGCGCACGTATTCTCCATGCTGGACGGCGAGACGCTCCGTAAGGTAGTGGAGGAAGAAAAACCCGACTATATCATTCCCGAAATCGAGGCGATAGCCACTCCGACGCTCATCGAGCTTGAGAAGGAGGGCTGGAACGTGGTGCCCACGGCCCGCGCCACCTTCATCACCATGAACCGCCGCGAGATCCGCAAGCTCGCCGCCGAGGAACTGAAGCTTCCCACCTCGCCCTACGAATTCGCGGAGACCGAGGAGGAATTCAACGCTGCCGTGCAGCGCATCGGACTCCCCTGCGTGGTGAAGCCTGTGATGTCCAGCAGCGGCCACGGCCAGAGCCTCGCAAAGACTCCCGACCAGATACACGCGGCCTGGGAGATGTCGCAGCAGGAGGGCCGTTCGGGCGCCGGCGCGGTAATTGTGGAAGGCTTCGTGGATTTCGATTATGAGATAACACTTCTGACCGTGCGCCACGTAGGCGGCTCATCGTTCTGCGAGCCCATCGGCCACTTCCAGGAGCAGGGCGACTACCGCCGCAGCTGGCAACCCCAGCCTATGAGCGAGACGGCAATCGTCAAGGCCCGCGAGATAGCCGGCAAGATCACCGAGGCCCTCGGCGGCTACGGCATCTTCGGCGTCGAGCTGTTCGTCAAGGGCGACGAGGTCATCTTCTCCGAGGTTTCGCCACGTCCGCACGACACCGGCATGGTGACGATGATATCGCAGCATCTGTCCGAGTTCGCGCTCCATGTACGCGCCCTGCTCGGACTCCCCATCCCCGAAATCAAATTCTACGGTCCTTCGGCGTCGCGCGCACTGCTGGCGTGGGGCGATTCCAATGAGGTGGTATTCTCCGGAATGGACGAGGCCCTGGCGCTTCCCGGCACCGACATGCGCATCTTCGGCAAACCCAAAGTGCACGGACACCGCCGTATGGGTGTGATGCTCGCCACCGGCGACACCGTCGGCAAGGCAGTCCGCCTCGTGGATAAGGCCGCCGACATGATCAAGATAACCTGCAAGTAACTTCGGGACGCCGAAGTCAAGATGTAAAAAAAGTTAAGATAATACCAAGCTCACGGACAGCTTCGTTATTATCTTAACTTTTTTAATCCATAAATTTAGAAAAAAACTATGCAAGAACAGAAAGCCGGCCGCTATCACGGCATATTGTTTATGGCGCTATTCGCCTGCGCGTCATGCTACATCGGCGAATGGCAGGCACTGAAAGCCCTCAGCATCTCTCCCCTTATCATCGGTATCGTATTGGGTATGGCCTACGCCAACTCGCTACGCAATCATCTGCCCGCCACATGGGGACCGGGTATTAAATTCTGTTCCAAAAGCATTTTGCGTTTAGGCATCATCCTTTACGGCTTCCGCCTCACCTTCCAGGATGTGGTGGCCGTGGGATTGCCCGGCATCGTTATAGACTGCATCATCGTGGCCGTCACCATCTTAGGCGGTGTCATGGTAGGCAAATGGCTGAAGATGGACAGCGACATCGCGCTGCTTACCTCCATCGGCTCCGGCATCTGCGGCGCGGCCGCGGTATTGGGCGCCGAGGCCACCATCAAGACCCAGCCGTACAAGACCGCCGTAGCCGTGGCTACGGTAGTGATATTCGGCACCATCTCGATGTTCCTCTACCCCATCGGCTACCGCGCCGGCATCATCGACCTTACGCCCGACCAGATGGGCATCTTCTCCGGAGCCACGCTCCATGAGGTGGCTCATGCCGTAGGGGCCGGCAACGCCATGGGCGACGAGATAGCCAACGTGGCCATCATCACCAAGATGATACGCGTCATGCTGCTCGTGCCTGTATTGCTCATACTCGGCTGGTGGGCCGCCGCATCGGCACGCAAGCGCCTCAAGGGCGCAAGCGCCGGGGAAAGCGACAGTACCGACGGCACAGCAAAGGGAGGCAAAGGCAAGGTGCAGGTGCCCTGGTTCGCCTTCGGCTTCCTGCTGGTGATCGGCTTCAACTCTCTTGACCTGCTGCCCGCCCCGGTGGTAGGCTGGATCAACGACTTCGACACCTTCCTGCTCACCATGGCCATGGCCGCACTCGGCGCCGAGACCAGCTTCGACAAGTTCAAGCAAGCCGGAGCCAAGCCCTTCGTGCTCGCCACCATCCTCTATGTCTGGCTCCTTTTCGGAGGCTACCTCCTCACCAAGCTCCTCACCCCCGTCCTGGCCTGAATCCGACCGTAAGCCTCGCTGAAGCTCGCCGCTTTTACAAAAACACAGCCGAGTTATAATGAAAAAGTCCGCAAGTCAATGACTTGCGGACTTTTTCTCAGTCGGGGTGACAAGATTCGAACTTGCGACCTCACGCCCCCCAGACGCGTACTCTAAACCTACTGAGCTACACCCCGTTGTGGATTTCGGAAAATCGGTACTCAATGACCAGTATCAGGAAGCGACATGCAGCACGCTGTGGCTGACTATGTGGGGGATGCTTCCAATACCTTTCCGAAAGCGAGTGCAAAGTTACAACCATTTTCCCGAATCTCCAAATTTTTAATGATTATTTTCGCAAGTTTTTTATTCAAAACCTTAGTAAAAGCACCAAACAGGCTTCATTACCCTCTGACTTGCTGTTTTTTACGCCTTCACCATGAGGCGTAGCCTACGGCCCGGGGTCGACGGCGACGGGCGTAGTCGCAGGCTATATACGCGGCAGGCTCGCACGGGTCCATCTCGTGAAACGCCACGTGCAGGGCAATGGCTCTGGTCATCAGCAGGTCGTCGTGCGCGCCGGCTATCGCGCCGAAGCTACCGTTCTGCCGCCGCTCGTAGGTCAGGTATTCGTCCAGACACATCCCGTCGCGCTCCACGTACAGCCCCTCCCTTATCACCTTGACCAGCGTAGCTATCACCATCGGCTTGGTTGCGGCGTTGGTGTGGAATCCGTAGCGTGCGGGGGCGCCCTGCGCCACGGCTTCGGGACTCGGACGGCGTGCGTACAGGTTGTCGTATATGTCGCGCAGCCGGTTCAGCAGGTAGCAGGACTGGTCGCCGTCCACGCTGCGGTCGGGGTCGTGTGTCTCAAGCGTGTTGCTTTCTATCACCAGCAGGGCGTTGTCGTAATACGCCGCAGCCATGGCGGCTTTCCAGCCCAACAGGTCGAAGTCTATGTGCCCGCGCCACTGGGCCACCACCTCAGGGCCCTCGCCGCGTGTCATCGGCAAACGGTCCAGCACTACGATCACGCTCCAGTCCGCCTTCAGGCTGCGGCCTCCCACGTCCACGGCCACCACATAACGCCGGTCGTATCCGTCGCGCTCCGGCCGGCGCCATATACGCCACTCGCCGCCCGACAACGGCATGAAACGCACCCGCTCCAAGGCATCGTGCAGTTGGTCTGCGCTCTTGTGTCCGTAATCGAACGGCACGCCGTTTTCGGCAGGTATGTCTATGTCGCCGAATTCCGGCTTCAGTAATGTGCCGGGCCGCAACGCCTCCACCTTGTATTTATCGAACACGCGGGCGCCCGAATGCACGAAGGCCTCCACGTCGTCGCTTGGATATTCGGCGGCCATCAGCGCGTGGTCGCCGTATTTGGAGCGTTCGGCCACATACCAGTTTATACCCTCCAATGTGGCACCCTGCTCCCACAGCCACCACAGATAGGCTCCGGGCTGGCGGCGGTCGCTCGTCGAGGTCTCGGCATGGCGGTTGTCGTAAAGCCACTGAGCGAACTCTCCCGGTTTGCGCAGCGGTAGCATATACTGCGCTATGTGAAACCACGGCACGAACAGACACTCGAACTGCGACTCGCCCCGGCGCGCCGCCTCGTATTCGCGATGGAAGAAATTGCCGGTGCCGTTGGCCGTGGATTCATATACTATCATGGTCATAGGTTCGTACAGCACGCCCGAGCAGGCGGAGCGGAGTATCTGCTCCGGCGTCTTGCCCAGCGTGGACTTCCAGATACCCACTTCCGAGCAATGCACCAGGCTGTAGTCGCCGCCGCGGCATGAATCGGGACGCTCGGCGGTGCCCACCTTGATCTTGGCGTTACGCTCGTCGATGCGGAATATGCTGCGGCTGCGGCCCACGTTGCTGATATGCAGTTCCTGGCGGTGCCCGCCGCCCTCGTCGGTAAGGCCCTTGACCAGACGGTCGAACATATCCTTGATTTCGTCCGTGCACGCCGACTGATGGGCGATGATTAGCGAATTGAGCCCCTTGCAGCGCATCAGCTGCAGCCACGACATATACAGCTGCACGCAGGTGCTTCCGCCCCATTGCCTGGCTTTCAACAGGATAAGGCGTATCGGGCGCCCACCCCTGCGCATCTTTTCCAACACCTGCACCAGCCGCTGCTGGGCATAGTTCAGACGGAACGGGATGTCGTCGCCGCCATGCTTGTTCTTGATGCGGCCGCGGGTCGCCGCCCAGTAGGCGAAGTCGCCGGCGGCACGCTCCTCGTCCTCGGCACCTTCCAGCCGCGGCTCGGCGTAGACACGAGACACGCGCGTCCTCCGACGCGCGTTCTCCTTCACCATCTTCT
>OIGD01002212.1_pt1 | contig 15722 bp, 28 predicted proteins | sample 1582211 | NCBI WGS metagenome assembly OIGD01 (sample SAMN04414078, study PRJEB24778) | human gut metagenome | material: faecal | host: Homo sapiens
GTCAGGGGATTCGTTTGCAGTTTTGCGGACAGCTCCGCGCACTTGCCAAGCTCCCCGAGTACAGCCGCGCCGACGAAGTCGGCGAACGTGCCGCCGTTGTCGCGGGCGTCGGTGTAATTACGAACGCGAACGCGCAGACGATCCCGGATATAATCCGCTTGCCGTGCAGGGTCTGAGCCGTACCGAAGTATTACGGGTTCTTCCTGCGCTCGCAGCGCGTCCGTGTTTTCGGTTCTCCGCCAAACTCGCGCCCGTTCCTCCTGCGTGCCGTATAGTTCCACGCAAGCCGGGAAAAAGCCCAGAACATCGGTAAATTTATAATCTGTCATCCGCAGCGGCACTAAATAGTTGTTGATCTCGACATAAAGAAAATACCTGTCGCGCTCATTGGCGGGGTATTGGTTTTTCTCTGTACATGTCCAAAGCTTGTACGACTCCGCGCCGTTGCTGACCTCGCGCACAAAATCCGCGCGGCAGTTTTTGCCCTCGCGGTTATACATGCCGTTAATAAAAAGGGGCTTTTTTAATGTGCTCATGTGGTAATACCTCCGTATTTTTTAGGCTCAAAGCCTGTAAAAACGCCTTGCAATCAAGACGCTTTTACAGACTGCCGGGAAAGCCCCGGCAAACTGTTAATAGAGATAGTACCAGACAATAAATTTTGATTCTTTGCCGTCTGCGCTGCTCCATGGGGTGTACCAGGCTTTCCGCCGCTGCTTCCTGCGCTGTTCAACAAATTTCCTTGCCTGCTCTTCCGTGTCGACGAAATGGAATGTTTCTTGATGCCTCATTTCTATATCTCCATTCTTGCAAATTCCCGCATTTCCGCGGCTATATCTTCCGGGGTATTCGCGAATTTCGCTAACCATTCCGGGAAGTGCTGCGATAAATAGGACTCAAGGTTTTCAAGATTTCCCGGCTTGCCTGCGATTTCCTTTATGGCGGCTACAAAATCCGACGCCGCTTTTGCTGTCTCATCAGTTGTGTAAAACACTTTGCAGGACTTTCCGCCGGGGCAAATAAATTCTCGATCTTTTCCGGCATGTTCGCAGCGGCTCACGCAATTCTTGCAATTGTCATGCTTAACCATTTTGAAACCTCCTCAAATAAAATACATAGTCCCGTCCAGCTCGACGGCGACGGCCTCTTGTTTCAGCTCGTCCCGCATGCGGACGGCAAAATTAACAACGTCGTCCAAGTGCTCATCAAGTGCAGACTGCGCAGCATAGGCGAACACGGCGTTGTTGTCTTCGGCAATAAGCCCGTGCGCCTCGCTCATCCAGTACCCGCGAACGGGCGTTGATGTTGCGCCGCCGAAGCACTCAGACAGCAGCGCGGCGGCCTCGGTCACGTATGCGCTTGTATCTCCTGCCGTGCTCACGTCCACCGTGCCAGGGACATACACCGTTATTTTGTGGTTGAGGCTGAAAGAGTTTTTCAAGATATTATTATTCATGTTCTGACCTCCTGCATCTGATTTCTAACGCCATTTTATCACGTAATACGTTATGAAGCAATCGGCACAGCGCACAAAAAATAACGTATTACTTTTGTTTATTTTATATATGGTATTACCCGGCAGAACGTGCTATAATAAAGGCGCGGAGGTGATTTAATATCAGCACACCGGTCAACAACAACAGGACGGAGGCACAGCGCCGCGCAAAAAACAAATACGAATATAAAACATTAACTGTAATGTCCTGTAAAATGAAGAAAGCGGACGCGGAGGAATTCAAGGCGGCGTGCAAGGACTCCGGCACGACAGTTAACGCCGTTTTTACGCGCGCGGCTGAAGAATTTGTGAAGAATTACGCAGAAGAAAAATTATTGAATGGAGGTATAAAACATGGGACAGACTGACAGCCAATTCAAGGCTTTTTTGCGTTTCGTTCTGGACGCCCTAAAAGACGCCGCAAACGAACCAGACGAGAAAAAGCGAACCGAGAAAATGAACAAAATTCTTGATAATCTTCAAAAATCGCTTGAGGATTAAACAAAACAGCAAGAGAGCAGGCCCGAAAAACTTTGGCCTGCTCTCTTTTTGTATATTTTGTCATGGTAATACCCCATATTTTTGTGTAATATTGCAGCTTGCTTTATAACGTATTACGTGATAAAATATGGAGCGTAAACAGAAAACATCTGACAGATCAGATATTAAAGGAGATTTGAGAAATGAAGTTTCATTGCATAATCAAGAATAAGCGCACAGGACAGTGCGAAGCGCTCATAACTTTTGCCCCGCTTGCGGCTGGTTCAATCATCAAATGGGGCGCAGACGACAACAACCCGGACGGGCTCGCCGTTTGGATCGTCATTGACTGTTTCGCTGCGTAATGCATGACCCGCCCCGGAGGTCACGAGGGCAGAAAGGAAATTGAAATGATGACTATCGACGAAATGAAAGAATACTTGCTGGCAGAACTGAAAGAAGAGCGCCGCAAAATGCTAATGAATCAGGATAATAAATACTCTTACATCTTTATGCTCTGTAATGATATGGGGATTATAGACCCGAAAGAATTTTAAGCCGAAACGCCCGCGAGGGCGTCCGCCGGGGATGGCCTCCCGGCGCTGATGATGGCAGGCTGCAAATTTTACGAGGAGGATTAAAAAATGAAATATTTCGCACAGTGCAAAAACCTTGAGGAACTAAAAAAGGAATTTAGACGGCTGGCCATGATCCACCACCCCGACCGCGGCGGCGACGTCGAGACCATGAAAGAGATCAATAACGAGTATGACATGATGTTTCCCGTGCTCAAGGCCAAGACAGCCGCGCAGAGCACCGAAACCGCCCAGAGCACCCGCAGCGAGTTTTACACCGCGAACGGCTGGAAGGGCGAACGGTACGAAGCCGGTCGCAGTCTCAAGGAGATAGCGCAGCTTGTACGCGCCTACATCAAGGAATTTTTCCCGGACTACCGTTTCAGCGTCCGCACGGCCTACGCTTCCATGTGCCAGGAACTTCACGTTGACATGAAAGAAGCCCCCGCGGATATCTTCAAAGCTTATGAGGAAATGACGGACGACGACATTTCCGAGTGCTGGCGTAAGGCCACCCGCAACAGCGTGTGGACCCTCAACAGCTGGAACAAAGCCGAGGAGAAAGCCGAATTTGAAAGAATTTGGAGCAAGTACGGCGCATTTTATAGATGCCTGACCGATAAGACCCGCGCCACGGTGAAAGCCGTTGACGAGTATGTGAACAGCTTCAATTATGATGATTGTGATGCAATGATAGATTATTTCGACGTCAACTTTTATTATTTCGGCTGCCTGCAGAGCCCTGGCAGCGTGAAGATAGTTCCCCGCGCCCCAAGAGCCGAGAAGCGCCCCGCCAAGGCCGAGAGCAAAGCACCGGCACCGGCAGAAGCTAACGCGGATCAGCCCCAGACAGCCCCGGCGAAGCTCGCAGCGCTCCGCGTGGAGTTTAATACAGAGTATGACGGGATCGAGGTTTATTTTACTTCCAAGCCCTCACAGGAAACGCGCGACGCGCTCAAGGCTGCCGGGTATCGCTGGCACAGCGTTAAAAAATGCTGGTACGCCAAACGCACCGAGGCGCATTTACAGGCACTCAAAAGGATTGAGGACGAAGCCGCAGCGTAAACCCCGCCCCATACATCACAATGCAATATAAAGCCCCTGAGACGGTCAGAAATGGCCGTCTTTTTTATTGCCTTTATGCAGATGTCGACCGGGGACACGATCCGCGCCCATGCCCTTTAATTATATATTATTTATATTATATATATTATATCCAAGATGTTATATATACTGTGTGTATAGGTATATATTAATAACTTATGAAAATATTAGAATATACAGACATTCCCGCCCAGAACGCCGAGCACCAGGAGCGCCGCGCACAAGTTCACCAAATCCCGAACCAGACGCGAGGAACGCACCCAGAAGCCCACACAAGCGCCATATATTGCCCCCTGTTCTTATAGACCATACCCCCGCCCCAGCCGAGCACACGACGCACGACGGAGTTTTACACAGCCGTACAGCTCCCCCCGCCCTTTTATATATATAAATATCCAAGATATATATTATATATACTTAAGATTTATAATATATGTGTGTATATAATGTGTATATATATCTCTATAGGTATATATAAAATAAGCGCTGCTAAGAAGAGAGCGAACCGCACACAGAAAGAATATACACACACAGCCAAAGCAAGGCGCAGGGCAATACCACAAAGAAGAGAGAGAGCACCGCCAAGAGAAGCAAGGACACAGCAACACCCAACACAACATGTTGCTGACTGTCGAACCATTTTAATACAGTTCTTCAGACGGGGGGAGAGTCACCAACTCGCGCTTGTTCACGATTTCGGGAACATTTGCGAGATTTTGCGAGTTTTCAAAAGCTCCGCGAAAACCGACGTCAGCCCCGCCGAAGTCGTCCAGCTCTGGTCATTTGTGTAATAATGGCCAGAGATAGCACCCCACCCCCACTTACAAAACCGCGCGGGGGCTTGATTTTTCAAGGTTTTCCGGTGGCAGTCCCCATTTCATCCTTGTTCACTTCCTCCTTCCAACCATCCCAGCCTCCATCCCCTCCCCCTACTTAAAAATCAAAATCAGGATTTCAAAAGGCTCTACCTCTCAACCTGTTGCATACGCCACACTCCCGCATATTCAATTATAATTTGGTTGAAATGTAGATGATGATTTGCTCTGGTTTTGCGTTATTCGCGTCTGTCGTGCTCTCTGGCACACTTTACGCGTCTCGATTGTGTAGTTTCACCCCCGAATATCAAAATCGATTTTAAGGCCGTTCTCGTGCGTTTTAGGGCATATGGTTTTCAAGCAACTCTTAGCCTACTCTCAGCTAATAACCGGTTCACACTCAGCAGAGTTTCGCCTGCCGGTCGAGTCTGGTCGAGATAGCGACCGGCTTGGAGCATAAAAAAGAGGCCACCTCCGTAGAGATGACCTCATCAATTTTTAATCTATAACTGCCGCTGGTTACGTAGACTCACTTAGACACAACAACGCTATCCGCTCCGGTTACTGTTACCCATCCATGCTTCAAGCGTGCTTCTGCCTCCGTCATCTGGATAAGCTCCGGGGTAATGGATTCTGAAATGATCCTGTTTGCGTCTGCCTGCGCCTGTGCCTCTATGACCTCGATATCCGCAGCGGTCTGAGCCTTAACCTTGTCTGTTTCTGCCTGCGCAAGCGCCGTAGACTTCTCAAGCTCTGCTATTTCCGCATCCTGCTTTGCCTGTTCCTTTGCCTTGATCTTTTCCTGCAAGCCTGTATCGAGCTCGACATCAATAATGAGTGCGCTGGTAATCTGCATGCCATATTCATCAGACAATTTTTCATTGAGATACTCGGTGAGAGCTTTGTTGACCTCTGACTTCTTGTCACTGTAAATGTCCATGACGGAGAACTTCGGCGTGACCTCTTTCACATAGGCGATAATGCTGTTCTGTATGTACGTTTCGACGAGCTGCTCACCGTCCATGCCATTGAACCGAGTGTAAATGTCTATCACACGGTCTGCCTTGAAACTGTAATTGACCGTCAGGTTGATTTTTACCATGCCGCCGTTAGCGGGAGCGTCGATAGACCAATCCGCGTGTTCTTTGGCGTTGTAATCTGCTGGGTCGTTTGAAAACACTATCTGCTGCTGTGACACTGGGAACTGCTTCACGCGCTCTGTGAACCCTATCCAGTGCCAGCCGGGAGATAGCGTTTCGTTCTTCACACCTTTTGAGGTGTAAACAACACCAACGTTGCCTACGCTCACACGCTCAAGACATGATATACATGAGACTGCAACTATCAAAGCCAAAACTACACATCTTCGGCGTCCCGTTGAGAGCGCACACGATGCCGTAACAGTACACCTCGCCCTCCTCCATGATCTTGAACTCTGCATGTGGTAGCTCGGTCTCGTATGCCCATGAGCAGTCTCTTCCTTCGGGGCACCACACTGCTTTGATGGGCAGGGAACGTCCTTCTCCGCGCTTGAGCACGCCGCCCTCGAAACAGTCGCACTCTCCGTCTATTGCGCCCCTCAACTCTGCGAGGTCGTCGGATGCGCCGAACACGACGAGGAAATCCAGATTCCTTGCGAGGATTGCTTCATCTTCTGTTATCTCGTTACCATACTGCCGCCCATCCAGTTTCGCGGCAAATTCTTCAACTGTCATTTCTTGTCCACCTCGTCTATAAAGGTCGCCGCTTCATCTGCGACGTGCAGGAAGAACGCCAGCGGATTACGGCGGAATGTGTCTCCCACTGCTCTGGCTTCTCCCTCCTGCCATGAACTCATGTGATAGCGTATCGCAGCTGCCTCATCTTGCGAGATGGTTACGAGGTGCTGAAGAATAAAGACACTCTTTTCGCCATGTCCGTAGATGAACTCTTCGTCGATCTCGTAGGTCTGTACTGTTTCCCAAATAAAATCTCCGCCTACGTCGTGCTTCACTGTCCACTTCTCCGCCGCAGCGACTTTCTCAGGATCGTATGTTTTCTGATTCCGGTAGCCAGGCTTGTACATATTGGCTTTGCAAAGGTCGTGGAAAAGCGCGACTATTGCAATGCTTTCCTCGGTGTGCGGGCAGTTCTTCATGCTGCCATATTCGTCGGTAAGAAGTTTGCGCAGCCTCTCGTACACGTTCAAGCTGTGCTGGCACAGCCCACCCGGCTCCGCAAGGTGATGCCGGGAACTCGCTGGAGCTTCAAAGAAGTCCGAGCGAAAGTTAAGCCATGCTATCAGCGCACTCGTGTCGTTGCGGGTTATTTTCTCCGTGACTATACGGACGAACTTTTCCTTGTTGTTATCAATGTCAATCATTTTGCTTTATTCCTCCTTTGGCGCAGTTGCCGGTTTCACATAGATAGTGTTCCTACTGGGCTTTATCCCAAGTTCTCGCAATTCCTCGGCTGACAACGTGTGAGTGGATGCGAACACGATAGTCTCTGTCGTCCGATTCGGGCAAGCGACACATTCACATACGTGCTGACCGCTCGATTCATTTACCCTAAACGGGCAGTTGCTGGCGTAGCACTCCATTATTCAACCTCTTTCAACCAGAACTCACGGCGGCAATCAGAACAAAGTATAGTTGTATTCACGCAACCTCCGTGTTCGGCACGATAGCGTGGTGTAATCTCATTTGGGCAAAGGCTCAACACTCCATCGCCGTCCACCAGAGCTTTCGGCCACTGTTTCAAAAACTCGCTCTGTCGGGTCTTGACAGGGTTCTGTTTAGCCCATCGTTCAACGATTCCAACCATTACTTCGGATTCCAAGGCTCACTACATAAATCGCATTGGTCAACCGTGTCTGACCTTGGACACCGAGCAACCGAGAAATCCTCATCGGAAGCATCGCACCCCCCGTAAAGCAGGTCGCACGTACATCGCAAATCGTCAATACTCATGTCTCTTACATGGAAATGTTGGCACTTCTTATCCCAGCAGTCTTTCGGAAATCTATCGTTCATCAGATGTATCATCCCTTTCTCTCGGAAACGCTATGATCGCACCTTCGTACAATTTGCTCCTGTCAACTTCGCAACTGTCAAGGAGTATTTCCCGAAGCCTTCCACGTACAATAGCTACGCTGGCGGCTATCACGTCGTCAGGAATATCAAGTGTTATTTTCATTTCTGTTCCCCGTCACCACCCGTAAAAGAGCACGGTTTTTGTTTCCCAGTCTATGGACTTATACAGCCTGACCAACTCGAAAATCTGGTGTTCATATTGATATGAATCGCTTATGGATTCATGCGTTTCATCAAGGTCAATAGCGCCGAGTCTCTCCCACCATTTAAGTCTTTCGTGGATAAAGTCGCGTATTTTATCTATGCTCTTGATGTCATCCCGCTCTATGGAAAAACCTCCCGGAAGAAATTGCTTTCCGCCGTCCACAAGCAAGTTTTTATACGCCTCTATGATTTTGCGCTTGTATATCTCGATAGCTTCAAGCACACCGGGCTTACCAACGACATACGGATCATAGTCCGAAACGTCCTCCTGAACTTCTTTGTCTGTAAACAGCGGTTCGCCTTTGCTATAAATCCGGTCTGCCGTATCGTCCCAATACAGTTTCCCAAATTCAAAGATTTCCTTTTTGTCAAGAAACTTGTTGTCGTTAAAAGAGAACCAGCCGTCCCCGCCTTCTACGCCCTCTGATTTTGCATAGTTACAAAGCTCACTCATAGTCATGTTTCTGATCGCTTCGCACTTGCTCTTGTCTACAAGATAAAAATAATGCCTATATCCCATTCTTACCGTCCTTTCTAAACATCACTATCCGAACCACATCATCGACCTGCACTTCTATGTCCTCAAAGCGCTTTCTTTATTCCTGCCATAACTTTCCGACGCAACGCAAGGAATCTTGCGTAAGCTTTCTCCATCGTCACTCACCTCCGCCCCAATTTTAGCCACAAGGCATCCGCGATTGAGAATAGCGCCCAGATTATCCAATACTCGTTTCCGGGATCCATCCCATTTTTATAGCAGTAGATTGCTCCTAAAAAACACAAAAGACTCATCTGCTATCCCTCCTCATTCATAAAGCCCAAGACTCACAAACAGTCTCTTGGCTTCCTCGTCATACGCCTTATAATCCGGGTACTTGTCCAAAATATCAGCGTACTTACACCGCTTCTGTCCGCCGCATGCCTTGCGGTCTTTGCAATATACGCAGCCATACTTCTTCTGTGAGTCCGGATTAACACCTACATACCCCTCCGAGCTGCCCAAGCCCTCGCGTGAGCCTTTTCGCACCTTGGTACAGCCGCAGTTTCTGACTCGTCCTGTGCGGATATCATAGCCACGGCGGACAAAGGTTTTCCCGCATATCCGGCAGCGGCAGTTGAAATACGCCCCCAGAGTTCCGCCAGAGCGCTTTTCGTTGTAACTCAGGACTTCTATGTCGTGGAATGTCTGCCCTGATATGTCGATGATTTTCATGTTGTCTCCTCTATTGTCTCAAGCAAAGCAATCAGCCCGAAGAACGACCTCGGGTTTATCCCGGTCTTTTCCTTTGCCGCTGTCAAATGAAATTCCACTGTGGAGTTGTTCATGTTCAGCGCTCTGGCCGTAGCTGTGGCGTTCATATTGTTTTCGGCATAAGTGCAAATTACGCGCTTGCACTTCTCGGTTAATGGCCGTTGGCTTTTGTCCATTCGGCTCCCCTCCTCTCTGCATAATGCGAATATTTATTCATTCGGTAAAAATTCGGCAGGGCATATCATATTTGTCTCTATCAGGAACGCCAATTTGAACTGCGGTACGGTAAATATGCCCTCTTCTACAAGAACTTCTACACCGTGCTTCAGCGCTTCTACATCGATCATGGTTCCTTGCGGATAGCCTATAAACTGCGTGACAAAGCGCTTTACCGCTTCAAATTGTTCGCTCGAAGCCCACACGATAGTCCCTCACTTCCGACATGTCTACAACGCTCAACCTTGCTTGGTAATGGAAATCACCAGAACCGTCCTGCCGGAATCTCCACTCTATGAAACGGCTAAGCTCCTTGGATGTAACGAGCTTTTCTATAAAGTCCCGCTTGGTGATCTCCTTTATAATATCTTCGCCGAAGGTTTCCACCTGTTCGCGTGAATATATCCTTGAAACTACGAACGTTTCAGGACGCAAATTGATCTGAACAACTTTAGGCGGCGGCAGTTGCTCTGTATAACCGCCAAGTTTGCGTATGATCCAGCTCTTAACTTTGTTCATTGTTCATTCTCCCTTCCATCACGAAAAGACTTTGCTGCGCCGTATATTCGTTGAAGCGCTCTTCTTGAAGCTTAAAATATGTGGAATCTATTTCGCAGCCCACGAAATCCAGTCCTGCGTCATAGGCCGCGATTCGGCTGCTCCCGCTTCCGAGATGCGTGTCGAGGATTCGGTCTCCGGCGTACGCGTAGTTTTTGAAAATCCACTTATAGAGTGCTATCGGCTTCTGGGTTGGATGGTAGCGCTTCTCGTTCAGTTTTTTGTTACCCTGCATGGTAGCGCCCTCTTCAATGCTCTTGCCCTGCAGCATTCCGTTCCACATAAAGCGGAATATCCTGACGCTGGTGAAGAGGTCTGTAGCGGCCAGTTCGCAGTCAGAGAAACTACTTGAGGAATTGCACTTGTCCCACACGATTCGTCCCGGCGCAAAGTGGTAATCAAAATAATTGCATCCCCACACTATGTAATGCTTGGCTACACGCTGAAGCTCTTCAAAATACTCGACGCCGGGTATATCCCACTGCGGTGATATAGGATAATCTCGGTGAACGCCTATCTTGCTGACGCGGCTGCCGTAATAGCCGCGCCTTTCCGGTCCCGAGAAATATGGAGGATCCACAACTGCGAGGTCGAACGCCTTATCCGGAACTGTGCGCATGTACTCCATACAGTCGCAGTGGACTACTATGCTTTCGCTCATTTCATCACTCCCTTACACTTCATTTCCCCATGCGTCCCAGCCGGGGAATCGTTCTCTCGCAAATATCTCTATGCGCGGCTCATAGCTCACCAGTTCTATCATGCAGCGCATTTCTTCGGGCTTGCGACTATGCACCGTTTTGGGTGCATAGAATCCCGTTTTCCCCTGACAGCGTTTACCTTCGGGAGAAACTTTGTAAGGCAAACGCTTCTTCGTCGTGGCAAATATGCAATGTTCAGTCAGTCCTCTGTAATACTGTCCCAAGCCCTGCTGATTCTTCATCCACGTTACCGTTGTCACGTACTCGAATCCCCACGTCTTCACACATTCAATGGCGGCGGGTAGATAATTGTTTGTCGCCCAGCAGTATAAGTGGCACCCGTCAGTGGCTGCGAGCTGCATAACCGGGAGCGCCTTAATTTCGGCAACTGACATTAAACTGTAGTGCTTGTCTGCGCCGCGCTTGATTTTGCCGCCCCCCCGCTCTGGCCACGGCGGGTCTATGTAGATTGTGCGGTATTTGCCGCTTGGAAAGTCGCTCATACGCCCTCCTTGATTTTGAAAAACTGACAGCCGCGGCCTTTATCGCAGTCGTTGGCGCAGAACCGGCATGGATTCGCATCGAGCACCAGCAGTTTGATGATTCGGCACAGCCGTTCTATCTCGCGTCTCTGATCCTGAATTAAAAGGTCTTTTGGCGTCATAATGCCGCGCCTCCCTCCCACTGCTCAACCAACTCACGTAAGGTATCGACCACGAGTTTTGTAGAGGCAAATATCAGACTGTACACGCCGCTCTCGTTGATGAGGGTGGGCTTCTGCTCTCTACCCATGGGGTCACGAAACGCGACCCCATATCTTTTGTCTGTTTCGTCAACGTGCTTTGCGAGCGCATCTTTAGTGTTTTTGTACCCGAGCGCTTCGGCGACGTCCTTGCCCACGAACCAGATAACGCCGTCGAGCACAACCGTTCTGATCTTGCCAAACCTCTCGTTATTAAAAACTGTTAAGTCATTAATTTTAATGTCCACCTTTCCAAAGCGTCACGATTCCATATCCGGACTGCTTTCATCTTCCTCTTGTACCAAGGCCGTTGTGTGCCAGCGTCACAAACCGGGCAGATGTACCTATAACGATTTTTGTGGAACTGCAGCACAGGACTGGCTTCTTCTCCACAATCACACACCAAGAAAATGATATTCATACACTCCCGCCTATTCATCATCAGAACACTTGTCAATCGTCACAACACGTATGATGCCCGCATTGGCGATCATCCTGCGGCAGATGGGGCAAGGCTCCGGGGCTTCAAGAGGTTCCCATATAATATGTGTTATCTCTCCGTCGCGCCCCAGTGCCATCCGCGCCCACTCTCCGTGCAGATACATCGTCGCGCCAAGCATTTCGCTTCTGGAAGCCGATATAATAGCGTTCTGCTCCGCGTGGACACTGTGGCAATCGGAGTAGTCACCGCTATTGCTGGGTTTGTCCAGACGCTTACAGGAGCCTATATCGCAGCAATTAGTCTCACCGCGCGTTGTAGCCCGTGGCTATTATCTCGTCATTTTTCACGATGACTGCGCCATACCGGCGCTTGAGGCAGGTGCTTCTCTGCGATACGGCTTGAGCTATTTCAAGGTAGTAGGCATCTTTCGATATTCGTTTCATTCCGCACCCTCCGTTTCTATGTCGTCGATATCCAGCTGCCCCGGCAAAACGCCGTCCTCCATCCACCAGTGAAATACTTCAACACCGGTGCGCCATGAAGCGCTGATAAGCCCTCGCTTTATACGTTCTTCCAGCATCCTGTCAAACGCATTGATGTACATCTGCCTGTACTTTGGATATTGCGCAAACGCTCTATACCGTGCCTTGGCTGCCATCGGACAGCCGACGCAGCCCACACGGTGCCAGCCCTCACAGTAAAGCGGGTTACATTCGACGCGCTGATCCGTGAGGTAGTCCCACACATTGGATTCCTGCCAGTCGATGATAGGATTGCAGACACGCTTGCCCTTGAGCGTGCATGTCTCGAAGAGCCGCCGATCTTCATCGTTGTCATTGTTCAGCAGTATTGACTTCTTTCGGTCTGTGTGGATGATTTCGAGACTGCTGCGGTTGTTCTTTCTCGCGGTGCTCTCCGCCCAGCGGACGCCCGTCACTATGAATCTGTCACGTCCAGTGGCCTCTTTAAGTACAGCGCAGCAGTATCGACCGAGTCGTGTCGGCGGCATGAGCTTAATGGGTATGAGCTTCCACATACTTGTAGGCTCGCCCTTGTATGTGGGGTAATGGATCGTATAGCTAACGCCTTTGAGTTCGTATTCCCGGGCGCGCTTGCGGACATGATAGACAGTCTCGGGCGCGTCCGCGGTCGTGTGAGAGTGGACGATTTCAAACGGGATTCCGGCATTCTCCGCAAGCTTGCAGATCACGGCGCTGTCCTTGCCGCCGCTGTCGGTCAAGAGTAACGGCTTACCATACAGGCGCAGCGACATATCCGACGCCAGCCGCAGCCGCTCCATTGCAGTTTGTTCTTTATCCATTACTCCGTCTCCTCCACATAACACCAGCTTTGTGGGGCACGCTTCAAATAGCGCTCCTTATTTACGTACCACGTGTACGGTTGAACTTTTTCAAGGGCAAACGGCTTGGCAAGCGCGGTCAGTTCTCGCGGTGAATCATAAATTTTTAGATTGGAAATGTGCCAGCCGTACATCGGTGACTCCACTGCATATGCCGCCGCATCGCATGCGCTCATGCAGGCTGCACTGTAGAACTTTTCATCGTGGCCGAACGTGCGATCCTCAATGATCTGATCGCAAAGAAATTCACCAATGACTTTGCCGTTGCCGCATTTATCAACTGCGTTATGACTGTGATCGTCCACATAGGAATATCGTGGCCCAGTCCAAAACTGTTTTCTCACGTCCTTCGTGCAGTAGATGTACACCTTGAATGGTGTTTCCAGCCTTGGGCGCGATTTCCGCACCTCAATTTTCTTTTCACCGCTCGAGATCTTTGCACACCACTCCGGGCGTATGCTGATTAAAACTGCTTTCATCTGTTTTCCCTCCTTCATACCAGCGCAAGTGCGTCTGGCTCTTTGGTGCCGGGATGGTAGCACCCGTGTCAAGCGCAAATGAACCAGATAGTGCGGGAGCGCGGTGTCGTTTTGTACAAGTATCACAAAATTTAGGCTTAATAAGCGCAGAAAAGCAGCCCTTCCAACTTGAAAAGGCTGCTTTTTTCGTATACTTATACAAATTTTGATATTTTGAAACTTGCCAAACTCAAAAACGCGCTTGACATGCCGTGTATCATCCTTGCACCGAAAAAGAAAGGAGCGATGCCTATGCAGGAGGCCGAGCTTAAAGCCGCGGCAGTCGGCATACTCACATATCTGGCGATTGCAAATGAGGAGACCACGCGGCACAGCGGAGAGGAGGCGGAAATTATGGAGTTTGACGCGCCATATAATCCTGCCACGTTCAAACTTGCGATGCGGTATCTCGCGCGGATGGACGTGGAAGAAACGGAGGTGAAGTTCATTGGACATTGACAGTGTTGTTGCGATTATGAAAGGAATCGGAATCATGATATTAGCGATTGCGTGCTGCGTGCAGGCGATACGCTTTCTCTTCAAAATATGTGACTGGAACGACTATATTGAGGCCAAGGCAAACTGCGAGTACATTCAGTGTTCCCCGAAAATACTTGAGATGATGTTGAACACTCTTCAATACGAAATACATCCAATAACTACAACGTATATGGACTGGCTCGGTTTCGATAAAGAGGCGCATTACGGAATAGAATGGATTCGGCAAGACTCCTATGGTAGGGAAAGCTCCATTCTCATATATGGCCGAACTCGGCGAGAACAAGAGGAGATGAACTCCATCGTTATAAAAGCCTTGCAGAAGAAGCGAACCGCGGATGTGAACAAGAAAGTGCTCGCCAACGATGCAACTATTGAAGCGGCAAATCGAATTAAAGACGACATCCAACGTATCATCAACGAAAATCTCCGCGCCGCGCAGGAGGCCGCGCGGAAAAATCAAGAGATTATAGACCGCCTATCGGGAACAAACTCTTCCCGTGGAGGCTCACCATGAACAGCCGGGACGATGCCGAGCGGCGTTACCTTGAGAATGAAAAACTCATTTATGGCGCTTTGCATAAATATTTCCCGGCGCTCGCGTTTGATGAGGACATTCAGCAGATCGCGTGTATCGGTCTCTGGAAAGCCTGTTTGAACTACGATGCGGATAAGTCGTGCTTCTCAACTGCCGCGTATAAATTCATCAAGACCGAAGTGCTGCAGGAACTACGAAAAAGGCGACGCCGAGGCAAAATCACAACAATACCTTTCGCTGCATTGGTGTGCGATTTGACCACTGAGGGTAAAGAAGAGCTGGATATCCTTGCCATTAGTCCGAGTCTTGATGACGTTGACTGGTGTGACATGGAAACGTTTTGGGCATCACTGACCGAGCGCCAGCAGTTCATCGTCAAGGCGCGTATATCCGGGCTGATTGATGAGGAAATTGCCGCCGCACTGGGTTTGTCTCGCACATTGATTATCCATGAAAAGAAAAACATTCGGCGGAAAGCCGAGAAAACATTATGAGTGGAGGAGGCTAAAGATGCCACTACTTAACTACACCACGAAAGTGGATGTCTATACCACGATAGGAGCTATACAGGGGCAGCTTGTAAAGCACGGGGCAAAGAAAATCATGCAGGAATATGACGATGCCGGTCGTATAACGGCTCTATCTTTCCAGATAGACACGCCCAATGGCATGCGGGGGATAAAACTTCCGTCTAACGCAGAGGCCGTTAGGCACGTACTCGCGAGGCAGAAAGTCAAATGTGACGTTGAGCAGTCTGAACGAGTCGCGTGGCGCATCATCAAAGACTGGGTAGAAGCCCAAATGGCGATTCTTGAAAGTGAGATGGTGCAGATGGACGAAATCTTTTTGCCGTACATGCTCAACAGTAAGGGTCAGACGGTTTTTGAAGCGTATCAGAGCCAGCAGTTATGGCTTGGAGATGGAGGAGAAAAATGAAGCCAATAGCCTACATAGCCGGTAAAATCACCGGTGATCCAACTTACCGTGAAAAGTTTGCCCATGCGCAGGAAGTCCTTGAACGCCGCGGCTACATTGTTCTCAATCCCGCACTTTTGCCCGAGGGCATGAAGTCCAGGGACTACATGCGGATCTGTATGCCTATGCTCGACACTGCCGATGTTGTTTTCTTTCTGCCCGCATGGCCGAACAG
>OIGD01002213.1_pt1 | contig 15720 bp, 26 predicted proteins | sample 1582211 | NCBI WGS metagenome assembly OIGD01 (sample SAMN04414078, study PRJEB24778) | human gut metagenome | material: faecal | host: Homo sapiens
AGCTGCGGCAAGCCAGCACATGAAGGGCGAAGCGGCCGACATCACCACCGGCAGCGTCGCGGATAATCTGCGGCTGTTCGAACGCATCGCAGCCAGCGCGATCCCCTTCGACCAGCTCATCGACGAGAATCGGGGCCACTGGATCCATATTTCATACCGTGCCGACGGGAAGAACCGAAGGCAGGTGTTGCATCTGTGAGGAATGAGGGCAGTTGTCAAGAATTATTTGACAACCGCCCCGAATTAGAATACGCTCTTTGAAATATTGGAATTGCCAGTTCGTTCGAAAATTGAGCGTTTTCGCTAAGCCGCGCGCAGAGCCGAACTTGTTCGGACTATGCCGAGGCGAGAAAACGAAGGATGAAATTCAACATTTATGAAAAATGCATTATCTTTGCAACCGAGCAAACCAAACACCTTTACTGTTATGCGAGAACCGGATATACAGCGTATGAAAGCGGTGTTGCTGTACATACTGAACAAAATGCCGGATGGAACGAGGGATGTATACCATATCGTCAAGACGGCTTTCTATGCACAGAAAAACCATTTCGTAAAATACGCGCTTCCCTTATTCAACGACCGGATTTCCGCATTGCCTTTCGGGCCGGTCCCGTCTCTCATGTACAATATCTTGCGTGTTGCCAGAGGTGAAAGTCAGCCTTATCGATTTTGCGACGACAGGGTATTGTCTCGTATTGCAGCGGCGATAGACTATCAGGACGAGAGCTTCACGGCCAATGAGCAGCCGGACATGGAATGTCTCTCGAAATCAAATATCGAATGTCTTGACGAAGCCATAGGGGAAGTATCCCGAATGAGATTCGATAAGTTGATGGCCAAAACGCACGGTGCGGAGTGGACAAGGGCTTTTCATAATCCGACCAGCCATAAAATGGATGATCTGAGCATAGCCAGGGAAAGTGGCGCAAGCGAAGAGGTGTTGGCATATCTGGCTGATTCATTGGAAATCGACAAGGCGCTAGACTGATGTTGCTGGGTGAAATCGAAGTGCTGAAAAAAGCACAAATCAAGGTCGGAAGTATCTTTCGAATGGAATTTTACCCAAAAGATCGAGTAACGCCGAAGGGAGAACATGCGATCGGCCGGACGAAATATTTTGTCATCGTCGGCGTCGATGCCGAAGGTAATTATGTCGGGGTATCTCTGATAAACACAAATGTGAATATCAATTTCGCCCACGTGATAGCTCCTTTTCAACATTGTATCTATCCTGAAAAATACGAATTTCTGAAAGGCCAATATAGATACGTGGACTGTTATTCAATCCGAGATATAGAAGAAATCCGCATTGCGGAAAATGCAGAATACATCGGATATTTGGATGAAGCTGATCTTACACAGGTGTACTCTCTATTGAAAGAATCGCCTGCAATCGACCGAAGAACGATGAAACGATATGGGTTAGAATAGATCATCGAACACTATATAGTCATGAAGCGGTAATTCCAATGATTCGGAATTACCGTTTTTTGTTTATGAAATTGATCTGCAAGATAATCTGTATTGTGTTGCTCGCCGGATTGTTTTTCGGCTGGGGCTACCGTCGCGGGGCGGCTTCCGTCGAAATGCGCGACAGTACCGTTACCCGATGGGTGCCGTGGCCGGTTCCCGTGTACGACACCATTCGGGAACCTTATCCGGTCGCGGTGCGCGAACCGGCCGATACGGTATGGAAATACATGAGTGTAGATACAGCCGCGATCATCGCCGACTATCTGCTCGAACGGGATTACCGGCTGGATTTCTCCGCCGATTCGACCGGAACATTCCTTGTCGATGCGACCGTAGGAGAAAACCGGCTGTTGCGGGCTGCGGCCGTAGTAAAGCCCGTTGTCCGTGAGATTACGGTTACAAAACTGCATACCGAGGTGCGGCCGCCGCGCTGGGAAATGGGACTCGCCCTCGGAATCGATCCATACAACCAGTGGGCGGGCATCTACGGACGCTATACGAGAGGCCGATGGAGCGGTGAGGTCATAGTAGGGTATGATCCGATCCGGGAAAAACAATATGTCGGCACGAAAATAGGATGGGCCGTGTTCCGATAACTCGTTGCCGGAATTATTTCCCGATTCCGCTCCAATCGAAAAGATTCATTACGGCTTTGTTGGCGTCGAATATGACACGCCAGTTTTTCACGAGGTAAATATCGGTGACTTTCATGGATGTGTCAACGTGATTCAACGCTTCATGAATCACGTATTTGTCCAGTCCGGCTCCGCCCTCCTCTCGGGGAGTCCGCGCTATGGTTGCCCAGGAGTGCCGCGCAGCGTAGAACGTCAGGCCATCGACGCCTATCGCCTCGCCGACATCTTTCAGACCTTTGTTGATCGCTTTGTTGAATGACACGCGATCTTTGTAGCGGAGGTAGAAGTGAAGCAGCCGTTTCCCCGTCTTATCCGAATAGCGCGCGATCAAAGGGCTGACGCACGGCTCTATCCGAACGTGCATTTCTGCACGGTCCGTGCGGCGGGATGCGGTTTTTTGCCGGAAATACACGATTTCGTCCTTCCTGGCCGGCGGGCAGGTCAGCAGATCGGCGCTGTTCATCCCCATCAGTGCGAACGACAGGAGGAAGCAATCCCGCGCCATCCGAGCGCGTTCGTTGGCGAGTGGCGGCAAGTCGATTATCTGCTGTATCGACTCCGCGGAGATGGCTCGTTTGGCCGTCGGCGCGGGTGTTTCGAGGCGCAAGTTTCTGAAAGGGTTGCCCAGAATATTCATTTGTCCGAGTTCTTCATCGTTGAACTCTTCCTTCGCGCGGTTATAAATGGTTTTGATGCGCGAAATATACAGAGACAGTGCCCTGTTGCCCTTGTTTTTGGTTGCAGTTTCACCTTTCTGCTTTCGGTTGGCGCCTCGTTGCGAAGGCTCCGATTCGATGAATTGCACGAATCCTTTGATGAACGGTGCCGTGATCTCGCCGATGTCGAGCGTATCGCGGCCAATGTATCGTCTCAGCGCGTTGAGGGCTGTCATGTAAATCGATGCCGTACCGGAATTCATCCGCGCCGCTTCCTGCCTCATATACGCTATGAAATCGAGCCGGAATCGCTCTCCGCCTTTCAATCCTGATTTGATGCGTGCGACGAGTTCGTCGATCTCCATTTCCTCGACGGCGTATCCCATGTCGTTGCAGAGGTCGATGCAATCTTCGACCAGTTCGCGGCATTTGCGGCTGAGTTTTTCATCCTTGATTTTCAATCCCCGCGTCAGATCATCAGGCAGCGCATAGAGCGTCGTGCTTATCCAGCGGCTTTTTCGGTGGTGGGTTATGCGCAACTTGATATTGTAAGTCCCGTCTGCGCGTCGCTGGTGGGAAAAGATACAGGTTCGGAAGGTCGCCATAGCTGAACAACATTAGAACAACAATTGCAGACAAATATATACAGAAAGTGTCAAAAGTAAGCGATTTCGATGTGTAAATATTTGTTGGAAAGAAGCCGATAAGACGACAAAAACCGCCTCTCAATACTTTGAGAAGCGGTTTTTTCTTTCGTGATTCCGTTGGGATTCGAACCCAAGACCCACAGCCTAGAAGGCTGTTGTAAACAATTATTTTACTTTCTGTTTATTATATATTTACGATATTTATTCGAAAATATTCGAACAACATTAGGATAACATCTGCATTGATCGAGTATAATCTGTCTATTTTTTGAACCCGATTGGCTGAGGAGATTTGCGCGCCTGCGGAACCTTCACGGAGAGTGCCGCAATTGCCTCGTAGATGTTGTCCAACTCCTGGCGCATATCCTCCGATAGATCGCTGACCGCTTCGGCGTTGTCCTTGCCCGTCTGCTCCAACAACGCCAGCCGTGCCCGAATTTCGGCCAATTCTGCCGTTACTGTCGTCGTGGTCATGATGTAGTTGCGCATCGCTACGAAAGCCCGCATAATAGCCCTATTTACCCGTATGGCTGTCTCACTGCGCAACACGCTCGAAAGCATTGCGACGCCCATTTCCGTAAAGGCAAAGGGCGGATATTTGGGATACTTGCCTCGTCCGTCGATTTCTAAGATCACATTTTGTGACCTTATTCTGTCTTTCAATGCGTTATACTCGTTATCCGAGAGTTCAAACATAAAATCGTCGCCTTCGAAACGCTCAATATTGCGTCGTACCGCCTGTTTGAGTGTTCGGGTCTCCACTTGGTAGAGTTCCGCCAAATCGAAGTCCAGCATCACCCGCTGGCCTCGGATTTCGTATATCTTGCTTTGGATGGGTTGCAGTTCCATGAGGTATTGTTAAAATGCGATCGCAAGGGATAAACTTGCCGGAGAGTCGAGACAAGCGTTATCATCCTTGATGAAAAATGGTTTTTACTTTTGTGATTGTATTTGCATTTTGTATACTATCTGGCATCTCTATTCCAATTAACTCATATAACTTTTTATATTGGGTGATTTTTGCGTTTGCATATTGGGTAAACGCCTGTTCCGTATATCCAACTTTGTATAGTCTATGAATATCCTCTGAAAAAGATTCAATTAAATATTTACTTATCATTTCTGGAGACTCGCCTTTCATCAGCATTGTAGAAACCATCCAATTTCGGCCTCGTTGCGGTTCTTTTATCACAGAAATGCAAATCTTCTTAATGTCATTTGTCATCCTCCATAATTTGAAGAATAATATAATTGACAAGATACCCACCGCCCATACAATTAGCATCATTACAAAAAAATCTTCCATATTCTTATAGTTTTAAAGTTTAGATTAATAGCATTACATCGAATTGATCACCCCCTCATCCACATCTATCACATTACTTTTTATGAACCCACCTGCCGATTTTTCCGTTCGAAGAATCGAATTCAAGATAGTTCATTCCGAATATGCGAGCATCTGTAGTGTAGTGGTAATTCTTTATATAATAATTCCCATCTATATTTTCATAGGTAAAGGTGAAATAGGCAACAATATGGAATGCGTCAACTCCATAGTCTTGCGGTCGCTCTTTTAAATAATTCCATTCTTGTAGTAGTGACAAAGATGGTAATCTGGTCTCTTCAGGTGTTTGACCACCATACCCTTTATTGTCTATGAATTCAAGAGAACATCTATTTCCCGATTCATTGATCTCGTATAACGATCTCCAAACTGGAAATCCGTAGGTTTTATCTTTTCCTACATATCGAAAAGGTTCATTATATGATTTCCCATTTTCATGATACGGAAAATACTCTTCGAAAGATTCGTTGGATATAGTGATGACAGTCTCCTTTTCGCAACTGATCGCACTAATCGAAATCAAAAATAGGAGCAAATAAATTATAATGCAATTATATTTCATGTTATACAAGATTATATTGCAATACGGGTGGCAAAAAAATCAAAATCGGAATCTCAGTATCAATGATTGTAAATGTCGCCGAAACTTGATTCGACAAATACCACTTGAAACACATTTCCTTCCCGGAATCCCAAAAATACATGATTGTCTCCAGTGGCACGAAAAGCCATCAGAAACCCGACGTCGCGTGTCAAATTCAATTTTTTTCTCTTAATGGAACCGATCGAAATCTTCTCCCATCCGAATGCGTGCCGTTGGGATGTATTGACGGTATTCCAATCGACACAGCATATCTTCTTCAACCGTTGTAAGAAATCGATGAAGAAAGTCGGCTGTTTGCAATCGGTATAGCTCACATCGTGAAGGTGGCCAAATCCGAAGGATATGCGGCTATCCTTCCCGATGTAGCTTTGTGCCGGACTTTGTTTCTTGACGCTCATTGTCGTTGCAGCCGGTTACGCTAACTGCTTGTGGAAAAAATCCCGCATCTTATCCTTGCCGATCACATGACCGACACCCGTAGGAGTCGTGCGCCACGGAGTTTCGCCGTGCGTTTTTTCCATAAGCCCTAAGGCTGAAAAATTAATATAGGCGGTAAACACATCTTGAAAGAGCGATTCTTCCTCGTCCGATAGCATGAGAGGTTGATCCGTTTCGGGTTCGATACCGCCCGCGCCGAACTTCTTGAAGTGGTCGTAGACGCACGGAACAACAGGCCCGTACATCCACGCTTCAATGTCTTCATCGAACAGGGGAGTACCGAATGCGGCTAAATGATACCCTTGCTGATAGTAAAGCATCTTTTGCAGCTTCATGTTCGACATGAGTTCTCCGCCGTCGTAGTCGGTAGCACTGGCTAACAACTTGTTTGCAATCGCTAATACCGGATAAGACATGATAAACGTGTTTTAATTGTAGTACAACAAAAATAATAACTTTTTATTTCGTTGCTACGGCTATTTCAACTCGGTTTTACCCGTTTGTTGTATAAATAAATGATTTTATCGTATTCCTTATTGCAATCGAAATTTACTCGGTTTCTGTGCGAAATACGTGGGGGGGGGATTTTTGAACTCCTGTCGCAGAGCGGTCTATCCCCTGCATCCGCTCGATCACGCCGATGAGCCGCGAGTTCTGATCCAACGCTTCGGCCAACATCTCATGGTTCTCGCGGAAAGCTGCGATTAATTCTTTCATTTGCATATCTTCTTCGTTTGAGTTAGGTTCTTTCGTTTCGGAATTCAACATCTCACCTTCGCCGGTGAGAAGCCATGTAATATCAAGATCGGGAAATTCAATAACAATTTTATTTATAGTGCCCGGTTGAAAGGATTTTCGCATTGCTCCGATATATCCCGAAGATAACCCGACTCGCTTGCAAAATTCTGATTGCGTAATCTTGCTCTTTTTTAGATAATGTATAATTCGCTCTTTTACAGTATACTTCTTGGGTTCTTTCATCTTTTTAGGTAGATTTGCTATTTTTTATTTGGATAATAAATACCAATGTTATATATTTGCATTATCAAGTTCATAGAACGGTAACCGTTTCGATAACCGAACGAACAATATTAGATGCAAATATAATGAAGAATCAAGAGATTACAAACAAACTGACCAAAAAGAAGATCCGATTCATCGATGTTGCGCCAGCGATAAAGAAGGAGATCGCCGCAGAGCTGGGGTGTACGGTTGACACTGTGAATAACGCATTGAATCTCACATACCCTACCTATGGCGAACAGCCGGATCGCATCCGCCGGATGGCTCGTGAACGCGGGGGATTCGAGAACACCAAAATCAGGTGGGTGCGTGAATAAAAATTGGTCTTATGGAAATCTTCGCTCTTAGAATATTGATGTGTTCAGCGTGTTTGCTATCGGTGTGTTTTGCGGTATTTGCAATCTTCGTTATGTATTATTTGATCCGCTCATTCCCGATGTTTTTGAATGATGATTATAAAGACCCATATATCCAATACCTTGAACTAAAATATCGGATAAAATTCATTGATACAAACGATCCTGAGAATAACAGCAGATGACAGGAGAAATTTAGAGAGGGCGGAAATTGCCCGCCCTCTCACGGTCAGAAGCTATCTACGCACAGTTCGAACCGTAGTTCTCACAGTCGTGCGAATTTGCGTTCTGACACGAATTTGAATCTTTGCCATGATGCAAAATGTTTAGAAAATGAAACATTAGGGATAAAACCCTTCACCCGCTTTGGGCTAAGCCGTGAATACCCGCATCGGGGATTGCATTTGACAAGATTCGAAGCAAATATAGCGAATTTGACCGATTTCTCCTGTTTTTTAGACTATGAAAACAGATATGATATTAACGCCCCGCGGGCGCGGCGGGGTAGAAGGAATGAAGTAGAATTTTTGATTGAAGGTTAATAGAGCGATGAACATCCGAGATATACAGAATGCGCTGATCGAATCGGCCGATCTCGTGGCTTTGGCCGTGTGCCGTCGCAATGCTCCGAAGTCGGACATGATGACACGTCGGAAATTGTACGAGAGCTATCCCAACGACTGGCTCGACTATCATATCAAGCGGAAGAATATCCGGGGAATAAAGGCCGGAGCGGCTAAAAACTCTGCGATACTGTTCAGCCGGCTCGAAGTCGAAGCGCTCCTGAAAGCCGAGAAGATCGACGGGGCAGGATTGAAATGAGAGCGCCCCGAAGCTGGTGGTGTTCATGATTGGAGTTTTTGAGAGAAGGGTGTTTTGCGGCTTCGGGGCTCTTTTTTAAATGTTTAAGTGTGTGATGTAACAAATTTATCAATCTAAATTATGAAAGAAATTTATGCATCATTAGCAGTGGCCAGCGCTATTATCGCTGTTATCATTTCGACAATGTTTTTCATACCTCGCTATCGGGTATGGCAACAGGATATGCAAGGGCGGGCAGAGTTCGCCAGAGCAGAACAGAACCGCAAGATCAAAATCGAGGAAGCAAAAGCAAACCTTGAGGCAGAGAAATTAAACGCACAGGCCGAAATCGAACGAGCCAAAGGTGCTGCCGAGGCTATTAAAATTGAAAACGGTAGTTTAACCCCTGCGTATATTCAATATCTGTGGGTACGACAGCAGGATAATATCCCTAATAAGGTTGTGTACATTCCTACCGAGGCTAACTTGCCTATCTTGGAAGTAAAACAATAGATCAAACCGCGATAAGCTATTAATCAGATAGGCTTCGGGGTTTGGCAAAGGTTTGCGCGCCTTTAATGTGCTGTATCTTTTCATATTTATTATTGTATTCCTTGCAGTCCGCCGTGAGGCTCGCAGCAGGATGACGGCCGGGAAAGACCGGCAAAAGGTGCCGCATTGGATGGGCTTGCCTGTAAAGGCCGCAGCGGGTTCGAGTCCCGCCGACACCTCAGCGATAGCCACCCGCAGAGGTGAGGGGTTTGGTGCTCTGGCAAAATCACCCCAGCCCGCAAGGGCAGAAAGAGTATCGGGTAGGCCGATAATACCCAAATCGGCGGGTCGTGGGCAAGACTCGAAGAGACAGCCCCGCGACGGCGAATAGCCGAAGCGCAACAAACCGGCATAGGCTCCGAAGCTGCGACGACATGAGCGGCGAGGACCACCGGGACAAATGAATCCAGTGCGCCGTGGTGTAGGGGCAACACGTCACCCTTTGGAGGTGAAGTCGCAGGTTCGAATCCTGCCGGCGCGACAAAAACAACTGTTCGCACAATAACAGCACATTTTTTGTGTTATCATAATAAAAGTGCATATTTGCAAGGGAGATATTATTATGAAAAATCTTTTTGTCATATTTTTAGACAGCGTTTTGTATTTCTTTTCATTGGCAGAGAATCCGATAGAGAAATTCCGCAAACAGCGTCAAGAAAGGACAGACACAGAAAACATGGCGCAGGATTGGTACAATGTAGGAAACGACATAAGACGAGCGTATGAGAAATACAAATCCTGTTAAAGAAGTCGTTCAAGTTCAGCAACATTATTCGGGACCACTTCCCCAGCCTGAATCTTTGGCCCAATATGATCAAATTGTTCCTGGAGCCGCAGAGCGTATTATAAAAATGGCAGAGAAAGAAATGGAGCATAGACATCGCGTGGAAGATTCAATGACAAGGAGTGCCATTCGCAGTACCTTTTTAGGAATAATCTTCGCTTTCATGTCTGTGTTGATTCTATCGGGATCGGTAGTCTACGCTTTGTATAGAGGATTCGATACCGTAGCCGGATACATCGCTGTCGGGTCCATCGCTGCTGTGGCTGGTGTATTCATTTTCTTCAAGGCAAAGAAAAGTCGGTAGTCTATTTTAATTTCTTTTTTCTAAGGCATCCAAGCGATGCCTTTTTTCATTTCTTTTTTTGCAGTTTCAAAATGAATCGCTATATTTGCAATGCGAGATCGATACGATGATCGTATCAAAAGAACATAATTAACGCTTGTAATAAAGCGTTGCCCTTTGTCCACTTCTACTACGGTAGTCGTGTCGGTCTCGCAAACTGATAGGGGCAACGCCTTTTTTATTGCCCTATACATACAAACTTTTAACTGACAATGCGAGACCAAGTTAAAAGTAGCCGACCCGCGAAGAACAGTAGCGGGGCTACATCCGTACCTTACCCGTACAGTCACCTCACGAAATCGGAGATCGTTCGATTGTTCCACCTTGAAGATATTCAAGAACCACTCACGCCGCGCGAATTCACGCGCTGCGCGATTGCTGTTGTCTCCCGTTGGTGCGACAATGTACTCACGGGCCGCTACTCGTCCGTCGAAAGTGTGGGCAGCAAGCTCGACTGTCTGGAACGCATCTACAAGAACCGATAAAATAAACGATCATGGATTCATTCGAATTGAAGCCCGCGCCTCTCTGGAAGAGAGTGGCCGGTTATTTCTGGTGCATGTGGTATAAACGAGTCCATACTCAGCGTCGCAAACGCGATCTGTTCATCTATCGAGAGCGCAAACGTCTCTCCGAACCGCATATGTTATGGCCGAGCTTGTGATCCTTGTTCTTTTCTCGTGTGCGATCCTGGCCGCCTACGGGTTTGCGGCCGCGCACAGAGCATATTTCGAACGGAAGTTTAACGAATTCTTCAACGAACGATGAAAAGCAATGTCATCATGACCCGCCCGCTGGGTAAATTCGAGGTATACCAACGCACGAGAGACGGCATGTTCAACGCGACGTCGTTGCTTGCGCAATGGAACAAAGCCAAGAACAGCAACAAACGAATACAGGACTTCTTTGAAAATCAGAACACCAAAGATTTCATCGAGGCGCTGATGGAGGAGGAAAATTTAAAGGTGCCAAATTTGGCATATTTAAAAACACGCGGCAAATACAACGGCGGTACATGGATGCACCCGTACCTGTTCGTGAAGTTTGCGATGTGGCTCAATCCCCGCTTCGAGGTTAAAGTCGTGAAATTCGTTTACGACCAGCTGATCGAGTACCGGCATCATGCGGGCGACAACTACAACGTACTTGCACGGTCGATCGCCGCGCTTCCGGATGTGGATTATTCTCAGGTTGCGCGGGGTTTGAACTGGATCGTCTTCAACAAGCATGAACGCGACATCCGGAACACGGCATCGCCGAATCAGCTTCGGGCGTTGGACGACCTGCAACGCAAACTGGCCTTCTCGGTCGATATGGGGTATATCCGGACGTTCCCCGATCTGATGAACTCCATGCGGAGAATCTACAATCGTCAACATGCAAAATTCTGAGAAAAGCATGAAAACGCCAAAAGAAGAATACGCGGTTTATCCGAGTTTGAGTGTACCGGCCCGTTACGGGCATGACCTGCACACGAAGTCGAAAGACGAGCCGATTGTGGTGGTCTGCGGTATCGAGGAACCGAAAATACATCTCGTTCCTTCCGAACTGCAAGAGTTCGCCAGACAGATTAACGAAGCGATCACCCATGATCTCGGGCTGGAATCCGGAACCTGCGAGGTTGAATATAGAGGTCTGACGGCTTCGGTCGATTTCTACGCGGAATACGAATCGCGCATCGGCGGCAGCCACGACGACGGCAGCGTGGAGCGCTACGCCGAATACACGGGCGACAGGGTATGCGTTCGCGTGGTATATGACCAATATGGCCGAGAATATCCGGACTATGCAATAATCCTTGAAAAGCAACTCAACTAACCAATCTGTCACACATGAAAACGAGAATCGAAATCTACGAGATCGCCCGTCCTACGAATATTGTAGCGTCGGGGAGTTGGAGCCGCAAGTTGCGGACGCACGAGATACGCAAAGAGATCGCGTACATGATGCGCCATCTCGATGCGAAGAAGTTTACGCATCGAATAGTCGAGGATAAGTAGGATATGGAAACACGAACTATTACCCCTGAACAGAAGGAGGCATTGGATCGGCGTCTTCCCGATGAAGCCGTATCGCAGCATCCGACGAAGAAGTTCCTGTCGTCTATCAAGTCGATTTATGTAACGGAGCGACTCAACGAGGTATTCGGAGTAGGTTCGTGGCGCGTGGAGACGGAGATCGTCGAACGGGCCGAGCGCATGGTTGTCGTCAAGCTGCGTTTTTCGATCCCTGAATACGGCATCTACTACGAGTGTTTTGGTGGCAACGACAATGTCGATCTGGGCGACGCCTGCAAAGGAGCGACCACGGATGCGCTGACGAAGGTTTGTTCCTGGTTGGGTATCGGTGCCGAGGTATTCAAGGGCAGACAGACCGGCGCGGGGGCGACACCTCAGAGATCTGTGCAACGCCATTCGGCAGCTCCCGACCCGATACCGGCAGTCGCACCCGTGCAGTCGGCTCCGAAGAAACGGATCACGGCCGATATGCTGAACGATGCCGTCATGCGCGATTCGTTCATGAACTGGGCATATAAGGGTAGTACGACGGTCAAAGACCCGACGAAATTCGATGTCATCGCCTTCCTGCGTCGCAGTTACGATGCGGACGATACGACGGCGGTAGTTTTCGCCAAATTTTACGACGAATATCTAAACAGTAAACAGCAGAAACGATGAACACGCAGCCGATATTGATACGCGAGACGAGCAGCCCCGCGGAGCTGGCGAAGCTCGCCGTCGACGCCGTTACCCGCGGAGACGTCGATCCGCTCGTCGCTTACGAGAATATATCCCGCATGGAGAAGGCGATCGAGCTGTTCAAGAAGTCCGAAGAGGTGCGCGACATTACGTTACGCGAATTGGCCAAATACGGACACGGCAGAACATCCTCGGATTGTACGATCGAAGAGGTAGAGGCTGGCGTCAAGTACGACTACTCGGGCTGTAATTGCCAGGCTTTGGACGACTTGTACAAAATGCGCGATGCGGTCATGGCCGACATCAAGGAGAAGGAGAAGATATTGCGGGCGTTGCCGGCCTCCGGCCTGACGGATCCCGCCACGGGCGAAATTTTCTATCCTCCTGCGCGAAGCAGCAAGACGACACTTAAAGTAACCTTCAAAAAACGATAACAATGGCAGATTTAATCAATGTATCGCTTTGCGTAAGCGATATTCCCAGAGACAAAATCTTCGTCGCCGATAACGGCAAAAAGTACATTTCGATATGCGTTTCGGAGCTTCGCCAGCCGGATCAGTACGAGAATACGCACTGCGTATTCATCCGTCAGAGTAAGGAGGAGCGCGAACGAAAAGATGCGCGCACGTATGTCGGCCGTGGCAAGTCGGTTATCTTCCGTCCTACGGAACCTACACCGGATCAAGTCTCCGATTTGCCCGTAGCGGATAATACGGATGATCTTCCCTTCTGACGATGGATATGCGGATTACTGATGCGGAGGTGCGGGAAGCACTCCGCATCCTCCGCACTTTATCGCGCATCCGCGGGCATACGTTGCTGACTGCAAGGGAATGGGATGCGTTGCGTCGCGGGAGATTATTATTGAAGAAAATCAACAAACGTCATGACAAGGATCGAACAGATACGCAGGGAGGCGCGAGACATCCAGAATCTTCTTGAGTGCACGACGGTCTCCGACATCGATTCGATGGTGCGTCGCTTGGATCAGCTGGGTGTATATTACGCTCGAAGCGGGGCATTGCTGAGCGAGGTGGTCGGAATGCGCGATGCAGCTGTGGCCAAACTGTTTGACGACGAGAGAGAGGCTATTCTTATCCTTTCCCCGTCACTTGCGAACAAACTGATCGGCAGTGCGCCTTCCGAGCTGAATGCCCTTGAAAAGTGGCTGGATCGGATCAATGCGGCGTGCAAGCATCAATGTGACAACCTTCGCACGATGATAAGTTTCGAGAAAGAGAGGATGCGGTTATGAGCTATATAGACCTGATACGCAAATTTTGGCAATTGGATGCAACGTGGCAATTTGGCTGCTGTGAATCGAGGCTTTACTTCTACCTTGTAGAACAAGCGAATCGGTTAGGCTGGCCGGATAACTTCACGCATTCCGACAGAAGACTGTCCGAGAATGTAGGGGCGTCACGCAATGCAATTTCGAGAGCAAAAAACCGATTGGAGCAAGCAGGTTTGTTGCGTATTGCAACGGGTGGACGCGGAAAGGGGAACCGCACAGCTTTTTCATTCGTTGAAGAGCCGAATCCCGAGTCCGGAATCGCTTCAAATGGTTCAATTGGCTTAAACATGAGCCAAAACATGAGCCAAAACATGAGCCAAAAACGGAGCCAAAAACGGAGCCAAAACGGAGACGATACTTCTTATATAGAAGATAGACAAGACAAGACTAATATAACCCCCTATAATCCCCCTAAGGGGGAGTCTGTCGAACTACCGACCTCTTCGGAGAGGAAAGAGGTAACCGACTCCTCCGGCACCCACCCCCAATTCCGCGGCACCCCCTCCCGCGAGTTTTTGGAGTTTCAACAATGGATTTCGGAAAACGCACCGCGAGTCGCGAAGATGAAAGAGCCTTTTTCCGAGGCGCAATTCTCGGCTTTAAAAGAGGCTTATGCTCTTGACTTCATCCGTGACCTATTGCGCGCGATGCACAACTACGAACCCTTGCTGAAACGTAACCGTTCGGCCTATCTGACATTTCTGAATTGGGCACGTCGGCGTAATGAAACGTCGTTGTCCCGTTCGAACACTCGGCATCCGGCTACGACCTACCATGCAAAACCGACTCAACATTATGATGAATTCTGAATATGTCTTACGAAGAAATACTCAAACAACTGCGAACTGAGGGTAATCCGGTTCCATGCGCACGCTTCCGGTTTCGGATACCCGATGCGCGGACGGAATTGAAAAACGCGCTGGTTACTGTGCTGTCGGCAATGGGAGAACGATTGGTATGGCTTCCCGAATACGACAAGGTTGCAGCGTGGTTGTCGGATAACAACGGTAAGGGACTTTTGCTGTTCGGTAATTGCGGACGCGGAAAATCCCTGATAACCCGCTACGCCATTCCCATGCTGTTGCGCAAGTTCGCTAATCGAATCGTTACGGTCGTGGACTGCGGAGCGCAGGACGTATGTATCGACGAGGTATTAAAACGCAAGTTCATCGCATTGGACGATATAGGTGTAGAGGTGGATCGCGTCGAATTCGGTACACGCCGGAATGTGGTAGTCGAGATCGTGAACAAGGTGCAGGATAACCCCGATCGGATGGTTATAGCTTCCTCAAATCTGTCGGGTGAAGGCATCAAGGAACATTATGGTGACCGGATATACGACCGTATTAAATACCTGTGCTATCGCGTGGCGTTCAACGGAAACAGTCTGAGAAAATGAGGCACGTTGAATCGCATTTGCAACAGTCGTTCGTCCGCTGGTTCCGGATGCAATATCCGTCCTATGCACTATGTCTGACGAGTGTCCCGAACGGCGGACTCCGGAGTAAGACCGAAGCCGCAATCATGAAGGCCGAAGGTATGACGGCCGGTGCTGCGGATTTGCTTCTGCTCGTTCCGAGGGGCAAGTACGGATCGCTCGGTTTGGAGTTCAAGACACAGGGAAAGGGCAGTCGTCAGAGTGCCGTACAGAGAAGATGGCAAGAGTCCTTTGAGACTGCGGGGAACAAGTATGTTGTAGTTCGCACGCTCGAAGATGCTATTGCTGCCGCAAATCAATACATGAATCCGGATAAACAAATTTACCACAATGGAATCAACGAAACAGATTAAAATCGAAATCCGCAACCGTTGGACGGGCTCGGTCGTATTTGAATACACGAAAGAGGGAAACACAATCACCGAAACGGTTTTGGACGCTATTAGGCGCGGTGCTGATCTGCACAGTGCCTACCTGCGCGGTACCGACCTGCGCGGTACCGACCTGCGCGGTGCCAACCTGTGCGATGTCGACCTGTGCGGTACCGACCTGCGCGGTACCGACCTGCGCGGTGCCAACCTGTGCGGTGCCGACCTGTACGGTGCCGACCTGTGCGATGCCAACCTGCG
>OIGD01002218.1_pt1 | contig 15675 bp, 17 predicted proteins | sample 1582211 | NCBI WGS metagenome assembly OIGD01 (sample SAMN04414078, study PRJEB24778) | human gut metagenome | material: faecal | host: Homo sapiens
TATTTTTTGAAAGAAGGAAAATACAATGGATAAAGAAAATTTAAATAAAAATAATTCCAATAAATCAGTTTTAAATACTCAAAATCAAAATTTACCTGTAAATAAAAAAATGAATAAAAGTCTAAAGATAATATTAATCATCTTAACACTTATTGTTTTGTCTATATTAAGCCTTACTATTTATGAAGTTTTAACTGTAAACAACACTTATTATATTGGCCAAAAAAATTTACAAATTCCAATATTAGTTTATCATGATATCGTTGCAGATGAATCCCAAATAGAAGATGATTATATGCAAACAACAGTAGATAATTTCAGAAAACAAATAACCGGATTAATGAGATTGGGATATAAACCAATAAGTTATCAAGATTTGCAAGATTATAAAGACGGAAAAAAGGCCATTTCTAAATGGAGTTTTATAATAACCTTTGATGATGGTTATGAAGGTGTTTATAAATATGCTTATGAATTAGCCAAAGAATATAATATACCTATGACCTCTTTTGTAGTAAACAGCTGTGTTGGTTTATCTCCTAGCTATTACACTTGGGACCAAGCTAAAGAAATGCATGACAGTGGACTAATTTCAATTTATTCCCATGGATATACTCACGCTAGGTATGATAATGAAACTGCCGAAAAATTATTAGCTGATATTGATAATTCATATGTTGAACTACGAGAAAAACTTAATGATGAAAATATCCTAAAAGTATTTACATATCCATATGGTTTATATACCGATTATGAAAGAGAAGTTCTTTGGAATAATGGTTATATGCAAAATCTTACTGATAGCAAAATTAACTTTAGTAATACTCTTGATTTTTCAGGATTACATAGATCATACCCATTAAATGATTCTGTATTCAAAATATTGTTAAAAATTCAGTATAGAGCTTTTAGATATAGATAATATAATTCTTTAATGGTAAATTATTTCCAGTATAGCTAGAAGTTACATATAAAATAGAAAAGGTATTAATCAAAAATACCGATTAATACCTTTTTTCATAATTTTGCGTTTTCTAAGTTTCATAGAAATTGCTATCGTATGGTCGAGGCGACAGGAAATAGCTTTTTGAATATAGCTATTTTTAAGCACTTCGACCATTTTTGAATGTGATTTGAATGCAGTAGAAATTTTTAATGATTATTTACTAACATTGCAATTCCAAATAATACTGCAACAGAAAATATAATTCCTAATATTTTCCACAAAATATTTGATGTTATATTAACAAGTACTTGTTTCCAAAATCCATCTGTCTTCTTTTCTTTGCCTTCCATTTTTATATCTGCATTTTCTATAAAATTAGTGTTTTTTATTTTGTTATTATCTCCAATTTTTATTCCCATTACTTCTTTCCTCCTAGTTTTTGAAATAAATTGTTTTTTAGTTTATTTCCATCTCCTATAGTAACAGAATTATCTTCAAAAATTATTATGTTTAATTTATTATTAATTTCTTTTAAATTTTTCACATTAGTGTCAATGTCCAAATCATCTAAACATCCAAATTCCTTATCTAATTCTATAAAAACTTTTAATAATTTTGTTCGTATAGTACTTAGTAACCCTATAAAGATTTCTTTTGGAAATTGCATAGAAATTTTAATACACTGTATAGATGTTTTTTTATACACAATCCCTGCCAAATACGTTAAATCTAAACCTATGTTGCCATTATCACCAAAGGCAAATTGTTCAATAGTTGCTATATCTTGATCAAAATAATTTATCCTTATATAATCTAAAAGCTCTTTGTCAAATATTGATAATGGTAACGGCTGATTGTTCACTTGCATACGTCCGTTTATTCCTGAATAAACAATATGCCCCATTTTTCCTTCCCTGTATTTAGGAATTTTTGAATCTTTAGAGTATCCATTTAGTTCATTTGTTGCCCAATTTACTAAATCATCATTATTTAAATCCGATGCAATGATTAACAATCTATTAAATGCAACTTCTAATGAAACTTCTTTGTTTGCTAATTCTTTGATAATCTTACTTTTTGCCATATATTTATCCCTCTATTCTGTATACCCAAACTTCTCAATTCTTTCTTTTTCTTCTGTAGATAATTCTTTTAACCATTCAGCTAAACCTGTACTATCATTGTTTCTTAAAAATTCAAAGTATTTTACTCTTTCCTCTTTGCTAATAACAACAGGGGGAATATTATTTTTTAACAATTCATAATTTAATAATAGTCTACCAGTTCTACCATTTCCATCTTCAAAGGGATGGATTTTTTCAAATTCAATATGATATCTTGCAATTTTAGTAAAAATATCTTCTTCATCATGGTTGTAATTATAAACAAAATAAGTCATTAAATTAGGTATTTTTTCAGGAGCTGGTGGAATATGCTCACTACCTCTAATAAATACTTGAACAGTTCTATATCCTTCTGTGTCTTTAATATCTCTATTTATAGTTTCATTTAATTTCTTAATAAATCTTTCATCAAATCCATCATCATTTTGTAAATTCTTGAAAACCAATTCTAAGGCTTTTTTATGGTTAATAGCCTCATATATTTCTCTTGGCTCTTTTCCTTCAATTTTAAAGCTATTGTCGTTATAAAGAATAGCATAAGTTTCAGCATAAGTTAATGTACTTCCTTCAATAGCATTTGAATGATATGTACTTCTTGTAATTAAATCCTCTAAATAATCATTGTTATTTAATATAAATTCTAAAATAGTCATAATTTTACCTCTTTCTATAATCTATCCATTATTTCTAAATATTCTCCAGTAGTCAATACAGTTTTAGGCAATAATAATGGTATAGAATAATTTTCTCCATTTTTTATATAAGTTGAATAGATTATTTTACAATTTTTATTTTTATCAATATCCATTGCTAATCCCAATACATTATATTTTTTAGATAATTTATTTGCATATAAATTCACTCTATCTGTAGCTTTTAATGGTATATCCGCATTTTCAAAATAATCAATTTCAACTATCATTATATTATCTTTTTTATCTCTAACCTTTAATAAAATCTGTGGTTTTGGTAATTTGGCTTTTTCAAAATCATTAATCAATTTAGAAATATCTTCAAAAGAAATATATTGATTTAATTCTACTGTACCATAAGTTGTTTTGCCAACTCCACAACAAAGTTCATTTACAGCCCAACCTGCAGCTTCGTCTGTATCAATTATTTCTGTTGTTGGATTTTTTTCATACTTATTTTTTATATTTGTTAAATTAAAAGTTGCTTTATCTTTTTCTCCAATATAAACATCAGGTGTTAATCCTAATAAAAAGTCTGTTGAAACTTCAAAGATCTCTGATAATTTTTTTAATGCTTCAATGTTAGGTTCTCTTAAATTAAGTTCATATTTTGAAACTGCAGCAGATTCTAAGCCTAATTTATTAGCAACATCTTTTTGAGTTAATCCTTTTGCTTCTCTTAAATATTTAATTCTTTCCCCAATTCTCATTAATTTTCTCCTTCTTCTATTGTATGCCTAAATTTTATCATATCCATTTTGGAAAGTCAATCGAGACTTGATATTTTAAAGAAAACAGTCCAACAAAGTTTTATAAAGGCAAAAAAACTTTTAAAACTTTTGAAAAAGGTATTGACTTATTATCCATTTTGGATTATTATATAAATATCCAAAACGGATAACCAAAATTAGAAAGGAGGTTTATAGCAAAATAAAAGAGTTTATTTTTTTACTTAGATGTTATCCAAAATGGATATATATAATTTCAAAGGAGGACAAAAATTATGAATGATAGTTTTAGTGAAGAACTTAAGAAAGAGTTAGTAAAACAAGCTGTAAAGAGCTTAGAAGATCCATTTAAAATGCTAACAGTAAAAGATGTTGCAAAGGATTTATATATGGGAGAAAACAAAACAAACGAGATATTTAATCGTGCAGACTTCCCTTCTGTAAATATAGGCAAAACAAGAAAAATACAAAAAATCGCTTATATTTTATGGAAGATGGAAAAAAGGATTGATGCTATATGAAAAGAAAAAGCATTTATACAAAAGCACACTTTGGAGAGCTAACTTTTGCACAAATGCCACATAAAGACTTAAGCAATCTTTATAAAAGTAGTATATCATTTTTCCTTAATTTTAACAATAGAAAAAGAGTAGAAATACTAGAAAGTGAGTAAATTATGGAGAAAACAAAAAGATATTATTGGATAAAATTAAAAACAGATTTCTTTAATCTAGCAGAAATTGACTTTTTATTATCACAACAAGATGGCTGTAAATACATAGTTTTATATCAAATGCTATGCCTACAAACTGCAAATAATAATGGAGAACTTGCTTCAAGATTAGGAAAAATGATAATTCCTTATGATGCAGACAAAATAGTAAGAGATACAAAATATTTTAGTAGAGATACTGTCATTGTAGCAATGGAATTATTTAAAAAACTAAATCTAATTTATACAGAAGAAGAAAATTGTTTTAGAATAGCAGGATTTGAAAATATGGTAGGTAGCGAAACTGGTTGGGCAAAGCAAAAAAGAGAGCAAAGAGAAAAACAAAAATTATTAAGTGGACAATGTCCACCAAATAGTCCAATAGAGATAGATATAGATAAAGAGTTAGATACAGAGATAGATAAAGATATAAAAAATAATGGAATGAAAGAAAGATTAAATATAATTAATTTAAAAATAAAAAAAGAAAATTTGGTACAAGAAGAAACATCAGATTACAATGAAATATTTAATCAGAAAAAAATATATATTCAAAATATAGATTATTTACCAGAAAATCTATTAAACCAAATAAAGCTATATCAATTAGCAGTAAAAAGACTATGTGATAGTAATCAACTAGAATTGCTAGATAAAGTAACTTTACCAATACTAGAGAAAGTATTTGGTAAGATTTTAAAATGTGAAAAAATCGAAAATATAAAAGAATATTATATTTCAAGTTTAGTAAATGAAATATCAAAATAAGAAAACGGAGGTTAATAATTATGAAGAAAAAAAGAAGAAGAGGAAATGGAGAAGGCACAATATTTGAAGACAAGAAAAATAAAAGATGGATAGGTCAATATATATCAGGAATAGCAGAAGATGGAAAAGCTATTAGAAAATCAGTATATGGCAAAACACAAAAAGAAGTTTTAAATAAATTAAACGAAGTAAAATATCAAATGAATAATGATATTTATGTGGAGAAAAACGGAATTAAGCTAGTAAAAATCATGGAAGATATAAGAGAAGAAAAACTTGCTTCTAATACGATTTCTGGTGGTCAATATGCAAGGCTTAAATGGACTATAAATAAAATAAAAAATAGCAAACTTGGAGAAATGAAAATTCAAGATATAACCAAAAATGATATTCAAGAATTTTTAAATTCGACAAAAGATTTAAGCGATTCATATATTAAAAAATTATATGAACAATTTGTACAGGCATATCGTAGGGCAGAAATTAAGAAATATATTGCATATAACCCAATGTATGAAGTTATAAAACCTAAAAGTGATAAACAAACTAAAGTTGTAGAAGCACTAGATATCAATGTTCAAAAAGCTTTTACAGAATATCTAAATAAGGCTTCAATAGAAAGTGAACCTTATAAAAATATTTTTTTAATACAAATGTATATGGGATTAAGAATTGGAGAAGTTTTAGCATTAAGCATAGAAAATATAGATTTAGAGAATAAACTTTTATATGTAAAAAGAACACTTACAAATGATAAAGAATTTGCTATTATTTTAGGAAATAAGACCAAAACTTATGCAGGTAATAGAACTTTACCTATTCCAGATTTTTTAGTGCCAACTTTTGAAGAACAGCTAAAATATTCAAATGAAAATTTACACAATTTAATATTTACAACAAATGATAATTACATAAGAACATCAGCAATAAATAAAGAACTAAAAAGAATATTTGAAGAAGAATTAAAGACAAGTTCTAAAAATATAAGTACACATGGTTTAAGACATACTTATGGAACGAGATGTATTGAAGCAGGAATGACAGCAGTAGTTTTACAAAGATTAATGGGACATAAAGATGTAACAGTTACTTTAAATACATATACATCAGTTTTCAATAAATTCAAAAAAGATGAACTTGAAAAAGTAAATAACTATTTAACAAATAACCAATTAAATTTTGTAAATAGTGCTAAATAATTTTACTATTTATTGTATTGCAAGCTTCCTATTTGTAGGTACAAGTACCATCAAATAGAGCTTGCAAAATTGGGAGAACCCAAACCCCTTTAATTTGTTTTAGGGATTTCAAGGAGGAGTGATATGTCAAAGGATAAGAAAATAAATATACGATTAACAGAGCAAGAAAAGAATTTAATTGAGAAAAAAGCTAATAAATGCAATATGACAATAACAAAATTTATTTTAAGTTCGTGCTTAAAAGATAAAATAGTTATAATAAATGGATTAGACAAAATGGATGTTGAACTTAGGCGAATTGGAAACAATATTAATCAACTAACAAAACTTGCAAATGAAAGAGCTATTACAACAATAAATTTAAAAGAAGTGAGAATGGATGTGATTAATATATGGCAGTTATTGAAGCAATTAGCTCAAAAGCAAACATAAAAAGAATTATAAATTATGTTACACAAGATAAGAAAACAACTGTAGATTTAATTACTGGTAAAGACTGTATGGCAGATAGTTGTTTAGAAGAAATGTTATATACAAAAAATTTATACAACAAGACTGGTGGTAGGCAATATATACACATTATACAGTCATTTGATTCAAAAGATAATTTAACACCAAACCAAGTACATAATGCAGGTTTAAAACTAGCAAATACATTTAATGGGTTTCAAGTATTAGTTGCAACACATATAGATAAAGAACATTTGCATAATCATCTGATAGTAAATTCGGTTTCATTTGAGAATGGATATAAAATTCAAATGAGTAAAAAGGACTTGCAATATTTAAAAGATTATTCAGATGAAATATGTTTAGAAATGGGAGCTTCAGTTATTCCTAAAAAAGATAAAACAAATTATATAAAAAGAAATGAATATAGAGTTGCAGAAAGAGGAGAAAGCTGGAAATTTAAGCTAATAAATGCAATAGATTTATCAATTGCAGAAAGCACTAGTAAAGAAGATTTTATAAAAACAATAAATAAGTTAGGATATCAAGTAAATTGGACAGATACAAGAAAATATATTACTTATACCACACCAGAAGGTTATAAATGTAGAGATAATAAATTATTTGAAGAAAAATATTTGAAAGGAAACATGGAAGATGAATTTAGAAAAATTGAAAGAGAACAACAAAATAGTACAAGAAAGTCAAATAGTTCCAACAGTAGTACAAATGCACTATTATCTAATAGAGCCAACGGTGCTACAGAATATATACGATTGGAACAAGCAGATGAAGGAAGAACTACCAAAAATAATATCAGAACGTATGGAGAAAGAATTTCAAATTATGAAGCAGAAATTACAAGATTCAGAGGAAGAGCAAACTTTGAAATTCAAAAAAATAAAATGGAAAACAAGGTTGATAGCATTCTCTCTGGGATTATTGCTATCAGCAATATGGTTCCTAACCCACAAGTAAATAAAAGACCTAGAAGGCGAATTAGAAGATATAGAATTTTATCAAAACAAGCTATGAAAGAATATGCAATGAAACAAGCTAATTCTAGTAGTTTTGATTGGTTTGATGAAGAGGAAGATGAAATGTGATTTGAACTTAATTGATAAATAATGATTAAAATTTAAGGATAGATTACTTGAAAAAAGTAGTCTATTTTTTTTCAAAAAATCACTAAAAGTATTGTCATTATTTTGGTGATGCTATATAATGAAAATATAAGAATAGCTAGATTTTGTCAAAAGATAAAATGTTAATAAATATTAAGAAATCTTGTTGAGTAAGGCAAGGCATAAAAATTTCAATATTCTTTAAAAGAATATTGAAAAACTAAGGAGAAAAAATGGAAATAAAAGTTGAAAAGAAGAGTGGAGATCCATTAAAAGATATATTAGATACAATTTTGAATTTGGATGAAAAAAATTTTAAAAGTGCAACCGAAACTACAGTACTGTGGGATCAAGGGTTAAGTTTCTATTATGATGATAAAAAAATAGAATTACCAATATCTATTATTTTTAATTATTTAGACAAGTCAATTTTAAATTATGAAGAAGATTCTATACAACACAGACGAATAGAAGAAATAATAAAGTCAAGAAATGAAGAACGCTGCTATAGTACGCTTTGTGAAGACAGTGAAGGAATTGAAGATGTTGAATATTTAATGGTAAAAAAGGCATTTGAAATATTAAAAAATGAAGAACTTTTTGAAAAGTTTAAAAATTTTGAAGAAAACAAAGAACTTTTTAAATTACCAAATGCACTTGCAAAAAGGTCACAGAATATACAAAATTATCTTAGGGTAATGATAAGTATTTTTGGAAATATTGATAAACAAGGGCAACTTGTAAATACTAATCGAATATTAGACGATTTTTATATTCCAGATATTGAAAATTACAAACAAAAATTTAAAGAATTATATAAAACATATGAATCACAACTAAAAGAAGAAACAAAAAAATTAAAATGTAGGTTCGATGCTCGTAAAGTTGATGATGTCGTGTCTATTTTTGATGAAGACTCTGAATGGCAATTAAATGAAAAAATAAAAACTGAGATTTTAAATGGAATGCCAGAAGAAATGTCTGCTGAAGAAAAAGCGATATTCATCTATACCAAAATGTGTAAGCTGTTTACATATGATGAAGGATATGTATATAGAGAACAAGAACAAGGAAATAAAATAAATTATACTTCACAATTTTCCAAGAAGCACCTAGAGGCTTTAACAATCGAAAGTCGAATAACATGCTTTGACTTTTCTAGAATTTATAAAAAAATTATAGATGGATTAGATGAACAGATGACAGCTGTTATACTTACACAAGGTATTAATAAGGGACATTTTTATATTGGATTTGCAACAGAAAATTGTCAAGCAACATTAGAAGCTATTAATATAACTAATAAAGATGGATTTGAAGCAAATGATTTAGCCAGAGCAAAGAATAATATGAAATTAGATGGTATAAAATTTGTTTCAGGGAAAAAAGATGTATTAGTAAATGCGACAAGAAAAGGGCATGCTAGTGCTTTGAACATTCAAGAACAAGCTACAGTAGATTATGTAAAAGAATTAATAGAAGTGGATTCAGTTGAAAAAGAGGATAAAACTGAAATTGAAAGTATAGAGCTATTACAAAATTTAATAGCTAAAATGCAAAAATTAAAAATATCCGGTAATGAATTTGTTATGTTTTTTAATGATGCATTTCGAAGATTTGGAATTTTAAAAGACAGTTTAGAGCGTTCATTTGTTGGAGAGGTTACAAATGAAGAAAGTTCAAAAACTTATAAAAGAAAAATATGGTTGAGAGAAAAACAAGCAGATGAGACAGGAAAACATCCAATGTATTTGATAGATACAGAAACATTAGAAATTTCTGATGTTACAGAATTGCAAATGATAGAAAAATTAAAAAATGGCGAATTGGTATATGAAAATAAAGAACATCAAATGAATGAATTTGAGTTGGAGGGAAAATAATATGACTCTTATTGACGAATTAAAAGTAATGAATTACTCAATTATAGATTGTTTGAAAGTCAAAGGTATAAGCATAAAAAAGAATGACCTTATTAAAGAAATATTAAAAGATGAAGCATGTTTCTTTAAAATGAAAAAAGAAGAAGCATTTGTTGTTTTGAAAAACTTAAGAGTATCAAATGATATGTTGGAAGAAACTTATAAAGAACTAACAAATAAGAAGGAATTCTATAGGCTTTATAATGAGGGAATAATAAATGAAAATGATAAAGACTTAAAAATTAAGTATGATATGTATAATAGTAATTTATTTAAATCAGAAATACAAAATATAAAAAAAGAAGAAGTAGCATTAGTTGAAGTAAAAGAAGAAAAATGGTATAAAAAATTATTTGCATTTTTTAAAAAATTATTTAAAAAGTAGTTTATAGTTATTAATTTTGAATGCAATTTTTACATTCAAAAAATAAATCTTGAATGCAATAATGAATGCAGTAGCACAAATATAGAGGAATTTTGAGAAAGTTGGAAAAATAAAAAAAGGCTTAAAATAGCCTAATAAAAGTTTAAGGAGCTTGTAAAAAGCTCCTTTTTCTGGTCGAGGCGACAGGGATCGAACCTGCGACCTCATGGTCCCAAACCACGCGCGCTACCAACTGCGCTACGCCTCGATTACTTATCTTATAGTAAATGTATACTCAAGACTTATATAATATAACATAATTCTAACTAATTTTCAATACCTTTTTAAAAATTTTTGTAAAAAATAATTTTTCTCTTGAAAATTATTAAAAAAACAGTTATAATAATATATAGTTTTGCAACTGTAGCTTAGCTGGATAGAGCGTTCGGCTACGAACCGGAAGGTCGGGGGTTCGAATCCCTCCAGTTGCACCATATATAAAAAATGGATATCTGAGTTATCATCATATATCCATTTTTTATTTTATTCTTATTATTTAATTCAACTTAAATCAATTCTATGCAAATTATTAACGGTAGGCTCTGTTATAATATTTCCCATATAATCATATCTAGACCCATGGCATGGACAATCCCATGTTTTTTCTAAATTATTCCAAGACACCAAACAGCCCAAATGACCACAATATGGCTTTACTGCAAAAACTTCTCCATCATCTCTTTTATAAATCCCTACCTTTTTCCCATTTAAATCTACTACTCCACCATCTCCTAATTTTATATCATCATACATTGTATTTGCTGATTTCATTTTATTAAAAAATAAAGAATTTGTACTTTCCTTTAAGATATTACCAAATTCTTTAATATTCCTAATTGGTTCTAACCTTGTTGCTGTATAAATATTTGCATATTTACTTTCTTTTTTTAGTATTAAATCTGATATAATTTTTCCTGCAACATGTGCTGTACTCATTCCCCATTTTTTAAAACCTGTAGCTACATACATATTTGGCAATAAATTTGAAAATTTACCTATATATGGTATTTTATCTAGTGTTACACAATCCTCTGTCGACCATTTAAACATAACCTTTGCATCTGGATAATATTTTTTTATATAGTTTTCTAAATTAATAAAATTATCTTCCATTTTTATATTTGTTTGACCTGTTTTATGCCCTGAACCTGAAACTATTAATAAGTTTTTTCCATTATATTTAGCTGTCCTAAATGAAATTACAGGCTCAGATGATTGAATATACATTCCTTCAATTATATTTTCATTTTCTTTTTTCCCTGTATCTACTGCAATAGCATATGTTTTATCTTGGTACATTTTACTAAAATATATTCCTGGAAAATTTTTTATTGGATAATGTGTTGCTATGACTACTTTTTTTGCAGTCACTCTATTTTTTCCAGATTTTATAGAGTATTTTTCTCCTATTTTTTCAATTTTTTCAACTTTACTATTTTCAAATATTTTTGCTCCTTTTTTTGATATTCTCTCAAATAATTGAATTGTATATTTTCTTGCATTAAATTGTGCTTGATTTTTAAATTTAATACTACCATTTACATTTTCCGCTGGTATATCTATATTTTCTATATATTCAGCATTAAAACCTATTTTCTCTAATACCTCTATTTCTTGTTTTATTTTTTCTAATTCACTAATATTAGTTGCAAAAACATAAGCATCTTTTTTCTCAAAATCGCAATCAATATTTTCTTTTTTTACTATTTCTTCTGCAAGTTGTATTCCCTGTTCATTAGACTCTAAATATGATTTTGCAAAGTTTAATCCATATTCATTTTCTAAATATTTATAAAATAATCCATGTTGGCTTGTTAACTTAGCAGTAGAATTTGCTGTTACTCCCATACATATTTTACTTTTTTCCAATACTATTACATTTAATCCCTTTTGAATTAACAAATATGCAGTTACTGCTCCAACTATTCCTCCTCCGATTACACAAACATCAGCTGTTTCATCTTTTTCTAATATTGGATAATTTGTTTCTTTACTATCTACAATCCATAATGATTTTTCCAAAATAAACCTCCTAAAATAAATATTTTTAATAAATTTTATTTTCGTAATAATTTCACTCCAATTTGTATTTCTCTATTGTTTCTTAATATTGTTAAATTTACATTGTCACCTATGTTTTTTCCATATATATATTCTCGCAAATCACACATTTTTTCTAATGCTGTATTATCTATTTTTGTTATAACATCTCCTATTTGTAACCCACTTTTATATGCTGAAGAATCCATTGAAATTTGTGCAACATATATTCCTGTATCAAATTTTATATTAGAATTTAAATATGGTATAACATTTTTATCATATGCAAATATTCCTATACTAGCTTCTTCAAATTTTCCTTCGCTTTCTAATTTTTTTATTATAGGTTTCACAACATTTATAGGAACAGCAAAACCTATCCCTTCTGCTGATGTTATTTTTACTGTATTAATTCCAATTATTTCTCCATTATTATTTATTAGGGGGCCACCACTATTTCCAGGATTAATTGTTGCGTCTGTTTGAATTAAATTTGACATATATATTTCTTTTTCATTTTCTTTAAATTTTATTGTTCTATTTAATGCACTTACAATTCCTGATGTAACTGTTTTCTGAAATTCAAATCCAATTGGATTTCCTATTGCATACACACTTTCTCCTACTTTCACTAAATTTGAATCTCCTAATTTTGCATAATTTATGCATTTCATATTTATTTTTATAATTGATAAATCTAAATTTGAATCTGACCATACAACAAATGCATTATAATTTTTTCCATCCTCCATTGTCACATAACATGTACTATTTTTAGGTCCCGAAACATGCTCATTTGTTAATATATATCCACTTTCTGAAACAATTACTCCACTACCAATTCCCATTTGTGTAATACCATCCTCAGAAAAAACAGTATTTCCATTATTTTTTAATTTTGAAATTCCAACAACACTATTAGTCACTGTTTCCAGCATTTGAGTAATTGTTATATCTTCTTCTTTTCTTTCATTAATCGTTTGAGATAACCTTTTGGCATCAACTTCATTGTATTCTTTTACCTCTATACCTGCATATATTCTAAACAACATAACTCCACCCAAAACTAATATAACAGCAATTGAAAAAAGTATTATTTTTTTTTTTATTTTTCTCCTTTTTTGTATTTCTACATACATACTATCACCTCTAACAATCATGTTATTACTATATTTTCCAAATTAAGGATATTTATTCATATAAGATTATTAATATTAAAATTATGTTTTTTCAAACATTACAACTAGAAATTACTTTGTAATTTAACGCATATTTTACACAATTAAAGTTTTTAATTTTTATATTGTAAATTTTACCATTTAATGATATAATTTCACCAAATATGTAACACAATAAATGGAGGAAGTAATATGAAACTAGAACAAAATGATTCACCACTAATATTTTCATCAACATCTTTACCAGATGTTTTTTTTACAGAATATTTATCATATGCAGATGGTAATTACATAAAAATATATTTATATATGGTATTTCTTGCTAAATACGGAAAAGATATAAAGGTAAATGATCTTGCAAAAAAATTACAACTTCCATTAAAGGTTATTCAAGATGGTATCAAATTTTGGGAAGAACAAAAAATTATCACAAAAAAGAACACTGGATATATTTTAAACAATTTACAAGAAATAGAACTTCATAAATTATATAATCCAAAAATCACATCTTCACCAGAAGAATTAGCTAAAACAGCTAAAAACCAATATCGTTCAAAAGCAATAGAAAATATAAATAACGAATTTTTCCAAGGAATAATGTCACCATCATGGTATAGTGATATTGACTTATGGTTTAAAAAGTATAAATTTGATGAAGAAGTTATGATAGCTCTTTTCAGATATTGTTTTAACCGTTCTGCTCTTCATAGAAACTATATTCAAACAGTTGCAGAAGCTTGGTCTCAAAATAATATTAAAACTTTTAATGATTTAGAGTTATATGAACAAAAACAGGAAAAATTAAAATCTTTAAGTTCAACTATTTCTAAAAAATTAAATTTAAATAGACAATTATCACAATATGAAGAAGGCTATGTTTCAAGATGGAATATAGAATATGGATATAATTTTGATATAATTGAACTTGCCTTGAAAAAAACAACTTCAAAAGCTAATTTTAATTTTGATTACTTAGATAAAATATTAACAGATTGGCATGATAGAAAGCTTAAAACCCCTGATGCCGTAAATAATTATTTATTACAAGCAAAAACACAAACTCAAAATATTAAAAAGCTTGAAAAGCAAACTGGTTATACAAATTATGAGCAAAGAGAACGTTCAAATTGGGATAATTTTTATGCAAATAATTCTACTTTATAATAAAGAATGGAGTGAAGAAATGAATAATACTATAATTACAAATGTTCTTAAAGAATATGAAAAGAAAAGATTATCTGCAGAAAAAAATTTAGAAGAAAGAAAAAATAAATTATATTCCGAAAACCCTAGACTTCAAGAAATTGACGATGAATTATTCAAATTAGGAATATCAACCGCAAAAAATTTAATATTATCAAATTCTCCTGAATTATTGCAAGAATTGAATATTAAAGTAGAAAATTTAAAAGAGGAAAAAGCACAAATACTAAAGGTTTTAAATTTACCAAATGATTTTTTATCACCAAATTATTCATGTAAATTATGTAATGATACTGGATATATACAAGATAATTATAATTCAATAATGTGCAACTGTCTTAAACAAGAAATTTTTAATATAGAATACAATAAATCAAATCTTTCAAACTTAGAAAATCAAAATTTTGAAAACTTTTCCTCAGAAAAATATTCTGATAAAATCGATAAAGACAAATACAATTCTGAAATTTCTCCTAGGGAAAACATTAATTTAATAAAAAATATTTGTCTAAATTTTATTAAAAACTTTGATGATCCTAATGAAAAAAATTTATTATTTACAGGAAATACTGGTTTAGGTAAAACATTTTTATCTAGCTGTATTGCTAAAGAAATTATTCAAAAAGATAAAACCGTTCTTTATCAAACAGCTCCTATAATGCTAGATACTATTATTGATTATAAATTTAACAAAAATAATATTTCCGATACCACATATAAAAATTTATTAGATGTTGATTTATTAATAATAGATGATTTAGGTACAGAATCATTAAATAATATCAAATTCACTGAATTATTTAATATTATAAATTCACGTTTACTAAATCAAAATAACAAATGTTTAAAAACTATTATATCTACTAATTTAAGTTTGCCTATTTTAAATAAAACTTATGGTGAGCGTATTACTTCAAGACTTATTGGAAATTATAATATATGTCGTTTTTTCGGTGAAGACTTAAGATTTATTAATAGATAAAATTAGATAACTATTAATGAATAATTTAATTTTTAGAAAAAAGATTATTCATTATTTAATAAAAAAAATAAATTAATAATTATTCAATAAAAATAAAATTTTTCTATATAATTTAATTATTAATTAATCTGTTGTGCTAGTTAATCTATACACATATTGAAAATGCTATCCAATATTTTTTAA